>Ga0075476_10000289_pt1 | contig 21766 bp, 8 predicted proteins | sample DEB08_DNA_5_FD_76339 | JGI IMG/M metagenome (GOLD analysis project Ga0075476, IMG submission 76339) | Aqueous microbial communities from the Delaware River and Bay under freshwater to marine salinity gradient to study organic matter... | ecosystem: Environmental > Aquatic > Marine > Coastal ...
AGAGCGGCATTGAACCTTTCCTTTGATATACTGATAAACTTTTTATTGTAGTAATCAGAGACTTGTTGTTCTTTATTATCTTCTTCATTGACATTAGATACATATGGAATTGCTATAATTGCTTCGTTGATGGTTCTCTTGTCTGCCAACTCACCAAGTCTTACAATATTTGGAGAGGTTGATAGCGAGATTTGGTTGTTCTGTTGAGTGTTTGGATCGGTATCTTTACTAAAGCCAAACAGATCAGCCAAAGACTTCATCTCATCGGCAACGTTGTTACCAGTAGTTACATCGTTATTGTTGTATTCACTATCGTTGACGATAACATCGTAGTGATACTTCAACCAATCCTTTGGAATGTCTCCCATTTCCAAGAAAACGCCGATACTTGATTCATGAGGTATTTCGCCAAACTGATGCCACATACCTCTTGGAACAGATTTGTCGTTGTTGGCTGGTATAGTGTATTTTAGAGGAGTTATCGTAGAAGAAGTGGTTGATGTGTACCTATTAAAGTTGAGCATCGGAGTTTCCCATTTAGGTTGGATTACCCACTTTTTACCTGCTGTTTGGTTCTCTTCTAGTACAGTATTGCCAAACTTATCTTTTCTCTTCTTTGGTACAGTCTCAATGCCAAATAAGTTTAAAGAAGAGTCAAGCTTCATAGCATTGGCGTTGATCGCCAATCCGCCGTATATAGGAGCCCCCTGATCTGGTGTATAAGCAGCACCGAAGTTCATCTGTGAGTGAATTAGTACTGTATTTGAGCCACTGCCAGAACCACTTACAAAGCCAGGATCTACTCTTCTATGAATAGTCTTTATCTCAGACAGTATCTGTTCTAAAGAATACTGTGTTCCCGGTGTTGGTCTGAAGATAAAGTCAACCCAACATTCGCCATTATAGTAAGGAGGTGTGAAAGACCAGTTATACCCCTCAAGGGAATCCATTGTTCCACTAAGCGAGGCACTTACATACTTATCCTCATCATACTTAGTTCTACCAGAGACAGCAGGACCAAAAGCACTAGGTCTTGAATACATTGTAAATGTTTCTAACAGCCTTCCTTCATTTCTTGGATCTTGTGGAAGTGGGTATGAACCAGACACAGCCCTAAGACCAGAGCTTGATGTTGCATATGCCTTCGCTCCGAACATTGTGTAGTAATCTGAGTTAGGGCCAAATTTTCCAAATGAATCTCTTTCTCTGTTGTAGTATCTTTGTCCGTTATGAGATCTCCTAATCTTAAGTCTTGCTCCAAAAACAGAGCCGCTATTGAAAACCAAACCGTCTTGAATTAGGCCAGATTCTACTCTAGAGAATCCTGAGTCTCTGAGGAAGAACTTGGATGACTCACCGAAGAAATTTCTAGCTGCCAACTCATAAATACCATCGCCCATTGAAGAATCCAATGAAGCCGACATTGTGGCAGATGCCGAAGGATGTGGCTCATTATCAACAAGTAGGATTTTATCTAAGTATTTTCCAGGTTCTAGTGCTGCCTCGAATGGAACTCTGACATCCCACATGTTAGAGGCTGTGTGTCTAAATGTAACAACACCTCCAGCAGACTTAACATCTCTATTTGGAAGAATCATCCAGTTTTCATCACAAGCACCAGCAGAAGAAGTAAAGTTAGCATAATTGTACTTATTCGTCTGGTTCATGATCGGATAGTCTACCGCTATTCCTGATTTAATCGAGTTATAGATGACGCCAGGAGCAAACAAAGGTTTAATGACGGGTAAAACTGCGGCCCCATAGCCGTCAGAAAATGCGGTTGAATAAGACGAGCCGGTGGAACCAAGACCATCAATTTGAACTGTTAGTCCAGAAGAGTATGATCTTGAAAATTCAGTTAATAGATCAAGAGTTCTTTGAGCAGGGTAGAAACCCTTGTAAGGCATAAACTTGATTGTTGCTTCACATCTTAGTTTTACTTCTTTCCCTGATAGTTCTGTTATATCCTTTATCTCACTAAAATGCCTCAAGAAGTCGGAGTTAGTGTAGGTCGTGTAGAAGTTGGGAGATGAATCGCCATCAGATCCATTGACAGATAGCTCGTTGGTATTGAAGTCACTAAATACTCCATTTACCTTGTACTGTCTTATCATCTCAGAGATTCTAAATTCAGCTACTACTGCCTCGTCCTTAGAAATTGTGTTAATATCTTCAACATAATCTGAGTATTCTTGGTACCACGGTTTCGACGGCTTAGGAGATAATGTTCCGTTTTCATTGACAAAGGCTCCTTCGCCAGCTTGCCACATTGCCTCGCCCAAGAACTCTTCTTGCTTGTCGGCAAATGGCCCAAGAACAGGAATATTTGTTCCGTTATTTGTTCTATTGACTGATGAGTGAAGAGAACTGAGCATGTGCTTTCTATTGTAGTGAGCGCCAACTCTTCTCTTCTCTATTTTATCTTTATCGCCAAGGGAAGTCTCGACTGGGTTAAAGATGTATTCATTTTGTAACTCTCCAGCAGTAGAGTAAGTTCCTAAATGGTAACCACCAGAAGCTCCAGAAATAGCTGTTCTACTAGATGTAAGGAAGTTTGTTGGTTCATCTAATAACCAAACACTCTGGCTTCTAGCAATATCATCAAAACTGGTTCTTTCTAGAGAGAAGGTTGTTCTGTCTTCTCTACTGTCTTTCCAGAAATTAACAGCATAGTTGTTTCTACTTCTAACATTGGTGTTGCCAAAAAGATTTCTTTCAGATGGGAACAGACATTCAGAGTACAAGACCCAGTTAATTGGGAAAGAATCAGCTATAAGCTCAAGTGTCGTATATGTATCGTCCTGCTTGTTGAAAGTAAGCTGATTTAGCTTTCTGTCCATAAAGTAAATCTTTTCATTATTAAAAGTAGTCTTAATCGTTACATTGTTTTGTTCTTGTAAATCATCATAGTTTATTGTAACTGGCTTACCACAGAACGAAACAGGTGGATTGTTGAACTCTCTTAGTGTTTCTCCGTCCAATACTGTGAGAAGGTTCTGCTTGTGCTCTCTGTGTAGTACAGGGTGATCTTGCTGGTGGAACGCTCTCCAGTTCCAGCCATATGTGTCTCCACGATGAATCAAAAGCGCGTTTAGTCTGTCAGCATATCTAAATGTAGGAACAAGCGAAGCACTAATCGTTGACTCGCCAATAGTGTTCATCTCAGAGCCGGTTTTATCTAAGACCAGAAGATCCATTCTTGTTGTGTTTTGGAAGATGCTGGCAGTTGTCTGGGAACTTGAGACATAATCAAAGAAAGGGTAATTTACTCCAGTTACTTCGTAGAATGGGGCGTTTTTGTTGTCTGTCTTCATGAATCCAGAATATCTTGGCTCACAGGTGCCAGTATGAGTTATTGAGTGTGCTATCCAAGAGTATTGCCTATCTGATCTTGGAATTTGATGATGTAGATTGGCATTATCATATTTTTGTTCACATATATAAGATACTCTCTGTTCTGGGGTGGTCGAAGAGTCGCCTGAAAAAGGTACTGGGAATAGATTACCAGTAATTTCAAGATCCATGGTGCTGCCACTTGCTGCTATCGGGAAAAGATGGTGGTTGTTGCCTGAAGAATCTATAATTTTATTAGTGCTTCCAAAAGTCCCTGGGTTACTCAGATCTATCTCGTCTATAGAAGATTCAAATTGCCACCATGCATGTAGGCTTGCTGAATTATTGGTGTAAACACTAGAGCTTGTTATATTATATGGATTGCTTCCATTATATAAAGAAGCGACTTCTAAATCAGTTAGTTTTGTCAACCACACTGATGTTTGATCTATAGCACCTGTTAGTCTGCTGCTTGACCCATTAGTGTCTTCAGAAGTATCTAATAGAGTATAATATCTTGTTCCATCTACGTTACCAAACCCTCTAAAGTTAAATCCGATAGGGCCTTGTTTGGTAGTCCAAAAACTAGTTCCTTGTTGTTGTATTTCGCTTGTAGTCTTCTTAACACCATCAATATAAAATGATACGCCAGAAGCGGTTAGTGTTGTATCATAAGAGACTGCTATATGATGAAACTTTCCATCGTCTAAGCTGTTTTCAATAGCCGCATATATGTTGCTACCCTGTCCTAATGATCTCGATATTGCTATTTCAAGCTTTAATGCATGGCCTACAGGCGGCGATCCTCTATATACCTTCTCTAGTTGAACAAATGGTGGTGAGCCACTGGTCCTACCAACAGAAAAAATTACGTGGGCATTCACTGAATCATCGAACCTCACCCAAGATGAAAATGTAGAACCGCTTTGTCTACTGCTTGTGAGGTAAGTTTCAACTTGAGAGGAACCAGAAGAAGCCAAGGTTTGCCCTAAAATTGTCTTATCTTTAACATAAAGCGCATCATCATTTTGTAGGTTAAGTGGAGAGGGGACTTGTACAGTTTCAACCACTTCCTTTGCTTTTTGTATATTATTTCTGTGAATTTTATGGAAGGATGGCTTTTCTGAGAAAGCATCATCAGAGCTAGCTGGGCCTGAGCCAGTGATAACTGAGTTTCTTGGAACATTGGAGTAATCAACATCTGCTACAAGCGTTGAGTCTCGGAAGAACCTAGCAGAATGTCTAGCCGACAAGTTTCCTAAACCAAAATCTCTACCAGTGTGGTCATAACTTCTTATTCCGCTTGTCTCGGTAACAATGGAGCTAGATACACCTTGGAATGGCCTTCTTACTGTCAAGTTTCTATAGTTCATAGAGTTGTAGACACTAAACTCTCTACCTCTAAAGTCCATAAACCCGGCTGTTCTTGTTTCAAGACCGCCTGGGGCTCCAAATCGGTTAACTATGATTGTTTTATTTTTATAATCAGAAGAGCCAGTTAGATATCCAGTAGAATAATCATCAACAAAAACGAAGTGAGAGTTCCCACCTCTATGTTTATCCAGAATTGTTCTGGACACATCAGCCCCTTCCACAGCGGCAGGTAGATCTGGTTGATTATCAACAAATAATCTCGGGTTACTGTAAGCACCAACCGAGTGAACAACCTCGTAGTTCCCTCTATAGTTGCCAAGAAGAGTTCTTCCTTTAGCACTAGAAGTAATTTGAATGTTCTTAATGTTTACCGGTCTCTTGGTTAGAGTATCTCTAAACATTACTGCTTTTTGAGCACCTGTCAAGGGATAAGGGGTTTCGCCAACATCGTTACCTTCAGGATACGGATAATCGGCCCCTACCATACCTAGAGCGCCTTCTGTCGTTGGACAGGTACCTAGAGCTATCTTCCAAGCTTCTGGCCTTGTAAGCCATGTATCGGTACCGTCGTTTAACTCAATATGTCTAGACTGGTGCCCACCAACAGCGTATTCTGTGAATGTCGTCTGTAGAGGCTTTTCCATGTCTGGACCATAAACATCATTATGAATGTTTGTGATCATTATGCTGGCAGATGTTCTGTTAATTACCTCAGCATTATATCCTGAATTAACTGATGAAGAAACAATAGTGAATGGGAAGGCATATGAAGTTTTAGTATTCTTATAACCTAAGCCGTCTTCATAATCTCTACCATGCTTTACCAAAGCACTTCTTTTTATCTTTTTGTTCGGAGGTAAAGTTGGATCGTCTGAATCTAATAGGCCGGTGAAGTCATCGCTATGAGCCAACAAAACGTTCAATGGAACAAAAACATCATCAGTGGTATTAACAGGGCCGGCTGGATGAAGAGCAGCATAAGTGAAATGTATGTTCTTTTCTTGCTCAAAGTTAGTTCCGCCCTGGATTGGCTTTGAAATATCATATTTGTCACTGTAGGGTTTTGCTAATCTTCTATTTCTGTACAAAGACCGATCGTAGGTTACTGATGAATCTGTTACAGCCTTTGAGATTGTAAAGTTGTTCTCGTTTTCTACTGATGTTCTAATCAAATCTCTTGAAGTGTTTACAGAGGCCACACTGGAGGAGATTACAGGATTGGTTCTTTCGGCTCTCTCTTTCCACCATACGGTATTAGAAGACTGTGAATTGTTGAGGGGGGCATGTCCTGTTCTCCAATTGTATTCTGCCTCTTCAATACCAAGAATATTAGTCTCTAAAGATGAAGTTAAAACTAATCTTTGGAATCTGGTTTCGTACTTGTTTCTTTCTAGTAAGTGACTTTCAATTACATTAAGGACGGTCGGATCAAAATCCACCGAGGAGGGAAGCATTTGAGCAACAATGAGATTTAGTGACTCATCGAACCACTTATAGTATTCCATGTATTTTTCAACATGCTTGACATTACCCACTCTTCTAAAGAAGTGTTGTCTTAAATTATCAATGTTTTTATAGTTTTGTCTGTACCTGTTGACTGGCTCGCCAATTAGGTTGTTAAACTCAGACATTCCAGAGAAGAAGTTTAGCATCTCTTTTGTTAACGGAGCCTGAGCACTCTTTTCTAGTAAGAAGTGGTAATTTGGAACCGAGTCTTTAGTGAGGACGCTTTTTTCAAAGTTATCTAAAACACTGATCATGTCAAAAGATACAACATCTTCAACTTCTGCTAGCTTGAATAGTTGTGTCTTTCTTGATTCATAAACATCTGAAGATGAAGTAGGATATCCGTAGCCCTTTCCATAGTGAAGATATCCAGATATTCCACCAGACCACCCTAAGCTTTGTCTGGTCTCGGCAGAACCAGAGCTAACATCAAGTGTTAAAAATTCACCAGATGAATCCGATCCTGTCAAGTCGGAGAAATTCCAATGCATGGCAAGCGTGTAAAGGCTCAGATTTTCAATATTAGAATCAGTCTGATCTAACGGAGAAAGCTGTCTTGTAGTGTTACTAACACCAATGCTCTCTGGATCCTGTATGTGGCTCTTTAAATCTTCATTTGTTAATGACTTTAGCCAGAATCTACAATCTGATACGAGAGCGTCACACCTTAATTGAAGAGCCCCTGAGAGGTTTTCTCTTCTGGCTCCGACATAAACTCTTTTTGGTGACAGTAGGGAGGCGCTTATTGAAGAAAGAGAGATTCCTGAAGATGTAACTTCAAACGAATCTTCTGTAACTCCGCTTTTGACATTATAGCCACTAAATTTGACTGTATAGGTGTTTGTCGCTCCAGATACGATAGGTGTGACTATGTTCTCTGGCTCGACTCTAACAGAAATGTTCCAGTTTTCATTACCGTAGACGGAAAGAAAGTTGCTACTTGTTAAAAACCCTGTGTAAGAAGATGAAAACTGAAAGTATCCATTTTTTGAAAATGTCTGGTCTCTAATGAAATCAACAGTAAACTGAAGATTGTTAACAGTAGAATCAGAGATGCTCGCTGAGTACATACCCATCAAGGAACTGCTGACAAAGTTTCTTTCGTATTTCCCACCTCTTCTAAAGAATCTCGGGAATAAGAAGTTTCCTTCTAAAGTGAATCCGTGTTGTTTTTCAGCTTCTCCTGTGCTGCTACACGAAATGTAATGTAGTGTGTTTGTAAGATCGGAAGGGTTCTGGTCGATATATACAGTACCCTGAGAAAGAGAAGCAGAGTTGTGATTAAGGAATTTGCCAGTCTTTAAGATCTGGTTTCTAGAGTCATCAATCTCAAATAGATTATTATTAGAATACTTCTTTAAAGATACTATATCGTCATCAATATAGAAACATCTTAAAATATTTTTGATTGACTTTTCTGTTCCTTTTGCCTTGTAGATTCTTGCTATATTCTTAAATAAATTGGTATAAACAAGGTTTTTGGTTTCAACAAGAGAGCCCTCAAAATCAAAATCAGTTTCTTTGTTTTCTATAGAATTTAAAAGATTAGAAGCAAGAAACAGATCGGTTGATTCAAGGCCCAACGAGTCGATATGGACCTTTGAGAAAGGAAGAGCTTTTTCTGTGCCTTGTGGGTAATCTGGGTTTTTAACTTTTGGAATGTGGTTGATTAGATAGAAAATCTTATCAAAATAAGAGCCAACAATATGACACATAATCTTAAGATTGTTGTTGCCAATGTCTTCATGCTCTTCATTTATCCAAGAAGGTAGAAGATTAATGAACTGTGTATTGTTGTTATAGTCAAAGATAGAGCCTGTGGACTCTAGGTTCTGCTTGAGCGTAGAAACCTCAGAATGGAAGCTGTAAATGATTGGGTCACCAGCTTCTACTGAAGAAGCTCCAGCCAACACAATGGCTGAGCCAGAAACCCTGTTCTCATTAGTCCAAACACCGTTTGAAATTCTTCCAGAGTAGTCTAAAACTACACTATCAACAGAGGCTGTGCCGGTGCTGCTTTCATTAAACTTATAGTAAACGCCTAAATCTGAGTTGGCTAGTTTATTATTTGAGCCACCTCTGACTGGCCTTCTCCAGTTTAGGCCAATATCCTTTGCGCTCCTACTGGTCTTCCAGAATCTGAACTCATCCATCGAGCCAGAAAGTGAATTGTTTCCTTCTAGATCAGTAGCAATTCTACCAACCATATATTTTTCATTGAATGGCCCTAACTGTGTCAATGATGTTCTGTTATCAAATGTTCCATTTACATACAAATCGACATTTAAGTTACCAGAATCATTCTTGAAAACTAAAGCATAGTGGGCGAAATCAGTTATTGAAGAAGTTGTTGGTGTACTACCCACACTGATATCTGAGTTTGTTGTAGAAGATGAGTTGGCAGTAACTACAAAAGGAGAACCTGTTGTACCAGAAAGCTCTATTTTTAATCTACCATTGATACCAGAGGAAGAACTATTCCATAGATCAACTATTGTTTGCTTTGTACCTGATGTTATTGAAGAATTTTTAAGCCAAAATTCAACAGTGACTCCTGTATCAAAATCAACTTTTAAGTTTGATGTTCTTGTTCCAGTCTTGTGAGAAGAAGGTAGATCATTGTTTAGATAGATATCTTCATCATAGACATTAGCGAATCTGGTTTTAGAACTTCCATCGTTGTTGAACAACTCTCTTGTTGTGCTTACATCTATGGTGTGAGGTCCACCTTTAAAGTCGATATAGCTGGTCCCATTGAATGTAGCATAGCCAACAAACTTAGGGTACAGGTTGTCAAAAATATACCTTTCATGAGGCAAACACTCATTTAAGAATTTAGTTACCTCTTCTTCAGAACCATCATAAGGATAGAAGTCGTATATTCTCTCAATAGAGGATTTGTAATATAACTCAGCAGAACCGTATTTGACAAAATTCTTTGGATCAGAATAATCCATAGAAGGAATATAGGAGATTTGTTCAATTATCTTCTGCTCTATATTCGCTTCTGATTCAGCCTCAACAAAAACTTCATCAGAATTATCAAACTTTGTTGTTTTTACAATTGATTCGTCAAATAGATTTTTAATACTCATCTTCTGCTAACCTAAACTTAAACCTTTCTTTTTGTTCTTTCCAAGTATTGGTCTCGTCATCATAAAAAGCTAATTTAATTACATACTCATATCCAGGCTGTAGAAGATCCATTTTTAAATCGAAGTAATTACCTTTCTTATCGTATGACATTAGAGTTTCTAAATCAGAGCCAGTACCATAAGGGATTGCTTCATAACCATCAATACTTCTATAAACTCTATATGATGCTGAGTTGATTATTGTAGTCTCCACAGTACTGTTGGCAACAGTGTAAATAGTTGGAGACCAGTTTCTTGGTCTTGTAAAGACATACATCCTAGGTACTTCACTAGTATTGTACAAAGGCTTTAGGTTTTTTATTTGGTTTACAAAAATGTCAGAATCGCCATTTGTTTGAGCAGAAAAAGAATTTACTGTTATTGTTCCCGTATGATATTGAGTGCTACCAGAATACCACACATCTCTCAAAGTAGTGTAGGTTCCTGAGAGACAAACTGAACATGAGTATATACCTGTCGAAACATAGCCACCAGTCGCCGGAGTGGCCACCGCTTGTGTCAAAGCATCACCGCCCAGAGTTTCATATAAATCAACATAGATTGAGCCTGTACCGATATCAGGTATATTTCTTAATCTACCTCTTACAAAGTTGTATAAATAAAGAGTATTTAAGTTGTCAGACGCTGGGGCCAGAGCGGAGGATAAGTAAAAGTTACCTCTATCATCTTTTCTTGATGAGTCCCATCTAGCCTCTATTGTAGGCTTTTTAAAGAAATACTCTGTTCCTCTACTAAAGAACCTCTTTGTGTAGTAAGAACTTGTCGCACCGGAAGGGTTACCTGAACTAGATGCCTCATAAGATGAAGACAAGAAAATACCAAACCCGTAATTAGTTTTTGTACCTGCTATCCATTCTTCTACAAGAGAAGTTACATCAACCTCTAAGTTCTCTAATCCTGTATTGAACGATTGAGAAAAAACAGGAGAAGTATGATAATCTCCACCTTCACTAACCCAGCTAGTGGTTCTAGAGGCAGACACCCAGTTTGATTTATCAGAGTGGGCTCTAGTATCTAACTCTATATCGGTGCCCATTCCCTCTTCCCACGAAGAAGATACTGCCTTTACGACTAATTTAAAATCTCTTGGAACTGTTTTTGATGTCTCAGCATTGAATAGGTTCAAATAAAAGCTAACAGATCCAGAAGCTGGTAAATCTCCGGTATCTCTTGAAGAAGAAATCTGATTTGTGTCGAACTGGACCAATATTCTAGATAGCTCGGCAGAAGAGGTTGATTGTCTAGCATAAATGGAAAATGTTTCTAGAACATCAGACTTACCCGAGTTAGAGCCTGTCGCCCTTATCAGTAGACCTCCTTTGTAAGCGTTTGTTATAGTGTTATTTAAGCTTGCTGTAAATCTTACAAGTGCCATTATCGTAATTTACCCTTAATGTCTAGATCTGGATACTTTAGCTCAAAAATACAGTTCTTTGGACAGATAACATAGCTACCGGTCGGATCCGTATTTTGCTCCATATTGTACACTGTTGTTGAATAGACGCCTCCAGATTTATTGACTATTCGTACAGAAGTAGTGTCAAGTACGCCGTCGATGGTGTTCAATGTTGTAAAAACAGAGCTAATTTCAATCTTCTCTCCAATTGAATTCAATGTTGAAAAGTGTTCTCTTAACTTATTGATACACCTCTGTAGTACATCGTATTTGTTATAATTAAGTTTTGCTCTAATCGTAAATTCTACACCAAAATTTATTATGAAAGTATCAAGAATATCAATTGTATCATTGATCATTCTATATTCATTAAGCCAAGTTTTTAAGTTATTCTTAATGGTACTGTTGGTGGTAGTTAGCTTACCAAAACTATCAGTTGAAATTACATAAGCATTTAGATTTCTTTTCTGGGAGCTTGGATCTTTCTGTACGGAAACTCGCCTAACTGCTCCAAACTTTCTTGGCATTCTGTATACCAAGTTTTCGTAATCTTTTTTAGTGACGGCTCTTTCTTGTGTAGGGAAGGAGCTTAAGACTTGTTCCTTTAGCTCAGATGAGGAAGGAATTGGCTCTGTACCCTTGATTGGCTCTTCATTATAAACTTCAAGTGAGTTAATAACAGATGTAACAAGAGGAGAAGATAGGTTTTGTCTATCTTTAAAATCCATCAAGGTTCTTCCAACTCCGTTAACACCTCCAACAACAACATTAGAGTTATCTTTATTTGTCGTTCTAAATGTTATTGTTAGAGTAGTATTTGAGGGCGAGATGCCAAACGATGAGTTTTTGTGTATTCTGGTGGGGTCAAATGTTTTGCTTGTTGTATACGACTTACCAAATACACTGGCTGCCACCTCTATTGGCTCAGAGTAAACACTTTCATCGATCAACTGCCCACTTCCAAATTGTAGATAGGTAGCTCTTCTTTCGTTTTGAACAACAAACTTTCTTTGTACTAGTTTTGGCTTTAAGATAGACGGCACGTTATCGTTTTTAAAGTTATTGTTTGCCACTTCTTCATAAACATAATCTTGTGCTAGGTAATCAACTTCAAAAAATTCGTTTCCATTGGAATCAATGACAGAAATTATCTCAACAATGTTTTTGGTATTAAGTTTTACTCGTTTAAACTTTTCAAAATCACCAACAGTGACTGTTTCTTGACCAAAAAGGCCCGATACGACTGTGCCGTAAGCCTTAATGGCATAAGAAGTAGGAGCGCCAGAAGTGGGATCTGTAGCGGCCACAACTGTTTTATTTCTAGGATTGGAGAAATCGACGTTTTCTGTTAAAATAAACGACAAGCCGTTTCTAGAGTTAAAAGATGTACCTCTCAATAAGATTGGTATGTAGTTGGTAGCAGGTCCGATAGCATTACTGGCCGCTGGGACAACAACAAAGAGAGCGACTTTACCAAAAGTAGACCCTCTTTCTGAAAATTTGTAGCCTAAGCTCTCGCCGTGTCTGATGACATTGTTATACTGGAAAGAACTGTCAAGGAATGACTCATTGAGGTTATAATCTACATAAAATGATAGCTGGTCAGCAACATAAGCCACAGAATCTAAAACCATAGAACCAAAAGAAGCTTCGCTGAAGTCTTTAAACGTGTCAGGATAGAATCTTTCAGCAATCTGAACCAAGTCTTTTTTTACAGACTCAAAATCTCTGTTTGTATAGTTGATTTGTACTTGTTTATTCTTTTTTGTAGCCATTTTAATCTCTTTATTAAATAGTAAATTCTAATGTTTCATCAGAACCAAATGCTTTTATAGTAAAATTGATTGACATGTTTATTCTATTTTCATTTATTTTATCTTGGTTGATTACAATAGAATCTATTGTTATTCCAGGCATGTAAATCTTGGCTTGTTCCATTATTGTGCTTTGAATTATCAAATAAGTTTGGTTTGACATCTGTTCAAACAAGAACTTTTTTACCCCTACTCCAAAATCAGGGTCCATCACTCGCTCGCCGGGATTGGTTAGTATCAATATTTTTAATTTTTGAGCAACTAACTCTCTATAGTTTCCAATCATTCCGTATCCATCGGAATCACTTCTTTTAACTGGTAATCTAACATCTAGTGATGGCATTCTAACTCCTTATTTTTTCTTTTTATTGAATAACTTGGCTTTCTTCTGTCTTCTGTCTTCTTTTGAAGAAGAACTTACAAGTTTACTGCCGGGTAGGATATCCAAAAGACCAACAAAACTGTCCATCTTGGCTTTAAATCTTCTAGTTGTAAGCATTAACTCATCCCTCTCCCAGTCATCCCAAATTAAATTAGTTACACCATCAGATTTGTTGTCTCTATCTTCAACATTTAACCACCCTGTAACCGAGCTATTATCGTCTGTTGTGGTAGTGACGGTAAAAGAACCGTCTTCAACTTCAAAAACAAAGGTAGAGGTTGAGGACAATCCAGCATCATTGTGGCAATCCTGACCTATAGACGGATATAAGTTATTTGTTATATAAATGGAGGTCAAAGACATCAACTTGTTATTCATTAAACAGTAGTTGAACAACATATTATATTCTGGGCTTTTGATAAAGTTGTTTATGAGCCTATCAAAGCCTTCTCTGGTGTTAATATTACAGAAAGCCACGTCCTCATAATCAACATAGTCAAGAATTATTGATCCTGTACTTGTTAACAGACGGATACCGAATTTTACTATTTCTGACGGTGAAGTTTCAAAGGTCTGTGTGCTTAGTTTTTGCCCGTCTCTGTAAACAAAAATTTGAATACTCATTGGGGAGGTTGAATCAGGCAAACTGCCGATAGAATCAAAAGCTACTTCTCTTAGTATTGGTTTCAAAACATCACATTGTTCAAACTCGGAACCGGGCTCGCCTCTGAAATATGAACTCTTGCCAAGAAGTGTCAAAGTCTTGACAGGGCCGTGATATGGTAATCTATTTACATCTAAGAAAATCAATTCATTGTCTTGAACGTAATCGTCGTCAAAAGAGAACTCTCCCGGCTCATTGAAGATAACGCCGCTTATAAAATCTGCTTCTTGTAACATCATAGAGAACAAGTTCATATTTTTAAATTTAGACCCTTCTTCTCGCTCAAATGAAGCAAAAAAGTCGTTCATATCATCATATGATTTTGTCATTGTTTTTTTGATAAGTTCTCTAAGAATATATCTACATTCACACTCAACAGATTCAATAAATCTTAGTAGTTGGAACTCTGTCTTGTAAGTGCCGAAGTTTGCCCTCTGCTCATTCAAAAACTCTAAATAACTAACTATAGAAGGAGGAGGGTTTTTAATATCACCGGTTTGAAGCATATCAATGTAGTATTCAACAGATAGCTCAAGTATCCTTAACCAGAACTTATTTGAAGAATCAACAAGTACTTCTGGGTTTTTATTTATTACCCTTGGGTTTTTAGCATTATTCTCTAAATGCCATAACACATAATCAGCCGTCAAGTCGCTTAGATTATCAAAATCTAATTTAAATACAGAATAAAAGTTAAACGCCTTTATGATGTGGTGTCTAGCGTAGGCAGCTAGCATAGTCTCAAAAGTTGCCATTAATGAAACCTTTGTAGACTTATCCAAAAGCCTTTTAAACGGATACTTAACCCTAAAGCAAGGCTCTTGTGCTAGTCTTTTGTCTTCCTCAATCTTGCTATACTTTTCTTTGAATACATCTAGTATTCCTTCAAAACTTAATGGTGACTTAACTTCTCTATCTTCATCATCTATCATTAGATCTTCTACAAGACCAAACCAACCAGTATATTCACCTTCAAGGGTGAACCCAAAGTCAAAAGAAGAAGAGTTTGCCAATATAGAGTTAAAAATCAACTTTCTAGTATTAGAAGTCCAATCAGACAAAAACAACTGACTGTTGGGAATATCAGTGTTCAGGTATCTTGAAAGTAAAGATACATTAGGATTAGAAGCTATGTCATCTACGTTGGAAAGGAAGTTACTAAACCTTCCTTCAGTCAAAATAGAGAAATCAGTTTTAGTATCAAAAGAGAATAATTCTATTTTTGTTTCTTCAATATCTTCAAGGTCGCCCCACTCAGGAGGGGTGAGTGAGAAGGAAGTAACCCCCAAGTTTTCTACATAACCTTTAAAGTCGAGGCCGGGAGGAAGAGGTAAAGAACTCAGAGGAGAAGCCGAGGGGGAGACATCATAGTCTTTTCTTGTCTCTCTGATCCTTAGTCTATAGTTATCAGATAGAACTCTAGCTGCCGGTGAGTTGAGCCTCACTTCGCTTACAAACAGATCGATACTACTAGAATATAAATATAGAGGCGGGTCAGGAGGCGAATCTTTATCTTCTCCTATGTTGTAGATGCCACTAGCATTATCTTGGAACGGATAAGAAAACGTTGGATATCTCTTCAAGCACCTTGTTGGGCCTATGTCTTCAAAATTGATTAATTCTTCACTAAGAGAAATATTAAAGCTACTAGCACCCACAGAGCTAGAAATAGTATTGTAAAGATAATAAGCTACATTAGTGGGATAAGCCCCTTCGCCAATCTTTTCATTAGAACCAGTTGGAGGAACTTCCACTTTTAACAAAGTCTTGCTGTCAACATATGTTTTAGAGTTCTGGCTGTACCTCTTATGAGATGTTAGCGGATTTCCTTTCGTGTCGCTGAGAAGCATATTCAAGCTTCCCCAAAAGCCAGACTTTCCGGCACCCAGCAGGTCATTGTTGAAGGCAACTTCCATATGTTGTATATCGCCATCAATTTTGTTCATTATGGCGTCTACGATCGGCTGTGGTTCAAGTTCAAATATGCTCTCGCCACCGGGCTCTTCTGGAAACATCGGCGGCATGGCTTTCGCCATAACGTTGTCGACACCAAGCTGAAGTGCTCTTGCTATGTCTTCAACATCTTCTATGTCCAGTAACTCATCAAGGAAGGCGACATCTTCAAGGATATCGTCAGGAAGTCTTCCTTTAAGAAGGTTTTTTCTGTTCTCTCTAATGATGTCCACATTCGCATCAACATTACAGAGTTCTATCGCCAAAGGAAGATCAAAGTTTGGCCCTTTGCCTAACTCAAGTGATATTTTCTTCAAAGAAGTTTTGTAATCCATAGGCAAAGAGAACGATATATTTGAGAAGAACTCTATAACAGCCTGTCTGGAATCAAAAACAATCTTTAGGTCTGGGAACTTAAACTCTACTAGATTTAAGATTATGTCTATCGAGGATGGATCTGGTTTTCCAATGACTAGATTTGTTAACTCAAGCGGTGTCAGACTTAGCGATAGTTCTTTAATAAAGTCTAAGCCTATATCAGTGTCAAGGTCAAGACCTGCTATCTTGAATGTGGCATTTAGTGAATCTAAGTCTCCATCAAATCCACCTCCAACAAGATCAGGTAAAGCAAGCTCACCGTTTCCAAAAGAAATGTCAGGGTTCAGGCCAAGGTCAAGATTCTTTCTGTTCCCTCTTCGCTTGCCGTTTAAGCTTTTCTTTATCAAGTTAAGCAAAACTTTGATTGCTATTGATAGAATCAAATCAAAGCTTAGGTCCATGCCTATCTTTTGTAAGTCAAAAAATGTAGGTATCTTTCCTAATGGATTTTCTAGCTTTGGTAAAGATATCTCGCCTATTGATAGATCTGGCAAATCCAAAGCATTCATAAAGTCAGGTATCTTGGCATCAAAATCAGGAAGCTCTGGGAAGTCTAGTTTCGATAAAGCAAAACTGACAATTGGAGCGCCGGGAAAGAAATTTAGGAACTTTAGCAATAGACCTAAGCCTTCTAGTGGGTTCTTAAAACCTACAAACTTTCCTGCCTCAAAACCGGGCAGATCGATTCCGTCTAGACCTAGAGTGCCTAAACCACCAACGCCACCGAGGCCACCTATTCCACCTAAACCGCCTAATCCGCCGAGCCCATCAAGACCGCCAAGACCACCGATTCCCACATCAACACTTCCAGGGTCAATACCAATGTCAGCACCAGAGAAAGCAAGTCTTTTTCTTTCTAGCTCGCCGGGGTCAAGAGATAAATCTAAGTCTAGGTTTGGTTTTTGAACCTTACACTTGTTTTTTAATTCAAACTTTCTATCAAGTTTTCTTTGCTCCTGTAGTTCAGTAAACGCGCTAACCTGTAAATCTAGTTTGTGTTTGCCCACCTCTCCAGCAAAGAAATCACATATGATTTCTATCAATATGTTAAATACATCTTCTAATTCATTATCAAGGCCCACACGACCACTGGCGGCAGCTTCTAAAAATAAATCTAGATAGGGGCCACCAAGACATGGTATTTCATCTAACTCGGCTTTAACTAAACCAAACACTTCAGCTTGTATTTCAGTTGGGAAGCTATTGAGCAGTCTGATGATGTCGTCCTTTGGAAATGACTTCAATGCGTTACAAAGTATTATCTTAAGGCTAAAGTCAAGCGACAGGTTCTTAAGAAGTGCTGATAGGCATCCCTTTAATAGGTCTATCAGTCCTGGCATCTTGATTTTGCCAAGAAGCTTATCCCATAGAATCTTTAAATCAGGAGAGTCGAAATTTAGTTTATTGAACTCTAGTAGAATCTGATCTATTATTATCTCAATATCAGGGAATTCAGGTATATCAAGATTGTTTTTAAATTTACCAAGCTTGCCCATATTAAGTTTTGGATCAAACTCTAAATCAAGATTAGGGTTCAAGTCTAAAGAAAGGCCAGCATTTTTTAGATTAATATCTCTTATTTCTAGACCAAACTTGCCGATTGTCGGCTTCTTGAATGCCTTAGCTATTGCCAATGAGAGATCAAAGTCTGGATCTATTGGATCAAATCCAGGTAGGTTTCCGTCAAACTGTAAGTTCTTCATAAAATCAATGTCTCCAAGTTCTAGCTTGAAGTCATCGAGGCCTTTTAGTTTTACTGACGGGAAGGCATACTTGAAAGAAAAATCAAGCCAACTCATTGGAACTCTAGCTTTTAAATCAAAATTAATATCTTTAATATTGAATAAAAAGTTATTTAAGGTTGGCATTGAGAAGCTCGGCCTTCTCAAGAGAAAATCAATATCTTTACCAGAAAATGACATATTTGGTATCTCTGGATTTAAGGACTTAATCTTAAATCCATGGAGTTTCATATCTGGATCGAAAGCAAAAAGTATATTTCCAATATCAAAATCTAAATTTATAGACTTGGGCTCAAAGAAGGCCTTAAGATCAGGATAGATAGATAACACTGGTGCTTCTATCCCCGGAAGCTTTCCTATGAACTTATCAAAATCAAAAGGTTTGCCTGAGATATCAAAATATAGACCTTTTAGGTTTATCTTCTTAAAAGCAGCATATTTTTTTCTATGAAGCTTGAAACCACGAAACATAACATCCAATGATGCTTGAAGTTTTTTAGGTTCTATTTCTAAGAATCTTAGCTCTGGTAAACTAAAGTCAGTATTAAATACTCTACCAAGCTCAAGTTCTTTAAAGGATGGTAAATCAAGTGAGAAGAGTATTTCTAGATTTGAGCCTTTTCTTGGCTTTAAGTATACAGAGTCAAGTTTTAAGTTAAGCTTTAAATTCTCTAGATTAAGCTCGTTCTCTATAGTGCCAAAATGAATAGAAAAAGTCTCTATTGCAAGATCTAAAAACTCTAATCTTAATCTGTCTAAGTCGCCATCAAAACTAAAATATGGAGTTGGCAACTTAAGAAGATAAAGGTCTCTCTTTGGGTCAAATGTTGGTAAAAAAAAGTCTAAATCAAAAAAATTAATTTTTGGAAAATCGCTGTTCAATCCTTTTGGTTTTGGTAAACCTAGGTCAACTCTACAGTTTGATTTTTCTGACATTAGTTGGCACTCACATTTTTGCTACAAATATAATTTGAACCTATTGGCTCTAGATAGTTAACAGCCCATAGGACCTTATTTGCCCTGACCTGAAGCATCGAATTAACAACCTTTTGTATAGTCATGGCGGAAGTTGTAGCGCCCGCTGTTGGTAGCACCGGTACTCCTGTCAAACTTAAAACCCCAGGATCAAGACCTACTGCTGTAGAAAAAGCAGTCAGCATTAGTCCTAGGTTCATCACAGAGCCAGCTATCTGTTCAACTAACTCACCAAGTTCTTTTATTGCTTCTGTTGTGTTGTCTCCAAGAACGACTGGCTGTAGATTGGTACTATCATTCCCGGCAATAAACTCAATCTTTGGAGCTACTTCTTTGATCTCTCCTCCAAGTGAGTTTGTTTCCCCTTTATCTCCAAAACCACCTACATTCATCCCTCTGCCTGTGACAATCTTTACGCCCTCTCTACCAATCACTCTAACAGCGTCAGCCTTAATTCCAATAGCAGACCTACCAACAGATCTTTCTATATTTGATTCCGTTATGGCAAAGTTTTTGTCAATGTCGGTCATTTGAGAGATATAAATTCTAGCAGCATCACTGAAGAAGTTGTTTGTCAATAGTTCGCCATTCTTTGGTCCAAGACCATCAGACTTAGAAGAGGCTCTTCCTACAACTAAATCTATTGTTGAGGCTTTTGACGAGCCTTTTCCTCCGTAACCACTTTGTATGCCTTCAGGCATATCAGCACCTAAAACAATAAATGAATTATTTTTATTTATTACGTGTGAATTAGTTGGCGCATCAAAAGAAAAATTAGGTGAATCGACAGGTGAGTTGTAAAGCCCTGAGCCATTGGGAAGTGAATTACCTGTTTGTAAAACCTTCTCAACTGCTTCTTTCTTCTTTATTTGTCCTTCAGAAAGAACATCAGGTGAATCAGATATAATTTTTGCCATTATCTACCGTCCGCGCTCCAATGCCATGGTTCTTTATTCCAGTTCAATATATTACCATAATTAGGGTTATTGTGAACATTGGCCAACATCCATTGATAAGTTCTAGAGTTTCTTGCTACTGAGCCTTCAGCCTGAGCACCGCTGAGGCTTGGTTGTAGAAGGATTCCGCCGAAGTCAACCGCTAGCCCAAGATTATGTCTTGAACTGCCAGGAGGGGCTGTTGGCGGATTACACTTAGAAGAACTGGCTGTTGTTATGAATGTATAATCTGTCGAACCACAATTATTAAGCCTTAACTCAACTTGAGTCTTGATGCTTCTAAGATGAGAGCCAACATAAAACTCTTCTCCGAAGTTTTGTGCTGTAACATCATTATATATTTTTTCTATAATAGCATAAAACTTAGGATGTAGGGTTACACTATACCCTCCTATTTTACCAGACTTACAATCTTCGATTGGATAGCCGAGCCCTGGATTTCCACATTTGCCATCAGGCGGTATCTTGTCTGGGTTTTCTTTTGCCAGTCTTGCTGTTATCTGCTCAGCAAGTCCTCCATCTTCTCCCATTGGGTATTCTTCGCCATTAGCATAAGAGCCAAGTTCTTGACCACCTGCTCCAGCAAACTGCTCTAGAAAAGGGGCACAGGAGGCTTCCTTACCTCCACCAGTATTATCTAAACCGCCTTGAACTTCTTGAAACTTTCCTACATAAACACCTTGGGAAAGATCAAACTCGTCATCATCTTTTCTTTTAAGTTCAACATAGACCAAATCGCCTATATTTGGCTTTTCTAAAGATGTGGTTTCACTAATAAAGCTAGTATGAGCATGTATTAAACTTAAAGCGAGCCCAGTTGCATCAGAACTAGTTGTTTCTGCTGCTTCACATGGATCAGTAAGAAAATCATGTGGTGAGTCTTCATCAACAATTCTAGCTTTAAATATTTGCTTTTCATCTGGGGGGAACAAGGCACTTGAGATACTCTCAAATACTCCGGTAGTGCCGCCAGAAGCAACCATATTACCAATTAATTCAGGTTTAACATTTACTGGCTGTGTGAGTACTTTCGCAAGGAATCTTTTCTTGCCCTTGAGTTTACTACCAGAAAAAAGCTTTCTAATGGCCTGCCCATAGAGGTCACTAGATGTAACGGAATCATTAACATCATTTATGTCAAGAATCTTGTCACTCATTCACCTGTTTACCTTGAATCATATCAAATAGCTCATCTTTATCAGCAAGGCTAAGTCCCTGCTCTTTGGTCTCTTTCTGTTTTATACCAATAATCTTTACAAGCTGTTCGTTAGACCTCTGAAGGGTTTCGATATGCTTTGCTGCCACAGGAGATAGGTTCCTGTTTGATTCAGGATCTACGGCTATCAAGTTAGCTATTTCGTTTAGAAACTCTCTAGCGAGCTTCCTGTCGCCTCTAATGTTGTCTAGAGCTTCATCCACTAACTTGTCTACATCTTTAGCCATCTATCCATCCCTCTTTAAATTCACAGTATCTTTCTCTAAATTTATTCAAAGAGTTAACCACTTGTTTTGTGTTTAGTCCAGTCAACTCTCTAAGGTATAAGTAAATAGCTTTTTTGTTAAAAATTTCAATCTCGTCTTTGCTCTCAAAGAGAACCAAAATGGCTTTATACACCTTTTGATCATTCTCTTTCATATCAGAGACATCCCAGCCTTTTATCTCTTTATAAAAGGCCTCCCAGAACTCTTTCTCTATTTGATCGTCTATAAGTGTCTGTTCAGTAGAAAGATACTCTTGTTCTAAAGATTTAGCAACATTATCATAATCGACTTCTCTTTGGTTCTTTTTTTGTTGCTTCTTGACTTTATGAATAAACCAGTTTTTAGTGATAACAGAAAAATAAGAGAACGCTTTTGAACCCTTATCTTTATTGTATTTATCAAGAATGGTGACAAGCCAAATCTTACACTCGTCTCTGAGCATGTCTATATTTGGCAATGTCGTAAACTTAAAAGTAAAAACTATCTTATCAACCATCTCATTGAGAGCAGGAGCTATTAATGAGTTATAAAGCTCCGACTTTCTTCTAGGACAAGAAGAGGCAACATACTCAAGGATAGCATCTTCATGGACTTGAGTAAAATAGTTATTCTTGGTCTTCTTCCGACGCTTCCTCTTCGGGACTTCGTTCATCTAT
>Ga0075476_10000296_pt1 | contig 21569 bp, 21 predicted proteins | sample DEB08_DNA_5_FD_76339 | JGI IMG/M metagenome (GOLD analysis project Ga0075476, IMG submission 76339) | Aqueous microbial communities from the Delaware River and Bay under freshwater to marine salinity gradient to study organic matter... | ecosystem: Environmental > Aquatic > Marine > Coastal ...
GCACTTGAGGCCTCGAAGATTGAAACCGTCTCGCCTGTAAAAAAGTTTTTAGTAAATCCACCTTCAATTCCTGGTACTAACTTATTTCTAAGGCGAATATTTGCAAATGTTCCACGAATCATAACTTCATGATTTCCCCGTCGCGAGCCATAAGAGTTGAAATCTTTCTTATCGATTCCATTTTCAATCAGATATTTACCAGCTGGACTATCGACTTTAATGTTTCCTGCTGGTGAGATGTGGTCAGTAGTTACCGAATCCCCTAACCAAGCTAAAACGCGCGCCGCATTAATGTCAGTTACTGGCTTAGGGGTTGTTGGCATGTTGTCAAAATAGGGTGCCTTGCGAACATAGGTGCTTTTTTCTTCCCAATCAAAGACTGCCCCTTGAGGTGTTGGCAAATTCTGCCAACGCTCGTCGCCTTTAAAAACATCTTCATATCGGCGGGCAAACATCTCTTGATCAATACTTGACTGAATAGTTTGAGTTATTTCTTCACTAGTGGGCCAAATATCTTTCAGGTAGACCGGATTTGAATCAAAATCGAAACCTAATGGGTCTTTAGTTAGATCTAAATTCATAGTGCCGGCAATTGCATAAGCCACAACTAGCGGTGGGGATGCCAAGTAATTCATTTTTACATCGGGATTTATCCGGCCTTCAAAATTTCTATTTCCACTTAACACCGCGGCAACCGAAAGGTCTTCTTGGTTTATTGCTTCAGAGATCTCTATTGGTAGTGGCCCGCTATTACCGATACAAGTTGTGCACCCGTAGCCAACTAGGTCAAAACCTAATTTTTCTAGATAAGGAGTTAATCCCGCTTTTTGGTAATAATCTGTAACTACTTGAGAGCCTGGAGCCAAAGTGGTTTTAACCCAAGGCTTTCTAGTTAAACCTTTTTCCACAGCTTTTTTAGCCAAGATTCCCGCACCAAGCATGACTTCTGGATTCGAAGTATTTGTGCATGAAGTAATTGCAGCAATTACTACAGCTCCATGGTTAAGTTCAAATTTTTCGCCAGTTAAATTTACCTCTGCTGATTTATTAACATCATTAGTAAATTCAGGAAGCACCTGTTGGTAATTTACTTTTGCGTCACTTAAATTTATACGATCTTGTGGCCTACGTGGGCCAGAAATACTTGGCTCTACTGTGGTCAGATCTAGTTCGAGTTTCTCGCTAAATAGCGGAGTGTGCATTGGATCTAACCAAAGACCTTGTGCCTTAGCGTAATTTTCAATTAAAGCTAATTGCTCTTCACTTCGGCCGGTAAATTTTAGGTAATCAATCGTTTGATCGTCAATTGGGAATATTGCAACTGTGGACCCATACTCTGGACTCATGTTGCCAATAGTTGCGCGATTTGCCAATGGGATCGCTTTACAACCCTCGCCATAAAATTCTACAAATTTACCAACAACTTTATGTTTACGTAAAATTTCAGTAATTGTTAAAACTAAATCAGTCGCGGTAACGCCTTCTTTAAGTGATCCGGTTAACTTAAAACCCACCACTTTAGGTATCAACATGCTTACCGGCTGACCTAACATGGCAGCCTCTGCTTCGATACCGCCAACTCCCCAGCCCAAAACTCCTAGACCATTAACCATCGTGGTGTGCGAATCAGTTCCTACAACCGTATCTGGAAAAGCAATTCCATCTTTTTCAAAGACAACTCTTGCTAGATTTTCTATATTTACTTGATGCACGATTCCAGTGCCAGGTGGCACAACTTTAAATTCTGAGAAAGAACCTTGACCCCAACGTAAGAATTGATAGCGTTCGCGATTTCTCTGATACTCCAAATCCACATTTATACCAAATGCTGCAGCTGATCCAAATGCATCTGCAATTACTGAGTGGTCAATTACGAGTTCAGCAGGCGCTAGAGGATTTACTAGTTGTGGGTCTTTACCTAAATCCTGCATAGCTTCACGCATGGTCGCAAGATCAACGATTGCAGGAACGCCGGTGAAATCTTGCATGATGACTCTGGCAGGCGTGTAAGGAATCTCTGTATCAGGTTCGCTTGCTGGATCCCAATTAACTAGCGCTTCAATGTGATCTTTAGTGACGTTAAATCCGTCTTCCTTTCGAAGCAGATTTTCAAGCAGAATTTTTAAACTAAAAGGCAGTTGATTTGCCCGCTCGATTTGAGTTATGTCAAAAATACTCACCTTGCGCCCAGCAAAAGCTAGGTCGTGCTTAGTTTTAAAAGAATTCTTACTCAAATGAACTCCATTGGATTGGCTAATTATTGCCAAAGCCTAGCAGGCAACATTTTTCAGTTGATTCTTGAAAAAACCGCCAAAGTCTCAAGATGGTGCGTTTGTGGAAAAGCATCAATCAAATCCAATTGTGACAAATGCCACCCATTTTTTGTTAACTCTTTAGTATCTCTTGCCAACGAGGCGGGGTCGCAAGAAAGGTAAACAATCTGTTCCTTGGCAGTTGTTGCTAGGTGTTCTGTTGCGACAATTCCTAGACCTTTACGAGGAGGGTCTAAAATCACCAAATCAAACTCTTCAGTAGTTTCCTTTAAGTAGGCTTCGGCCCTTTGAGATACCACACTAGCCCTGGGGAATTTTTGTAAATTTTCTCTTGCAGAGTTGCTTGCCGCTGCGTCCAATTCGACGCTAACAAGTTTTTGCGTTTTTTGATTTTCCAGTAAGAGGCGGCCAAAAATCCCTACCCCGGCATATAGGTCCAGAGTGCTTTCAGCTGTGATGACTTTTGAAAGTAGTAAATTGCTGAGTGATTCCGCGGCACTGATATGAGATTGCCAAAAACCAGTGACCACGTGAGTAAAGTCAAAGCCTAAAATATTTGTTGTCACTTTCTTAGATGATTTTGCGGGCACCGCTTGCGCCTGACCATCGCGTGCGATCAATATTTGCTCATCACTAAATTTTTGATCTTTTAGTTCATTAAGCAAGCTATTTATTTCTGGACTAGCTATCTGGCAATTTGCTATAGGAACAATTTCATGAGATCGATATCTTCTATAACCTAATTTTCCATCTTGATTTGGAGCAAGCCGAATCTTGCTACGCCATTGATAGTCTTTTGGCTGAAGTTGATGTGAATTTACTAAATGAGCAACAGACAAATTCGCTAGTCGTTGCATTTGCTCTACTAATACATTAATTTTTAGTTCTGTCTGGTAATCAATTTGGGCATGCTGAAAATCGCATCCTCCACAATCTGCTTCTTTAAAATAAATACACTCTGGCTCAACTCGAAACTGACTAGGCTCAATAACCTCGATTGCTTCAGCAATCCAAGCTCGTCCACCTGGAGCTTTTTTTAATATTCTCACCTTCACCAGTTCATCAGGTAAAGCTTTGCGGACGAATAAAACTTTTTCTTCATAGCGGGCGACAACAAAACCACCGTGAGCTATTTTCTCTGCCTTGACGATTACTTCTTGATTAATTTTCAATTTAGTTTTTTAGGTAAGTATCTCGGGCAACTTTAGCAATTCGATAAGTTAGGTAAACGGCTAGTAAATAAAGGGGCCAACCCATAAATAATCTTGCAGTTCCCAACCAACCTACTGATTGATTGAAGTAAAGAGGAATTTGCACAAGCAGCCTCACCGAAAATAATCCGACCCATAACCAGGTGAGATTTATTGCCACCTTTCGTAACGCTGATGTAGTTAACCAGGCATTGGTGTTCCCGCTTATTGCCCCAATCAAATAGGCCAACAGGGGTCTCTTAATTAAAATTGAACCCGCAAAAAAGAGGCCATAGGCAGCATTAGTAATCAATCCAGTTAAGAAAAAATTAGCAGCGTTATTGGTTCGATAGGTAATATAAACAGAAATACCTAATCCAAAAAATCCCGCAACAACCTGTGAAAGCGTTTCTTTTTTGATTAATCTCCACAAGAAAATTGCAGCTCCCACAGCCAAAGCTGAATAGAGCGCTAGATTTAAATTCATTGTTGGTAAATAAAGAATTAAAAATATTGCTGCTGGGAGCCCGGAATCTAAAAGACCTTTCCAGCCACCTAAAGCTTTCTCAAAAAGTTGGCGATCTGGGTCTTGTTCACTCATTAGCGCCCTGTTGATCCAAAACCACCGGTTCCCCGGTCGGAATCTTCTAATTCACTTACCAATTCAAACTTAACTTGCTTAAATTCTTGAATAACTAATTGGGCAATTCTGTCTCCGGGTGAAATCAAAATATCTTTTTTAGGATCTAGATTTATTAAGATTACTTTTATTTCCCCCCGATATCCTGCATCAATTGTTCCCGGGGAGTTAAGTACTGCCAAACCTTGTTTAATCGCTAAACCTGATCGAGGATGTACCAGGCCAACAGTTCCCTCCGGTAGCGCAATTGCGATGCCAGTTCTCACCATGGTTCTACCAAATGGTTCAAGATTTACTTCTTCAATGGAATAAAGATCAAAACCTGCATCATGTTGATTTGCTTGCACCGGGATCACTGCAGCTGGATCTAATTTCAAGATAGGAACGCGTAACACTCTGGTCCTTTCTTGAGCGGTATTGGGCTCTGCGACAATAGAGTCTATGGCAAAGAGTTCGAAATCGTTCAGCGCTAGGCTATTGACTCCTATCTTGACACCATTGGCAACCTTGCTCGCAAAAAAAGTGTCCACCAGCACCTTTACCAAAGCTACTGGTCATAAACCTCCAAGTAAAAAAAATCCAGGAAGTTATTCAGACAACCTGCTATGGGCCATCGCTCTGACTACTTTTATTGCATTTGCTCAGATGCTCGTTCAGAAATTTCTAGAAAAAGAGAAATCTTAAGCGCATTCGTCGCAGATCATTACACCTTTTTTTTCGCTAGCCAGGCGACTGCGGTGCATCACCAGAAAACACTTTGAACAAGTGAATTCATCAGCTTGTTTAGGAACCACCTTTACTGAAAGTGATTCATCGGAAAGGTCTGCGCCAGGTAATTCGATAGTTTCGCTGATTTCATTCTCATCAACGTCGGCTTGCGGGTTATTAGTCTCTGCCCGCTTCGCCTTAAGCTCTTCGAGACTGTCTTCGGCTAACTCTTCGTCAGTCTTGCGCGGGGCATCATAATCTGTTGCCACGGTCTCTCAAACTCCTTTTGCTAATACTTGCCTGGATTGTGCCCTATCACGCTCACTTTCGCACATTTTTGCTGCGGTGAGTTAAGACACAGTAGGGCTCCCTTGAAGACTTAAACCACTCAGGGGGACAATTTATTTCATGCCGATTTATTCATTATTTGATCTAACCCCCGAGATTGATCCGACTGTATATATCCATCCAGATTCAGTCATTATTGGCGATGTTCGCATAAGTGCTGGGGCCTCCATTTGGCCTTGCGCGGTCTTGCGGGGAGACAGTAATTACATCTCAATCGGTAAGGACACCTCCATCCAAGATGGAACTGTGATTCATTGTCGCAATGAACAGGCAACCGTCATTGGGGCTCGTTGCGTAATTGGCCATAACGCCCACTTAGAAGCCTGCACCGTGGCAGATGATTGCTTAATCGGCTCTGGCTCAACCGTTTTAGAGGGAGTAACGGTTGGGGCGAATTCATTAGTGGCAGCGGGCTCGGTGGTTTCGCCGGGCAAGCAAATTCCGGCCTTTTCCTTAGCGCTAGGTGTGCCGGTAAATATTAAAGAAAATGTTTTTGAGCCAGGTTCTTTTACTGCCTCTGTTGAAAATTATTTACAGTTGAGTGAAAGATTTAAAACCGGGTTGAAGCGAATAGATTAGTAATATTTTTTGTGATTCTCGCGAATTAAATTAGCAAAATCATCAAATACTCCTGGATTAGCTGCAATCGCTAGCTCATCAGACAATGGTGCTTCTGGTAAGCCTCCAGTTCTACCGCCAGCTTCTTCTACAAACAGAGCACCTGCCGTGTAATCCCATGGATGTAAACCAGTTTCAAAATAAGCGTCAACTCTTCCCAAGCCCACCATGCAAAGGTCAATAGCAGCTGAACCATCTCTCCGAAAATCTCTCACCTGGTCTGAGATTTCTAGAATTACTTGACCATGTTTTTTTCTTTTTTCTTTCTCATAGCTAAATCCTGTTGCAACTAACGTGTGAGCCAAAGTGGTATTTCGAGTTATCTGAATTTTTTGTTTACCTGATTTATTAATTAAATACGCTCCCTCCCCTTTGACTGCTAAGTAAGTTTCACCAAGCAAAGGGGCATGGACCACACCAACTTGGGTAATTTCGTCAACTTTGACTCCGATAGAAACTGACCAGATCGGATGTCGATGCAGATAGTTAACTGTGCCGTCGATTGGATCTACTATCCACGTCACATTGCTCGGCGTATTCGAATTGTTTACCGATCCCTCCTCGCCCAGAAAAACATCGTGCGGACGTTGGCTTTTAATTTTTTCTACGATAAAGGCCTCCGCAGCTTTATCCATAACCGTAACGATGTCAGTTTCTGATGTTTTAGTGGCAACACTTAAGTCTTTTGGGCGATCATTTACCAGAAGCTTTCCGGTGGCTTCGGCAATCTCTAATGCCATGGATTCAAGTTGTTTTATTAATAATTGCTCCATCGGTACTTAGCGTACTTGCCCCAGGGCCGTAGCATTTGACTCGTGTTCAAAACCTATAAAGCGATTTTGAGCCTGCCTGGTAGCAAGAAATTCTCCCTCGCTGGATTAATCGCCAGATCTCCCATGGCTATGTATGGGCTAGCTACTGTTCTTTTAGTTCAATCACGATTTGATAGTTATTTTTTAGCTGGAGTCGTGGGAGCAACTTTGTCACTTTCAGCAGCAGTTGGCGCACCAATCTCATCTCGCTTTGCTGACCGCCTCGGGCAACGACGAGTAATTCCGATTATCTTGAGTGTTCATTCAATTAGCCTCTCACTTTTAGTCGGACTAGTTTTACTTGGATCTTCATTCGCCTGGATTGTGGTGAGCGCGATTTTTTCTGGGCTTGCTATGCCCAGCATTGGTCCCATGATTCGCGCCCGCTGGATGTTCATCACAAAATCAGATCGTCAACTCAACACCGCATTTGCCTTTGAAAGCGTGGTTGACGAAGTCATATTTGTCTTAGCCCCACCGATTGTCACTGTTCTTTGTGTTTCAGTTTTTGATGCATCGGGATTAATTCTTTCCATAATTTTGGTCACTAGTGGAAGTATCTGGTTAACCACACAGCGAGCAACAGAACCACCTCCACTTTCAAAAGAGATTAAACGCAGTAAAACAGCAATCTTGATGCCTGGAATGATTAGTGTCTTTTTTATCTTTATGCTTTTTGGTGGAGTATGGGGAGCTGCTGAGTTAGTTGTTGTTGCGTTTTCTCAAGAGCTAGGTAACAAAAATTTTGCTGGAGCTTTAATTGCGGTTTGGTCTTTTGGTTCGCTAGTTGCTGGCGTAATTTTTGGGACAGCAAATTTCACTGGGGCTATTTCGACGCGCTTCACAATCACTATGTTTTTCTTCTCACTATCACTTTTTGTTTTACCTTTCATAAATAGTTTTCAAGTGATGTTTCCAGTTTTATTAATCGCAGGATTAGCGATTAGTCCGGCCTTGATAACTGGTTATACCTTGGTGGGCAGATTGGTGAATAGAGACCAACTAACTGAAGGTTTAGCTTGGGCAAATACGGGATCTGGATTGGGATTATCACTAACAGCTCCCTTGGCCGGCTGGCTTATTGATGAAGCTGGATCTAGTGCGGCATTTTGGCTGGTGTCACTATCGGGGTTAGTGGGATTTTTGTTAACTGTGATTTCTCTCCCATGGTTAAGGCGCGCCGATGTGCCTATTCAAAATTAAAAGCGATTTTGCTCGAGAATTGTCTAAGGTTAGGTTAAGAATTTTTGTTATAAGGGGAGTATCTTTTGCGCGCCTTGCGATTCACAAAACTAAGTGATGATGGCGCTTTTTTGCAATTTAGAGATTCAGATGGAATCGACTATCAAATTGAAATAGATGACGAAATTCGTGATGCGGTACGTCAATGGAAAGAGCGTCCAAAGCCACAAGAACAAGACTCGAATCAAAACTTAACAGTTGCTGAAATCCAATCTCGAATTCGTGCAGGAATTACCGCGGAAGACCTTGCCCAAGTGACCGGGATTGAGTTAGGCCGTATCAGAAAATACGAACAACCTGTCTTGCAGGAGCGCTATTTCATCTCTGAGAAGGCGCGGCAAACTGAAATAAGACGAGCGCGGGGAAGCGCAAATTTCAGTGACATTGTTCAGGAAAGAGTCGCAAATGGTGGTGGCGACGTCACCTCGATGCGTTGGGATTCTTGGCGGCGTGAAGATGGCAGATGGAATATTGCACTCTCATTTATGGGCAAAAAAGGAGAAAGCGAGGCGCATTGGGTTTTTGACTCTGCCGTGTCAACCATCGCACCTTTGAACGAAGTTGCTCGCTGGTTAATAGATAGCCCCGAAGAATTAACTGAAGACGTTATACCAACTCCTCGCTTGGTAGCAGTGCCGCAAACTTCAGCCAATGAGAGTGATCCTGAGCTTCCCTCATGGGTTACACCGGCAGGTCAAAGCGACCCAGCTGCGCAAACCATGCCGCTGCCAAAGCCAGATTTAGCTAAAACATCTATGTTCAGCCCTACGGAAGAACTCACTGAAACCGTATCTGAATCAGCATCAACTCCTACAGAGAGCGTAGAAGAAAAACCAAATCCAAAACCCAAGCGAGCTTCAGTACCAAGTTGGGATGAAATTTTATTTGGATCAGGATCAAAAACAAACGAATAAGGTTTAATTAATTGTCCCCAAAAAAAACAACTTTAGATCCTAATGTTCCTGAGCGCATCATTGATATTGATGTATCAGATGAAATGCGTGAATCCTTTTTAGAGTACGCATATTCGGTTATCTACGCGCGAGCATTGCCAGACGCAAGAGATGGTTTAAAGCCAGTTCAAAGACGCATACTTTTTCAGATGAACGAGATGGGTTTGCGACCTGATCGTGGCCACGTGAAAAGCGCACGAGTCGTTGGCGAAGTGATGGGTAAGTTGCACCCGCATGGCGATAGCGCTATTTATGACGCACTAGTGAGAATGGCGCAACCGTTTTCTTTACGACTACCACTGATTGACGGCCAAGGTAACTTTGGTTCGCTAGATGATGGCCCAGCCGCAATGCGTTATACCGAATGTCGCTTGACTGCAGCTGCTCTCAGCATGACTGAATCACTAGATGAAGATGTAGTTGATTTTCGTGCTAACTACGACGGACGTGAAGTAGAACCAAGCGTTTTGCCCGCCGCCTTTCCCAATCTCTTAGTTAATGGAGCTAGCGGTATCGCTGTTGGTATGGCAACGAATATGCCCCCCCACAATCTGGGTGAAGTGATTGCTGCCTTGCGTCATTACATCGAAAATCCAAAAGCTTCGTTAGATGAATTAATGTCATTTGTTCCAGGTCCAGATTTACCGGGTGGCGGTGAAATTTTGGAGTTGGCAAATATTCGCGAGGCTTACCTTAGCGGCCGTGGAACTTTCAAGATGCGCGCAAAAGCCACAATCGAAACAGTAACGGCTCGCAAAAAAGGCATTGTGATAACCGAATTACCTTTCAATGTTGGCGCCGAGCGAGTCGTTGATCGCATTAAGTCCTTAGTTGAATCCAAAAAACTTAAGGGAATTTCAAGAGTTATCGACTTAACAGATGGAGAAAAAGGTTTACGCCTGGTAATCGAAGTCAAATCAAGTCACGAGCCAGACGAACTTTTAGCTGAGTTGTATCGACTTACCCCAATGGAAGAATCCTTTTCAATAAATTCAGTGGCGCTAGTAGATGGTAAGCCAAGAACTCTCGGGCTGGCAGAACTACTTCAGGTGTACCTGAAACATCGACTTGCGGTAGTAACTAGAAGAAGCGAATTTAGATTAAATAAAGCTAATGATCGTTTGCACTTAGTTGATGGTTTACTTTTAGCAATTGTTGATATAGACAAAGTAATAAAGATCATTCGTGGTAGCCAAGACACCCAAATGGCGCGGGAAAAGTTGATGAAAACTTTCAAATTAAGTGATCTGCAAGCAAACTACATTTTAGAAATGCCCTTACGCCGCTTAACAAAAACTTCAAAGATTGAACTTGAAGCCGAGCAGGCTGAATTAGATAAGAGCATTGCAGAGCTAAAAGCTATTTTGGCAAGCGATAAGAAGTTAAAGAAAATTGTCTCTGACGAGTTAAAGGAAGTTAGCGAAAGATTTGCCACCCCTCGACGCACTACCTTGCTTGAAAATGAATGATATTGCAATTTACCGCGCTCAAGTAATCACCGTATCTACCAGAAGTTTTAAGGGTGTTTGGGAAGATACTTCGGGCCCAGCGATCGTAGAAAAATTAAAATCTTGGGGGCTAGATAGCCCAATGCCGATAATCGTGCCAGATGGCGAAGCGGTAAAAGACGCCTTGCAGTCAGCAGTCGCAACTGGCTTTCACCTCATAATCACCAATGGTGGAACTGGTCTTTCCCCTACCGACCTGACTCCAGAAATGACAAAGCAAGTTATCGAGCGTGATGCTCCTGGGATCGCGGCCTTAATTCGAGAATATGGTTTGGCTAAAGGAGTGGTTAACAGTTCACTTTCACGCGCAGTGGCTGGGGTTGCCCAAAAATCGCTGATCATAAATTTCCCGGGATCATTTGGCGGTGTGAATGATGCGCTTAAGGCAATTGAGCCGATTGTGTTACATGCCTTGGAGCAGATAGCGGGTAGTGACCACCTTAGGCGTGGTTAGCAACCTTTGTTATCCCAGGAGAGGATAATTAAGTACAAATTGAAATGGGAGTCTTCTTGTTTAAAGCAAAATCTTCTTTTGTTGCCTTGATAGCTGCAACAGCCCTTACTGCTTGCTCTGGCCCAGTCACAAATATTTCGGAAGCAAGCGATGCCGCGCTTTCAGAATCGATGGAAATTGGAAGAGTTGAAGAATTTGCTCCTGACCGTCAAATTATTCAAACTGGCTCAGTCACCTTAAGAGTTGATGAAATTACAGAAAGCATTCCCGAAGTAGTTGCTCTAACAGAATCTTTAGCAGGTCGAATTGATGATCAATCCCAATATACCGATCCAACCCAAGAAAAAGTTACAAGTGCAAATCTATTGGTTCGAATTCCCGTTGAAAGCTACCAAGAATTTATTGATGAAGTTACTAAATTAGGTAATGTTGAAGCACTTAACGTCTCAAGTACTGATGTCACGCTGCAAAGCGTGGATCTTGAGGCCCGCATTAACTCTCTAGAAAGTTCGATATCTCGCCTAGAGCAATTAGTGCAAGAAGCAACAAATGTTGCAGACCTAATCGCGGCAGAGTCTGCGTTGGCCGAGCGACAAGCCGAACTCGATGGTTTGCTTTCTCAGCAAAAATATTTAAGCGACCAAGTGACACTAGCTTCTATCTATGTTTACTTATTGCGTAAGGATGCCTTGGATTCAGCAACACCCATTGGCTTTTGGGCTGGGCTAGAAAGAGGATTTGAAAGCGTGCTTCTCGCCTTGGGAAACAGCACTACCTACTTGGGGCTTGTGCTTCCCTGGATTCTGGCAGTGGCGCTGCTCTTGCTAGTAGCCAAGGGAATCAAATGGGCACTAAATAAGCGACGCCAATGAAATAAACCCCTAGGTCACTTGCCCATTTATCTACCCATCTACTAAGTTATCTAAAAACCGGTAGGACACTTACCTGAACAGGAGTTTGCCGTGACTGAAGTACGTTTCGAAAATGCAACTCGCATTTATGAAAAAACACATGCCCCAGCTGTAGACAAGTTGAATATGACTGTCGAGTCTGGTGAGTTTTTGGTGTTAGTTGGACCATCAGGCTGTGGAAAATCCACAACCCTTCGCATGTTGGCTGGACTTGAGCCAACTAACGCTGGTGCTATTTACATCGGTGGACAAGATGTAACCGACGTAGCTCCTAAAGATAGAGACGTGGCAATGGTTTTCCAGAACTACGCTCTTTATCCACACATGACCGTGGCTGAAAACATGGCATTTGCTTTGACAATTCAAAAAATGAATAAGTCAGAGATTGAAAAACGTGTGAACGAAGCAGCCAAACTCCTAGATTTGGAACAATATCTAACAAGAAAACCAAAGGCTCTCTCTGGTGGTCAGCGCCAGCGTGTGGCAATGGGTCGTGCAATTGTTAGAAACCCACGAGTCTTCTTAATGGATGAGCCGCTTTCAAACTTAGATGCAAAATTGCGTGTTCAGACTCGTACCCAGATTGCTGCACTGCAAAAACGTTTACAAACTACCACTGTTTATGTAACCCACGACCAGGTCGAAGCTATGACAATGGGTGACAGAGTGGCGGTCTTGAAAGATGGTCTATTGCAACAAGTGGATTCCCCAAGAGCCCTATATGACACACCAGCTAATGCGTTCGTAGCCGGATTCATTGGCTCTCCAGCGATGAATGTATTCACAACAGACCTCACAGAAAATGGAACCTCTATCGGTGACTTTGATGTGCCAGTTTCTCGTGAAGCAAAAAGCGCTACCAACAATCAAATTCTTGTTGGGGTTAGACCTGAGGAATTTGAAATTGGATCTAGCGGAATTCCTTTCATCGTAAACTTGGTTGAAGAGTTAGGTGCCGATGCTTTTGTTTACGGAAAGATCGAAGGCACTGACACTGATATCGTTGCCAGAGTTAAGGGAAATGACCGTTATCGCGCAGGAACTCAATTGCGAGCAAAGCCTTCAAAGGTTCACTTGTTCTCAGCAATCGGAGACCAAAAAGCCATCAGTTAAGTAGAGCGATAACCCACTTTGCAAAAAGCTAGTTTGGTCATCGGCGAAGCCTTAGTTGATGAAGTAACTGATCTAAGTGGAGGGCAAAAGCGGATCTTTGGCGGTAGTCCTGCTAATACCGCTCTTGCCTTGTCACGCCTACGAATAAAAAGTTACTTTAGAGGTAGAATTTCACAGGACTCAACAGGTCAACAAATAAAAAAATACTTAATTGAATCTGGAGTGGATTTAACTCCTAGCATTGAAGTTGAAGATCGCGCGTTAATTATTGAAGCAAAAATACAAGGCGATGGATCAGCGAATTATTTCGCTGATTTAACAGGATGCTCTGATTTTGGCTGGAGGGATGACGAACTAACAACAGACCTGCCCAAGGATGTTGAAGTAATTCATCTTGGCTCTCTTGCTGCAGCAGTGGAGCCTGGAGCGAGTGCTATCGAGCGCTGGATTGAAAATATCAAATCCAGGAGGTTGGCTGGTATAAGTTTCGATCCAAATATAAGACCTAATTTAGTTTCAGACCCCATCGCGCTAAAAGCAAGAGTTGAAAGAATTGTTGCACTAAGTGACATCGTTAAGTTAAGTCATGAAGACCTTGAGTGGCTTGATGAGAAAATGTCTAATGAAGCGATAGCTCGGCGTTGGCTTTCGCTCGGTGCAGGTGCCGTCATCGTTACTCAGGCGCAAAATGGGGCAACTTTATATTTGGACAACGGTATTGAGTTCGCTTTCTCGGCAAAAAAGATCAATCTAGTGGATACCATTGGCGCCGGAGATACATTCACCGCGGCAACTTTAACTCAACTCCTAGAGGGTAATTTGCTAAGCCGACACGGACTGTCGCCCGATATTGCGGAAACTGTTTGGATTAAGATTCTTCAAAATTCTCTATCAACGGCTGCTATCACTTGCTCACGTTCGGGTGCAAATCCCCCAAACCGATCAGAAGTCGACTGGTAGACACAAGGCTAGCTAGAGTAGTTACGAGGAGAGAAATGGTTAGTTTAATTATGCCGGCTGTAATTGTGGATAGATGGTTTGAAAAAACTAAAGTAGCAGCGTTTGTAGAAATATCTGCGATGGTTGCCTTGACTGCGATTGCTGCACAAGTGGCAATTTATTTACCTTTCACCCCAGTTCCCTTAACTTTACAAACGTTTGTAATTTTGCTTGGAGCAGCTGCGCTAGGCGCGCAAAGAGCAGCAATTTCTCAAGTCGCTTATCTTTCCTTAGCCTTAGCTGGCCTGCCTATAATGGCTGACGGAAAAGGCGGGCTAAGCGCAATTTATGGAGCAACCAGTGGCTACTTAGTGGGCTTTATTTTTGCTTCTATTCTGGCGGGTCACTTAGCAAATAAATTTACAACTAATCGATTTCGTAATGTATTTATTAGTTACTTTTTAGGTTCCCTAGTCATCTATGTCTTTGGTGTACTTGGCTTGATCTTTTATGCAAATATTAATCTTTTATCAGCGCTCTCGGTAGGCGTTATTCCCTTTGTGCTCGGTGATATCTTCAAAGCGATAGCGGCTGGTTTGCTACTCCCCTCTGCCTGGAAGCTCACTGAAATACTTCGAAAGTAGTTTTTGCGTGTGACTCGAGTTTTAGAAACGAAAGTACAAATCTCGGCAACTAAGGCTCAAATTTTTGAATTACTAACAAGTCAAGATTTTAGTATCGAGAAGGCTGAGTCAACAAATTCAAAAGTTCTTGATTTCATTAAAACAGCAGAAACAAACACACTAAAAACAACACTAGTTAGAGAATTTGAACGAGAAATACCTAAATTAGCTCGAAATTTTATCGATGAAAGAATTTTGGCAAAAGAGGTCTTTATTTGGAACTCAAATCAAGATGAAGCGCAAATTAAAATAAATATTGAACGAGCTCCCATAGAAATTTTTGGACAATTACAACTCCTAGATATTGCTCCTGGTACTTCTGTAGAAATAAATTTAACAATTAAATCCAGTGTGCCATTTTTCAACGAAAAGATTGAAAAATTTGCAGAAAATATTTGGGTAGGTATCTCAACAGCAGAGCTAGAATTAGTTAACAGACATTTTAGGCAACATTTTTAGAATTTCGATTGATTTGCCTAGCAAATTCAATTTCTCTCTGGGTAACAAAGCTTTCAAAATATTCTGTTAGCTCTGTTTCGCCCTTGATCAACGAATAGCCACTACTTCCTTTAAGCCATCCTTGGGCGTAGGCATTTGGATGACTTTTATGGAACCAGATTTGATTCTTACTAACAAATCTCTGTAGAACTTTATAGATTAAGTCCCTATCATCTCTCTTAAAATTCAAATCATCGAATTGATTAACAATCACAGTGCATTTTCTAAGATCTAGTAAGTTTTGGTTACCAAGCACTTCAGCCGCTCGAATGATGCCAAGTGGAGTAGCTTTAACCACAAAAATTATCTCTTCCGCCAAGCTAAATAGAGGCAAAAGATGCCCAAACCTATGTGTGGCATCAAATTCTGGGTAATTAGAATCCTTTTCGTCAGGAAGAGTCGCATTGGTATCAACTACCTGAAATGGAAATCTCCTAGCAGCTATCCTTAATAGTTTTTCAAATCCACTTCCTCTCAGCTCCATCCAACGATCAGCTCTTAAGATTCCAGTTAACACTGGAGTGTTGTCTCGACTAAACTCCAAGCAATCTGTCAATGAATCCTTAGCTAACTTACCTTTTTGTGCCAAGTGAATAGCTGCACTTAGCCCAGAGATTTCCTCAGAAATTCCTAAGCTTGCTCCTATTGCGGGTGCGCTAGCATCCGCATCAATTAACAAACAGTTTTGTGATTTTCTATTCAAATAAGTTGCCAGATCAATAGCCAAACTAGTTCTTCCTGGAGCGCCTTCCGATCCCCAAACTGCAATCAGGCCGGGAATTTGCTCTGGAGTTTTTTCTGCACTCTGGTAGCTAAAATCTTGATTTAAGATATAAATTAGGTTATTAATGAATGAATCATCATCTGGATAAAATCCTAAAACTGCATTAAAATCTAACTCTGACATAAAGTCATATTTTTGGATTTCTACTTCATTAAAAATACCAATCGCAAGCGAATTTTTGCTCTTAATTCTCTCGACAGTTTCTAAATCTAAGCCAGCCAGTTCACTGGAAAGAATCACTGCTCGATATTCGCCTACTTCTAACATTGTGAAGACTTCCGTTAAATCTACGCAGCGCCTAGCAATTCTTATTAAATTAGATTCTGAAACAGCTCTTCCCATTTCCAATTCCCAATTCTTATCATCTATTGCCAATAGAATCTCAGCTTTCATGCTTCACCACCTCGATCGTTTCTGTTTTCATGGCCGCAATGAGATTGCCCACCTGATTTGGAGCTACTGCCACAACTACAGTAATCGTGCTGGCATATCCTGATCCATCTTTAATTACCTCTGACGTGTTAATTGAACTCATTAAATTTTCAGCCTGAAGTGTCTCAGGATTAACCCACCACAGATCTATGGTGTCATTGATTTGCAAATTTGGAGGAACACTGCCTAAAGGTAGCTGTATTGCTACTGTACGCAAGTTTTTATTACTGCCGAGCATTGAATTTGAAATCAATTCATTTGCATAGATATTTCTTGCAACCGTCTTACCGATCACAAGTTCTTCAGCTACCGGATATGATCTTTGTGCTTGTGATAAGTCCACCCAGATGGTTTTGACGTCTTCATTGCTTATTACCTGACCAAAAGGTAAATCTCGCACAGCGACTATTGCCCCGTTACGCTGCTCGGCACCTTGAAGTGAGCGGTACATAATAGTAAAGCTAATTAAAATTAAAAGTATTCCAAAAGTAGCCATGAGTTTGCGCCGATCTGGTAACAGCGCTCTTGGCTTTGTTTTAAACTTCACGAGATTTCACCGCTACTAAAAAATTAGATTGTGTTAGTGCCACGTCCCCAAACTCGGATTCAACTTCAAAATGATCTTGATAAATTCGCTTAATCTCACCGCTTAACGACAGAGAATTAGGTAGAAGAAAGCTAACTACTGAATGAGAAATCATCCACTGCCGAAGCGTTGAGTTTAGACTCCAACTTTCTTCTAATCTATTTGCTGGTTTTGTAGAGATATTCAGATTTTTTATTGCTATCAGACTTGACAACTTAATTGCATAAACTCTTGATTCATCTACTGCTAAAAGATGATCGCTATTGGCCTGCAAGATTCTTAATTTTTGCCAACCCATATCCATGACTAGTATTTCTAAATTAACGTTTATTCGCGCGCGTAATCTGTCAGCTAAAATTTGATGAGCAATTTCGCCGCGAGCTTCGGCGAAGGCGAATTCTTCTCTAGCAAGTGCAACCAAGCCTGCCGCCTGCAATTCTATATTTTTCTCGACACTGCTTAAAAAGTCACTTTTCATTTGGATCATGTTGTACTAACTGGTAAATATTGGCAAGTTATTTGTGACTGTTGGTCACTTTAGGTGAGTTCGCTTGACAAAAATGCAGAAGTGTTAGACAGTACCCCCTCGCAACCTGGGGGTCGTCAAGAAATGCAACTAAAGCCAGTAGCCAAAGTCGGTAAGATCATTAGCAACATTGCTCCACCCAAGCAATCAACGTTAATTTTCCTACAAGAGCAATTCGATTTAGAACTATGTTTAACGTTTCCCCCGCTAGAGATTGACGAGGCTTCTTTACGAAAGCTTCCTGATCCAAAAACTTGGACTGAACAATTGGCAATAGGTATAGCAGAAGTTCTCGTTGGTGATCGCCCAGCGTTTCAATTAATCCGTTATCTTGCTTTTGATGTTTATTGCTCTGTTGAAAGGCAAGCAATTAAGCACCAATCTGATACTAAAAGGGTTCGTCCACTCTTGAGGTGTGTTCAAGTGTCTCAATTGAATGAAACCGTTGTTAATGCCAGCGCTGTGATTCAAAAAGGTTTGAGAGGAAGAGCAATGGCTATGCGTCTAGTAGCGGAATCTGATAGATGGCGGTGTACTGAGCTATTGGTAGCGTGAAAGTTCACTATTAGTTCAAAAATCTTATTTTAATGTACTTTTTCAACACAGCACTCGTTAAAATCTTTAACCGCGCTGCTCTAATAAGCGAGATGGCTATACCTTAAGTCCGTGACACTTCTTATATTTTTTCCCAGAACCACAAGGACATGGTTCATTCCTGCCAACTGTCTCACCACGAGCAACTGGCGTACTCTTTGGCCCAGTTGAGCCATTTGTATCTAGTGATGGTGCCGAATACTGCAGGTTGTCCTCTTTAGGCTTTGGGATTGTTGGGTCACTTAAATTCACTTGCGCGTTAAAGACCAGCCCCACTACTTGCTCTTTAATTGAATCCATCATCGCTACAAATAGGTCATAGCCCTCCCTTTGATACTCCACTAATGGATCTCTTTGCCCCATTGCTCTAAGACCTATTCCCTCTTGCAGATAGTCCATCTCATAAAGATGTTCTCGCCATTTCTTGTCTAAGACCGCAAGCATCACTTGTCGTTCCAATTCACGCATAACAGCTGGGGAAAGCGTGGTCTCTCTTACTCGATATGCAGCTAAGGCATCCGCTACTACTGCTTCAATAATCGAAGCTTGATCAATCGTGCCACCTAAATCACTGCGAATCTTTTCATGGGTAATGCTTATTGGGTACAGCGTCTTGAATGCCCTCCAGAGCGCATCCAAATCCCACTCTTCTTCAAAACCTTCACCTGTTGCTGCAGACACATAATCTTGAAGAGTTTCGGTAATAAACAGCTGTACTTGTTCAGAGAGGTCTTGGCCTTCTAATATTTTGTTTCGCTCCGCATAGACCACTTGGCGTTGCAGATTAAGTACTTCGTCATACTTTAGAACATTTTTACGAATTTCAAAATTCTGCTGCTCTACTTGAGTTTGAGCGTTTTTAATTGCATTGGTCACCATCTTGGCTTCAATTGGCTGATCGTCAGGCACATTAAATCTTCTTAAAAAGGCGTCAACTAAATCTGCGTTAAACCTACGCATTAAATCATCTTGTAAAGACAAATAAAATCTAGAAGCTCCCGGATCTCCTTGGCGACCGGATCGACCTCTTAATTGGTTGTCGATACGCCTGGACTCATGTCGTTCGGTTCCTAAAACATAAAGCCCACCCGCGGCCACTACTTCGTCATGTTCGTTGCTTACCTGAGCAGTGGCTTTCTCAACTTCTTCTAAATACGCCTTCGTGTAGAGAGCTAAATCTTCCTCAGGATCCAATCCTCGTTTTGCCAGATTTTCTTGAGCAATAAATTCAGGATTTCCACCCAACATGATGTCGGTTCCACGCCCCGCCATGTTCGTGGCAACAGTCACTGCGAATTTACGACCAGCTTCAGCAACGATACTTGCTTCTCTTTCATGATTCTTTGCATTTAAGACTTCGTGCTTGATTCCACGCTTCGCTAATAATTTGCTTAACAGTTCAGATTTTTCGACGCTTACTGTGCCAATTAATATCGGTTGACCTTGGGCATTCCTCACCGCTACGTCATCAATCACTGCTTTATATTTTGCTTCCTCGGTACGGAAGATTAAATCAGAATTGTCTACTCTGGCCATTGGCTTATTTGTTGGTATCGGAATTACACCTAATTTATAAATTTTGTCAAACTCCGAAGCTTCAGTCATGGCTGTACCGGTCATACCGGAAAGCGTGTTATATAGCCTGAAGTAATTTTGCAGTGTAATCGAGGCCAAAGTTTGATTTTCTTGTTTTATTTCAACACCTTCTTTAGCTTCTATTGCCTGGTGCATACCTTCGCTGTAACGGCGACCTTGCAAAATGCGCCCAGTGTGTTCGTCAATGATTAAAACTTCACCATTCATTACGACATAGTCGCGATCTTTGCGATAAATTTCTTTGGCTTTTAAAGCATTATTTAAATACCCAATTAAAGGTGTATTGGCTGATTCATACAAATTATCTATCTTTAGAGCTTTTTCAACTTTAGCGATTCCCTCTTCTAGCACTCCAACGGTGCGCTTTTTTAAGTCAATCTCATAATCTTCTTCAACTCTTAAGTTCATTACTAGTCGAGAAAATACTTTGTATTGATCGGTGGTGCCATCTGCTGGACCACTAATTATTAATGGAGTTCTCGCCTCGTCGATTAAAATTGAGTCAACTTCATCCACTACTGCAAAATTGTGCCCACGCTGCACTTTTGAACTTGGGCTCCAAGCCATGTTGTCTCTTAGGTAATCAAAACCAAATTCATTATTTGTTCCATAAGTAATGTCACAGAGATATGATGCACGCTTTTGTTCGCTATCTTGCATTGAAGTAATTGTTCCTACGGTCAAACCTAAGAATCGATGTATCCGACCCATCCACTCGGCATCACGACTTGCTAAGTACTCATTTACCGTCACTACATGTACACCTTTTTGGCTAATCGCATTTAAATAAACTGGCAGCGTAGAAACTAGAGTTTTTCCTTCACCGGTTTTCATTTCTGCAATATTGCCTAAATGCAGTGCAGCCCCACCCATAATTTGAACGTCATAGTGTCGCTGACCCAAAGTTCTTTTAGCTGCCTCACGTACTGTGGCAAAAGCCTCAGGTAAGAGATCATCTAAACTCTCACCATTTTGATAACGAGTTCTATAAGTCTCGGTAAGAGCCTTTAGCTCATCGTCGCTAAGTCCTTCAATTTCAGGTTCAAGTGCGTTAACTGCCTTAACAATCGCATTAAGATTTTTTAAAATTCTGCCTTCTCCGGCACGCAGAATTTTGTCAAAAATGGCAGGCACTAAAGAGCTCCTCTAGATAAAAGTAAAATATTAATGGTGATTCTGTTTTCTTTCAGATATTTTTCTCAATTGTAATTCTAACTTCTTAACCGCAATATCTAACGCAGCTGTCATTTGCGGAGCCTTTGCCGTCGCTCGCAATAAAGTTCCGGCACCTTTTGCAGTCAAGTCGACCTTGAAACCTTCTTTGGTTTGTCGTTTATTTGCTTCGTGAGTAACTTCCACGTCTAGAACTGCAATATTGATCCCAAATCGATCAACGTGTCCCGCTTGGGAAATTGCGTGTTCTTTGAAAGTCGGGGTGATATCGGCGTGACGACCGCGAATTGTGATTTCCATATTTCACCTTTCAAATTAAACGACTTGGTATGGCACCTAACCGATCGACCTGGTCTTCGACCCCACATTCGCCTGCGGCAAATTTCGCAACTTTTTGTTACTACTTTTCGTCACCAGTTAGCACTCCTGATCTGCAGAAGGTAACCAGGCAGGACTTACTTCTAAACCGCACCGTGCTCGTCAAGTTTCCTTGACTTACGTGGACCGCTTTGCCTGCGACTAGCTTCGGCTTGCCGATTTACATCGACGCAACCACGAACTCGATTTAGTGCCATAGGTTAAATCTACCTGCAATTGATTTACCCTTATTCATGCATGGTTTTGGGGGTATTTGCCACGCAGATATTGGCCAAGACCTTCACGCCCGCCTCAGCGAGCGCCCGATTGGCGGCAGCAAGCGTTGCACCACTGGTCACCACGTCGTCGCAGAGCACCACTTGCTTAACTCGTGCAACAGCATTAAAAACATTTCTCACATTCTTTTCTCGCTGCCAAAATGAAAGTCCTACCTGATCCTTTTTCGAAGCTTTCAATGTCAACACTTTGTCGGTAAAGGTTAAGCCAGCAATTTTTGCTGCATCTGAAACAATGAATTTAACTGGATCATCCAGTCTTTTGGTAATTTGATTTTTTGTAGTAGGAATAGAAATAACCTGACAGGTACTGGATAACTTTAGGATTTGAATAC
>Ga0075476_10000298_pt1 | contig 21540 bp, 22 predicted proteins | sample DEB08_DNA_5_FD_76339 | JGI IMG/M metagenome (GOLD analysis project Ga0075476, IMG submission 76339) | Aqueous microbial communities from the Delaware River and Bay under freshwater to marine salinity gradient to study organic matter... | ecosystem: Environmental > Aquatic > Marine > Coastal ...
AAAAAATAAAGCATTTTATTTTTAATAAAAATCATCACATAATGCTAGTCCTTAAATTAAATTTAAAAGGACCGATTTATCAATTTAAAATAATTATCCTTCTCATATGATAACAGAATTCAACAAGGTTTCATTAGTAATTGCAACATACAATGAAGAAGCTTCTCTTGGTTTTGTTTTAAATGAAATATCTAATTATAACTTTTTCGAAGTAATAATTGTTGATAATAATTCACAGGATAAAACTATAGATATCGCAAATAAATTTAATACAAAAGTTATAACACAAGAAAAAAGTGGCTGGGGAAGTGCAGTAGTTCAAGCATTCAATATTGCTGAAGGAGAATATATTACATATATGGATGGTGATGGTTCATATAATCCTGAAGGAATTGTTGAGATGCTAAAACTAATCGATGATTATGATTTTGTCTGCTGTTCTAGGTATAAATTCAATAACAAAAGTGAAGATGATACTTTTATACGTGCTATGGGTAATAAAATATTTACTTTCGCCACAAAAATATTACTTAAATTAGATTTAACAGACTCTTTATTCTTTTATCCTTTGATAAGAAGAAAAGATTATTTAAAAATTAAACCAGAATCAACAAATTTTGGAATATGTATTGAAATACCATTTCTACTTTCCCAACAAGGTTTGAAATATACAGATATTTTAAGCCTTGAGAGAAAAAGATTTGCCGGAGAAAGTAAAGTTAATGCATTTACAGATGGAGTAAAAATATTATTTGAAGTAATGAGAATGTACTTAAGAAAACAATGATTAGGAATAAATATATAACAACTATTTGTTTTTTGTTCTGTTTTGTTTAGTTATATAAATTTTTTGATTTTCTATTAACCAATAATAATAAACCAGTCCATCACTTGTGTGTACTGGAAGGTCTTCATATAAATTTTTTACGAAAATAAAGTATAAATTCAGTATTCCCTGTTCATTTGTAATTGAAATAGGATACTCTTCTGCTAAATAAATTATTTCTTTTTTTGTGTGCTGATTTATAATCGATGTGTCAAAAAACATAATTCCAGTCTGAAAATAATCATCAATTTTTAAATCAAATTTTTCACTTAACATATTAAATTTCTCTGAACTTTTATCAAATTGAGTAGAAAGAGTCCATTGAAAATCAGGATAACCATCTGCTCTAGCTTGCAAACTTTTATTAGGTTTGTTCTGTAATATTTCATTGATATCGTGATGAATTTGCATGTTTATATCCATATAAAAAATATGACTCCAGTGTTTTAACTTAGTTGTAAATAAATTAATTTTGTGCCATTGAAATGGTTTGTTTATATGTCTATTAGGTTGATTATTAGTATTTAAATTTTTAAATGAATTTTGAGCTTTTTCCGAAAATTTAATTCTCTTAAACCTTTTAACTTTAACTTTTGTATCAAATATTATTGATGGAAATAAAAAAGTTGGATTCAAGTAATCAGTGATAATTAATATTTCTCCCTGAAAATTTCCTTTATTCATAAGGTTATCTTTAAAACTTTTAAAATATTTTTTTAAAAATTTAAAATCAGCAACAACAGCAATAGCAATTTTTTCATTCATGATTTATATAAATTTTGTATATCATATTTAATTGTTTTTAAAATATACTTCATTTTTCCAGAAAAACTTTGACTTCTATACTCTAAATGTTGATGTGGTGCTTTTATTATCCATTCAGGATTAATTTTAAGACCTTTAAACTTTTTGTTAAATTCTATATGTTCTGAATAAAAATCTTTATCGTTTTTAGAAACAACATATTGCAAATCAGATTTGGCTATATTATTTAATTTGTAGATTCCAATTCCACCAAAAGCACTTTCGACGTCTAGAATTTTAATTTTGTTAGGAGGTAGTTGATTTCTAAAAATAAAAATATAGTTCCAGATAAAGCTGAATAATTTTATTTTTCTTTTCAGTTTTCCAACAATTCTTTGAGCGTTATAATTTACCCACCCTTTTGCTCTCAAAGCAAAAATGTCATAATAATAAGGTTCAGAAATTGGAAATATTACATCAACTTTTTTTTCATTCAACATACTCTCAATTATTGACAGAAACTTTGTTTCATTTGTGTTTTGAAATAAATCAATATCATTATCGTAAGGTATGTAAATCAAATCATTTAGTGATGAAAAATTCTTTTTAATATAATTAAGTCCAATATTTCGACAAATAGCAATTCTCTCTATTCTTGATGGGGTGGTTGATTCTAGATTGTTTTCAATAAATAATTCAATACTTGAGTTAGCTGTTAAGTTTTTCAAGTGTTCTAAGCTGCCATCAATAGAATCGGACTCAATCACAATCGACCTTATGTCATAACCTTTGTACGAGTGGATAAATCTATCGATAAATTTTAAATTTTTTATTAGAGTTTCTCCACAATTTTTGGATAACCCACAAAAAACTATTTTTACATTATTCATTAAATCAAATTCTATGAAACAATACCTTATTTAAATCTTAATGTAATAAAAAGTTTTTTAAATAAAAATAAGAATACAATGATGAGTTATATGAGAAAAAATTCATTATCTATATTTACTTCAATGACAAACCCTGATGATCGAAATGACCCTTGGAAAGAATCCTTAAAGTGTTATGAAGACTTAGCTGATGAAGTAATAATTGTAGGTGATAAATGGCCTAATGAATTTAGCTGGGAAGTAATTGGTAATACCTTTCAAGAGGGGCTTGACAAGGCATCTTCAGATTGGGTTATAAGAATGGACATTGATTATTTTTTTCATGAAAAAGATTTTAGGAAAATTAGAAATGCCTTAGATAGATTCAAGGATTACCCGGCTTTAGCCTTTCCCCAGTATCAATTTTTTACCCCAAACAGATACCAAATAAAGACACGATTATGTATTGCGTTTAATAAGAGGCTATATCCAGAAATCAAACTTAATGGTGGAGGTGACTTAACCCTTGCAACTTTAAATAACAGACTGATTAACCCAAAACTTGTTCCGAACATAAATACACCAATCTATCAATATGATTCTTTGTTTAGAACCAAAAAAATAATAGCAGAAGACAGAGCAAGGTTTGCAAGAGCTTGGAACCGGTATTTTGGCCAATATAATAATCGCGGAGGCCCAACAGACGAAGAAGCATACCAGGCATGGTACAATATGGTTCAAGATAGGTATCCAAAACATACTTTTAAAATTAAGATTGAAGATCACCCAAAATACATAATTAAAAATTTAAAACAATTGCAATCAGATCAGTTTGGTTATGATTTGTTTGGATTAAAAAACACTACCAAGATGTCTTTTAAAAATTACTTAAAAGGATACAGGGAAAAATATATAAATCCTATATTTCTTTATCGGAACAATTACTTGAATTATTACAATGAAAAATAGTAGAAGCAAGCAAAGAGATTATGAATAAATTAACAAAGAATGATTATATAAACAGTAATAATTTTTTGAAATTTTCTGATGTATTTTATGGTGCTTACATCCAAAATGAAGATTTGGATAAATTTAACAAAAAAGATTACAGGGTGTTATTAGATGAAAATGGATCACAATTAATAAAATTGAAGTCTTTTAAATTGAAAGAAAATGACGTAATTTTTTGTCATAGTTATTTATTAGATCCTTTATTTAATCATCTAAAAGGTGTTAAAAATTTTAAAAATATAAAGCTGATTACCCATCAGTCAGATATGCCTATAGGTGAATCTGAATTTTTGAAAAAACCACAGTGTATCTCAAAATGGTATGCAATTAATGTAAATTATAAAAATGAAAATTTAATTCCTATTCCAATTGGTATTGGGAATGATAGTAATCAAAAAACACTCACATCAAAACATTTTAAGTCACTATCACTGTTTGAAGAAAAAATTGATAAATTATATATCAACTTTAATATGAACACTAATTATTTTCACAGATACAAAGCTTTAAAAGCACTGAATAGTAAAAATTTTGTTAACCATGATAAACCAAAATTAAATCTCAACGAATTTGTAAATAAATTAAATACGTATAAATTTTCTCTAGCACCATGGGGGAATGGTTATGATACCCACAGATTGTGGGAGGCTTTATATGCGGGCTCAATACCTGTAACTCTGTCTCACCCTTCTCTGAAAAGCTTTTCTGACTTTCCTATATTGTTTTTAGATTCATATAAAAGTTTTAATTTAGATAATGCAAACTTTAAAGATTTAAATTATTTTTATAACCAAAAATTAAATATCAATTGGTGGTTTGAGTTAATTAATCAAAACAATATTGAATCATCTAGCAATGAAATAGAATTTTTTGAAAATGAAGAACAGCATGCACAAAATATTAAATTATTTTTTAAGCAATATCTTAAAGCTAATAAAATTAAAAAAAGGAATACTTTAAAAAGAAAACTTCATCGGAAGAGTTTTGGTCTAAAAATAAATAATCGTTTTGGTGTTTGAGATGAGTTATAGTAAAAAGTATCTTGTTGTTCTTGCAGGATCTCCCCGTGGGGGTGAAAAAACATGGAATTCATTATTTAAGTATGTTATAGATCATCTAAACGCTGACTTAGCTGTTTGTACAACAAATAATTTTGTAAATAAAAATAAACTTTTTCAAAAAGCAAAATTTCATTGGATAATGGAAAATCCTGATAGTTTTGAAGATTACTATTCAAAATATTTTACTGGTTCATGGAGAGAATACCTTATGAAAGGTAAGGGTCTTGGGCTTTTTGAATCAGGTTTAATCCACTTTGCTTTAAAAGACTTTGTTTATAAAAACTATAAAAAAATATTAGAACAATACGAGTATATAATTTATACGAGATTTGACCAATACTACGTCGATTATCATCCAGATTTAAGTAAAAATAAAGTGTTAATTCCAGAGGGAGAAGACTATTTTGGAATTTGTGATAGGCATGTTGTATTTAGAAGTGATGATGCACAAAAATACTTTTCCATAATTGATTATATTGATTCTAGTGAAGCCTTACTTGAACTACCAGCTTATCCTAATTGTGAATCAGTTTATAAAAGACATTTAGAACACTCTGGACTGATCAATAAAGTTGAAAGATTTAAAAGAATTTCATTTACTTCTGCTTTAAAAAATGAACCAACAAACTGGAGAGTTCCTAGTTACAAAATATTTTTTACAAAAAACTTAATGATCAAATATCCGGATGAGTTTTTGTCTGCTGTGCAAACAGGTTTACAAAATAGTAATAAAGTAACATATATTTTAGAAAATTTCAAAGTTGTTTTCTATTACAACTATTTAATTTTCAGAAATTTTTTTGGCAGTTTTTTAAGAAAAAACAAAAATTTTATTTGTGATGAACACGGTCATCTTTTTTTAAGTGAGAGATATAAAGATTTAAAAATTTGTCCTGAGTGTAACAGTAATGAATAAGAAACAATTAGCTCCTATCATTATCTTTGCTTATAATCGTCCAAAAAAATTGCAAAACCTCCTTAAATCTTTAGAGTTAAATTCAGAACTTAAAAATTCAAAAATTATCTTTTTTATAGACTCAAGTAAAACTTCAAAAGAAAAAATTAATAATGAAAAAGTAATTTCAATAGTTACTGAATGGTCTGAAGGATATGATTGTGAAATAAATATTAGCACTATAAATATGGGCTTAAAAAACAACATATTAAACGGTATTAATACAACATTTGAAAATTTTGAAAAAGCTATTTTTCTTGAAGATGATCTTGAAGTAAGTAAGTCTTTTTTAAGTTATATGAATAAAAGTCTTGAAAAATATATTAATGATAAAAATGTAAAACATATAAGTGGTTACAATTATCCAGGTTTTAGTGGCAACCAAAATTCAACATACTTTACACCATACATGAGCTGCTGGGGTTGGGGCACATGGAAAGATAGATGGTCAGAAAATAAAAACTTTACTGAAAACAATATCAGCAATAAGAATAAACTTACTCGACTTAAATTTACTGTTCTTGGATACGAAAAAGACTTTGAAAGTCAATTGATCCGAAATAGTAATAACGAAATAAACACCTGGGCAATTTATTGGTTTCAACATATTTTTTTAAATAAAGGACTGTGCCTTAATCCAATTCAATCTTTAGTAATCAATAAAGGAGTCGACGGAGTTCATGGAACAAATAGTAAAGTCTATGGAAGTGAATTGAATGAATCTGAAATAAATATATTTCCTAATATTTTTAAAATTAAATTTTTAAATCTCTTAAAAATTTTAAATTTTTATAGATATAAACAAAAATACAAAAAATTTGAATCTATTTAATACAAATTAGGTTAAGGCTTACGTGAATACCTTTTTCTTTATCCATATGTGGAAAATATGCTTGAGAATGATCATCATAATTTGGATAATCTAAGATAAATTCTTTCCAATCCCAATATTTAATTTCCTTAAAACCTGCTTCTTCTAATTGAAATTTTAAACTTTTAAAATCAAATATTTGTTTATGATAAATCTTTTCAGACTGATTAATTTCCCACCTGCCAATAATAGGCCCTATAACATTTGAGATTTCATTAGTTGACATGTAAACATCAACCAATTTAGAAAAATTTGGAACTGCTAATCTAAGTTTTCCATTTTTTTTCAATACTCTTTTCCATTCTGCTAAGACATCCTGTGATTCATATTTGTCAAAATATTCTAGTAAATGGGAAGCATAAATTTCATCAACAGTGTCGTTTTCATACATGTTTAGATCATCTACGGAAGAAATAAAATCAATATGATCAAACTTATTTATATCAATGTGTATGTAGCCAGGTAGATACCTTTCGCCACAGCCAAGATGTAATTTTACTTCAGGATTCATATTTATTAATTACTTTTACAATTCTTGAAATCGACTTTTCATCTAAATCAACTGAAGATGGAAGCCATAAAATTTTCTCGTGAATTTTTTCTGAAAAACTTAAATCTTGCTTCAATAAATTTTTTAAATATTTTTGCTTTGATAAAGCTGGATAGCTCAATCTAGTTTCTATATTGTTATTTGATAGTAAAGCTTTTAATTTATTTAAATCTTTTTTTGTGACTGAGAATAAATCAATAAACCAAGGAACTTCATGTTCTAAGAAACTTCCTATTTTAAAATAGTCTGAATTAATTTTTTGGTATAAACTATGGATTTTTCTTTTACTTTCAATTCTTTTTGGAAGTGTTGAAAATTGTGAAATTCCAAGGGCTGATTGCATGTCAGTTATTTTAAAGTTAAGCCCAAACCCATTATGCCAATCCATTTTATCTTTTCTTCTGTTGAAGGTCTTTAATTTTATCAATTCTTTTTCAAATTTTTTATTATTCGTTAAAACCATACCACCTTGTCCAGTCGTGATTATTTTGTGTGGTGTAAATGAAAACACACTTAAATCACCTAGATTTCCACAAAATTTTCCATATGGATATTTTGAACCTAAAGCGTGTGCAGAATCTTCAATAAGTACTATTTTGTTTTCTTTACACCATGCCTCTATTTCAGTACCATTTCCAGTCCTTCCGTTAAGTGGGACAAAAATAACAGCTTTTAACTTTGGGGTATCAATTAGTTTTTCATATGACATGGTTAAGTCTTTACCTACATCAATAAGAACTGGCGTTGCCCCTGTCCAGATAATTGCATTTACTGTAGCAATCATTGTTATATTTGGTACTGCTACTCGATCACCCTTTTTTATACCAGATGCTAGCAAGGCAAGATAAATAGCTATAGTACCATTTGGAACTGCTACTGCATATTTTCTATTTACAAACTCTTTCATTTTTAATTCAAAGTTTCTTGTTATACCATGTTCAGTTACCCAACCACCTGACAGCAAATAATCATGAACTGATTTGGCATCATTATTTGTTATTAATGGTTCTACTTGATTAATTTTTTGGTTTTTTGACATCTATAACAGTCTTATCCTTTTCAACTCCCATAAACGGTCCGTTTTTTGATTCCAAAATAATTGAGTCTTCAATTATCTTATATTCATGAGACATTTCATGCATTAGTATTCCCTCATTTGCACCGACAATAACAGATTCTATAAAACTGCCATCTTCAGTGTATAGATTACACTCAATAGATCCTTTCATCACAAACACAAACTCATTTGTCTTAAAACTACTACGTTCAAATTCATTATGAAAATGAGCGGGCAAATTATGGCCTTTTTCATAATTCCAAATACCTAATTGTAGAAACTTATCGTCGGTTGTTACGAAGCTTAATCCTGGTTCTGATGCTTCAGGCTTTACATGAGTTGCTATGTGTGTTCCTTCATGAAATATTTCCCTAAATAAATTATCTTTCATTTGAATACCATTCTATTGTTTTTATCAATCCATCTTCTAAGCTAGTTTCTGGTTCCCATTTTAAATATTTTAGAGAACTTGATCCATCTACTCTTTTTTCAGGAGCACCGTCAGGTCTACTTAAGTCATACTCGAAATTGCCACCCCAATCAAGTAGTTCTGCTATTTTAATTGCCAATTCTTTTATTGATATACCTTTATTTATACCAATATTAAAAAAATAATTTCCTTCAGCTAAATGAGTTGCCTTGACTAAGGACTTAACACCATCCTCCACATAGAGCCACTCTCTTATTGGGCTTCCGGTACCCCATATTGTTACAGATTCTTCATTATTTATCTTTGCCTTGTAAACTTTATCAAGTATTGCGCCTAAAGCATGAGATCTTGCTTCATCAAAATGGTCATGCTTACCATACATATTGGATAAAACTAAATTGCATGAAGTCAATTGGTGTTGAGAATAATATGCTTCTCCCATCGCTACAATAAGCCTCCTTGTTAATGCATAATTAAAAACAGACTCGTGTGGTTTACCGTTCCAAAAATTTTTTTCTTCATAGTAATCAATGTTTCCAGGATAAGCGCAGTTTGAAATCGGTGTAATAAGTTTTCTTACTTCATGTTTGGCACAGGTATTATAAATATTCAAAATCATTTTTGAATTATCATGAAGTAGTTTTGCAGGATATTTAGGTCCATAACTTATACCACCAACAAATGCGGCACAATTAATTACTGTATCGGGTTTAACATCACCGATGTAGTCTAAAAACTTATCTTCTTCTAATAAATCTATGTCTTGTTTTCCATTGTGAAATGTAATTTCATTATCAGATTTATGGTTATCAAAATATTCACGTACATTTTTGCCAAGAAATCCACTTGAACCTAAAACTAGTATATTCTGTTTACTTTCCAAACTTAACTCACAAACTCATCAATTTAAACATATAAATTTTTAAACAACTCATATTTTATCAAAAACATTTTTTTCATTAAGGTTTGTTCCTAATAAGAAGTAAAGAATCAATGGAAAGTGAGAATTTTCCATTGAAGCATCAAAAAAAGAACAAAACATTATGGGGATCAAAAATATTAAGGAAGAATAATTATTGTTTTTGCTGTAATTGGCCTTAATTATATAGAGATACAAACATAAAAATAGGATTAAATGTATAAACCCTCCTCTTGCATAAATATTTACTAAATAATTATGAACATTTTCATTCATACCGTCCAAACCGGATCTTACAGAGTTTCCTTCATGGTCTAAAGCTGACATTGCTGGTATTTTTGCACTATAACCATGGCCAATAAGATAAAGGTTATCATTTTTTATATCGGCAAAGACATCCTGCCATATTTCTATTCTCCAATTTATGTTGACATCTGTAGAATAAAATCTGCCATCTTTAAGATATAAATAATTTACATATTCACCAGGATTTAGTTCAGGAGCTCTGTACTGGGTTACTTCATTTATTTTTTCATTAGCTATAGCTACTTTTAAAGGGCCTGATTGGGTAACAAAAAAAACTGACTGCACTGCTATTAATACCGAGGCTATTGCTAATCCTAAATTCCTAAAATATGATGCATTTATTAATGTTTTTCTATTATTAATTACTTCTATAATAAAATAAATGGCCAAAGACAAAAATGCTCCTCTACTTTTATAAAGTAATAATGGGAAGTATAGAAATGAAAAAATAAATAAAGTCTCAATACCTATTCTCTTGTCATTTAATCTAATAAAAATAAAAAAAATAGTAATAAACATTATCAACATATCCGAACCTTTATGTGGTTCATATTTATCAGATATTGAAAGAATAAAGTCTTGTATAAAAGTAGGTAAGTCATATATTGCCAAAAAGTAAATGTAAATCAAAATTAACAATGAAAAATTAAAATATTTTTTATTGAATTTCCAATTTTTGGTCATTTGGTATCCAAGGAAAAAGAAACCAACTGTCCAAATATAAGATGAAGCTTTAAAAGTGTATGGATTTATGAAATTACTATTTGATAAGTAAGCAATCAATACAAATGAAATCAGTATCAAGTTGATTATTAAGTTTATATTAGATTGCTTAAATACAATTAGAGAAGAGTCTTTTCTAAGAAATATAGAAAACAATAACAAGAAAGCCATTGAAGCTAATATTGCCAGTTCTCCAATCCTAAATCCTAGAACATAAATTCCCATAAATGATCTAGTAAAAATAAAAATAAAAATAAAGAAAAGTGTTATCAGTAGCTTTAAATATTTGTTTTCAAAAAGTCTAATCATGGTTTAATAATTTTTAAATTTTTTTCTTTTAAACCTAGGCTGTCTAAAATCATTAATACCGCCCACAAGCACAACAAGCTTCCATGAATATCAGCTCTTTGTTCGCCTTCTGATATTTTAGCCCCATAATAATGGGTTTGGGATTTGTTAATAAAATATGAAAAAGCATTGTCATGTTCATTATATAACTTCTTAATTTGTTCAAGAATTTCAATAAATAATTTATTGATTTCATCTTTTCTGTAGTCAACTTGATTTGAACATTTATATAATACATAAACAAAGTCCACTATATCGCAGCCTTCTGACTCTGGAATATTAGATAGACAAAAATTAATCAATTGCTTTGGATTGTGTATAGGAACATTAATCCAATCTAAACCAGTAATAATTTTCATAGCACCATTTATAATCTCTCTTTTACTAGTTAGATTAGGAGAATGATAGGACCCAGTTTCTTGAATAAATAATTTGGTTGCAAAGGACTCTAATTCTGAATTAAAAATGTTGTCATTTATTCTGCTATAAACACACAAAGACGAGAACTGAGCTCCGGAGGTCCATGGCTCCATCCAATTAAGACTTTCTAGATAGCCCAACAAATCTTTAGTGTTTAAAAAAGGCATAGCAACTTTGTGAAAACTCTCTTCATTGACTTCTGCAAGAGTTGCTAATGCTTGTTTGGTGTCTGCATTTACAGATTTCATAATTAAATCATTTTTTGAGTCATAGCGTTTGATATTTAATTTTGATAATACATTTTTTACTTGATATTTTAAACTTTCTGATAATTCAAAACTTTTAATTGAATCAACTAAGTTTTTATCAATATAGGAATTATCAGGAAATTGGCTATCGGTAGCTTGAAAAGAGTTAATAAAATTAACCCAATTATTTTTATCTTCCGAGCTTAAATTCTCTAGATTTGAAGTCATATAATATATTTTCAATGCATAACAGCTAAACCCAAGTTCAATAGATTTACCAGCTCGAGTAAGTCCTCCCGTTGTTGGGTAATATCTATAAATACTATCTTTTTGTAATGTCTTTAAGAAATTAAAAACATTATTTGGAACATCTAAGTAAAATTTTTTATCCATTAACTTTTTAATAACTTTCTATAGTAATTTGCTAATTTGTTTTTTATAGATAAGTAAATTTGGTCTCTAAATATTTTTAAAAATTTATTTTTAAAAATAAAAAATTTTCCACTAAGTGAATAATTAGAATTCTTTGATTTTGAATCTACAGTTTCAACTAGAGAATTGAAGAGCATTAAATACTCTTCACACATTTTGTCTGCATTAAAAGGATAGTTAATCATTACTTTTTTTATATCATCATAATTATTAACAATTTCTTCTAATTTTTCTTCAAAATTATTGTCAAATTTTACACCAAAACCAGTGCAGTATTCAGGTATTCCTCCACTATCTTTGTATAGAATAGGAAGGCCACATTGAGCAGCTTCAATATGATGATTACCGGATGGTTCATTTATTGATGCAGTTACATAAATGTGATGTTTTTTAATTTCAGTTGCTAGTTCAATGCCGGCGAGTGGTTTAAGTACATTCGTATTATCTAGTTTATATTCTGGTAAAACATTGCCAACATATGTAAATTCCAATCTATTTTTCCATTTATCTGTAGAAAGTAAACTATTAATATACTCATATACATCAAAACCTTTGTTTCTATGAGAACTCCAGTGGTGTGTAAATAATTTAATTTTATCACTTTTGTTTAAATAAGATGCGTTAGTTTCATTAAAAATTGCGCTATTTGATCCAGAAAGTATTACGGATGTTTTATTTTTATCCATACCTAAGTTTAAATATATACTCTCCATCCATGAACTCACAAACACAACTTGATCAGCAGAATTACTCGCCTCTAAATAAAAAGCATTGATATTTTCTGTTCCCTTTCTTTCGTCGCATTCGTTTATTCTTTGAACTACCTTTACACCGTTATTTACATAGTCTTTGTATCTATTAATATCTAAATGATTAAAACTAGAAGAAGATTCTTTTCTACTTCTGGGATCTGTCAATAAAATTAAGTCGATATCAGGTTCAGATAAATCGTAAATTACTTCGTGATTGTTTTTAATCAAATACTCTGATAAATTTTTTACAAAAAGATTTCCTCCCCCCCAGGGGCCTTCAATGATTTTAGATCCAATACTAATCTTCATAATGGTCTTTAAACATTTTAACGTAATTGTTCATTCCTTCTGGAATTTTATATTTTTGAGAATTTTTATATGCATAATCTACATTCGGGACTGCTGCTTTAAACTCTCCTTCTACAAATATAGATTCTGGATGAAGTATCTCCGATGCTACACCAACATCAGTCGAAATAATTGGAGTTTTAGTTATAGAACACTCGACTATAGCCTGAGGCCCACCTTCAACTCGCGAAGAAACTATATAAATATCTAGAATGTTGTAGAGCTTATTAAGTGTTGGTAAATCTACCATTTCAAAGTAAACATAGGGTATGCCTTTATTTTCAAAATTTTTAATCAAATAATTTCTTCTATTACCAGCCAAAACAACTTTAGCATTTTTATTACTCTTACATATTTCTTCAACAATTTCTAAAAATATATCAGGTCCTTTGATTAATTTTGGAGAGATTAAATCATGTCCTTCGGTGTCTCTCTGATAACTACCGATTAAATAATCCGTTTCATTTAAGTTAAATTCTTTTCGTAAATTATCTTTTTTTTCTATGTGGAACCAATTATTTTGATTAACCCAAAGAGGTATGGAAACTATTTCTTTTTCTGTAAGAGTTTGTAATTGTTCTTTTGTTTTCAAAGATATTACGTGATAGAAATCTACATACTTGTCTCTTTCAAAAAAATCCCTTCGCTCTTTTTTATCAAAAATTTCAAAGTCAATGTGGTATATTGAGCAAACAACATTCTTGGTTTTTAAATATCTTTTAGGTATTTTTTTCCATAACCATGGAGATATGATCCAAATTATATTTGAAGAACTAATATTTTCAGTTGATATTGTATTGTTGTATTCATACCAATCGGATCTCATTCTATCAACTATCCAAGATTCGTTTATTTTACTTAAAAATATTTTCATTTAATTAACTTTTTGTATCTAGATAATCTTATAACAAGTAATAAACTACAAGTATGAAAAAACATCTAATAACAGGAATTACTGGCCAAGATGGTATTTTTCTAGTAAAAAAAATTTTAGAAGAAGAAGACCATCCCTTAATTTTTGGTATTTCTAGAGAAGTTGATGGAATTAAATTTTATAAAAATTTAAAAAGTTTGAAAATAGAGAACATTGAAAATATAAAGCTTTTCAATTTAGATTTAAATAATGGTTCAGATACTTCATCTTTTATAAAAGAATATTCTCCCGACAATGTATATAATTTAACTGGTCCAAGCTCTCCGTATGAATCAATACAAAATCCAGAAATATATATACAAATTGAAACAATTTTTGATAACCTGACAGATGCCTTGATTGAAAACAAAAATCTTGCAAATTTCTATCAAGCGTCTTCGTCTGAAATGTTTGAAAGCAGTAATAGGACTAAATTGAATGAACTGTCAGAATTTAATCCTAAATCACCTTATGCAAAACATAAATTTAGAAATCATCAAAAAGTTTTGGAATTAAGAAGACAATTTGATTGGAACATTTGCTCAGGTATCATGTTTAACCATGAATCTGAATTTAGAAAAGAAAAATATTTATTTAAAAAAGTAATTAACTCTGCGCTAAAAATAAAAAATAAACAACTTCAGAAGCTTGAAGTAGGTAGTTTAGATTATGTTAGGGATTGGAGTTTTGCTGGTGATATTAGTGAAGCAATTTATAAGATTTCAAATCACGGAAAAAGTGATTCATATGTTATTGGATCTGGAATTGAAAATAGTATACGCGATTTAGTATCAATAGTTTTTGAATACTTTAATTTAGATATGGAGAGAGCAGTACATGTTAATCCATCAATTCTACGTAAAGGAGATTCAGATTACATTGTTTCTGACCCGGCAAAAATAAAAAATGAACTTAACTGGGAAACGTCTCTAAATTTTAAAGAAACAGTCTTAAGGTGTATAGATTTATAATTTTTTAACTGGAACTATTTTTTTTCTAGCGCAATTAAAATAATATTTTTGCTCATCTTTATTATTACTGGAAATATTATTTATTGTATTTAGATTATAAAGTGGCTTATTAATAGCTTTGATACTATACCCGTTATTTAATAAATCTAAATAAAGCTTGTAATCTTGTGCAAAATAGAAATTTTCGTCATAAAGACCTAAGTCATTCAAAACTTGTTTTTTAATTATTAAAGAACCATGTATAAAAGGGTTTTTAAATTTCATCAAGAGTTTTGCTGGGATATAGTAACTTAATCCTGGAATCTTTTTAGCTGACCCAATAATTAATGCCCTTGAAGTAACTGCATCTAAGTTGTTTTTCAATAGATATTCCACCTGTGCATAAATTCTTTCTGGATTGGAGTAATCATCAGCATCTTGTCTGGCAATCAATTCTCCTTTAGTATTTTTAATTAATTTATTTAAAGATTTGGTTAAACCAATATTTTCAGAATTAGTAAATATGCTAATCCTGCTGTCTTGTTTTTCTAAAATTTTTAGTTTTCCTAATGTTGAATCGGTTGAACAATCATCAACAATTAGGAATTCAAAATAATCGTATGATTGGTTCAATATACTCTTTATAGATTTTTCAACAGTTTGCTCACCATTTCTAACTGACATGAGAATGGAGACTAAAGGTTTCGAGTTATCCATTTAATTTTTCTCTAAAATTTTATCAAACTTATCTAAAAGGTGATTTTTATCTAGTTTATTAATCAAATATTCCTGTACTCTCAGTCCTTCTTGATTAAGGATTTCTGTATCTTTAAGAAGTATAATTTTTTTTAATAAGTCATCGTAATCAAATTGTTTAAATGAAAATTTATAATTATCAGGAAAAAATTCAGTCATGCCTCCAAATGAAGGAAAAATAGAAGGAACACCAAAGCTTGATGCTTCACAAAGAAGCCTAGGTTGACCTTCATACATTTTTGTAGAAGTTATGACTGCCCTTGCATTTGCAATAGCATCAATAACTATATCATTATCAACTTCACCATAAAAAATGATATTTTCTGATGAGTATTCTTTAACTAGCTCATCCTCCAAAGGGCCTGTGCCGTAAACCTTTAGAATAAAATCATTTTTTTCAACATCTTTCCATGTTCTTATAAGTTCTTTAATTCCTTTTTCCTCAGTAAGCCTTCCCGCATAAATGATATTTTTAGAGTTAGATAAATTTTTATTGTATTTAGTTTTTTTAATTTCAATTGGATTTAAATAAAGATCTAATTTTTTCGCATCTACACCAGATTTAATTAAATAATCTTGATGGAATTTAGTAATTAATAAAATTTTTAATTTATCAGATTTTAAAATATTTAAATACCTCTTAATATAAATTATTAATAAAAATGATCTCAAATAAGAATCGTGAAAATATTTATTGAATAGTCTAAACGAATTTGATGACATGTTACAAGCATTGCATTTAGATTTTGAATTTAAATGTTTTTTAACAAAAAAACTTTTAGCACAGTGATATCTAAAATTGTGGATTTTTACTAACGTGTTCATATTGTATTTTTTTAGTATTTTTAATATTCCTAAGTTGCCAACAAACCATAAATTATGAACATACACTGCGTCTGGGTTGAAAGATTGTAACTTTTTTACAAGTATTTTGTTTGAAGATAAATTTGAATTAGTAAAGAGAGAAATAAAGTCTAATAAACTCATCCTTTTAGAATTATCAAACTCTAAGAATTCAACTGTATATTTATTTTTAAGAAGATTAATTTCATCAATAATATTGGAATCTTCTCCACCCTTGATTTTGTATTTATTGTTAATAACTAGAACTTTTTTCATTGATTTAAGTTATAGTTATTATGCGCTTTTCGTCAACAATGTTAATTTTCAAATTTCCGTCAACATTTCCAAAGCTTTCTGGATCATGAGTTGAATTAATAATTGTTATTTTTCTCTCATGTAATAAATCAAATATTTTATCTTTGGAAGCATCATCTAAATTTGCTGTAGCTTCATCTAATAGAAGAATTTCAATATCAGATAACAAAGCCCTTATGAAGGCAATCTTTTGCATCTGTCCCGATGATAGACTTTTATTATTTATGACTCGTGATAAATCATAATTTTCTTGTTCTTTAAATGTATCTAGCATTTTTAAGAATGTTAATATCTCTTCTTCAGAAACATTTTTATCGTTACCATAGGTTAGGTTTTCATATAAGGTTGATTCAAAAATTAAAGGAGTTGCACCAATATATCCAAATTTATTTGAAAAAGATTTTACTTTTCCACTATTTGAAAAAAGAACACCAGCAATTAACCCTAATAATGTGCTTTTTCCTGAACCGTTTGGTCCAGTTACTAAAACATGATTATTTTTTTTGATAACAAAATTTAAATTTTCAAATATATCTACATCACTGTTGAAGTAACGAAAATTAAGGTTTTTAAATTCAACTGTATCATTATTATGAATTTGAAAATTTTCTTTTTTGAGTTCAACTTTGTTATTGTCAAGTTGATAAAATTTTTCTATATGAACATGAGAGTTTATTATTTGATTCATTGAGCCTGTCAGGTTTCCTAAAGATTGAAATAAGCGTAATGTAACTCCTATAAAATCAAGAGTAATTGTTTTTGCATATGAACTAAATCCTAAAATTAAAGATAGGCTAACAAGAGTGAGGAAGCTTGGAAGAAAAGCATTTAGTACCCCTGCTTTATAGTTCATCATTTGATTGCCGAATAAGCTTTTTAATGTTTCATCAAATCTATTCATTTCATATTTGTCTTTTTTCAAAATTTTTATAAGAAACATATTCTCTACAACTCTTTGAATTTCTCTATTTGCATCTTGACCTTTGTGATAAGTTTTGTCCATATAGGACCTTGCAGTTTCTAACAACTTTTTAATCGGTGTAATTAGAATTGCAATACCAATCAAAAAGATTCCAACTGAACTTACATCAACAATCAACAAGTAAGTGGTGTATATAAATATTTGCAAAAGGCTAGTAATAAATCCAGAAAAACTAGAGTAAAAGTAAGCTATGTGTCCTGATAATGTGTTTATATAAAAATATGAGTCTGCAACAGAATAATTTCTCTTTTCAAATATTTCGTTCAACATATATGTTTTCATATTTCTACTTACCTTAAATTCAAGATCTTTTATCAATATTTGTTGATAGTAAAGAAATACAAAACGAAATATGACCATGAAAAGAATGATTATTGGAAATCCCAAAATAAAATCGATTATTGAATTTACAAGTTCAATATTTGTAAACTGACCCGCAATTAAAGCAGCAAATAGAGAAATAATAGTTATGTCAGTTATTGCGGTAAGTTGTGCTAGTAGGGTTACTGAAATTATTAATAATTTTTTATTATTTACTTTTGTGATCTTAGAAACGTAAAGAACGTCTCTAATTACTGTTTTAATTTGATTCACTAATTTACATTATAAGAAAAAAACGACTTTAATTTCAATAATTTTTAACTTACGCCAATAGAAATTAATTCAACTCTTTCTTGTTCGTCAATCATTCTCCATGGATCTATAACCACTGAGCCAGCAGGAAAGGTTATGTCTTTAAAGACCTCGTGATTAGTAGCAATAAAAAAGACACTCGGGTCGTTAAATTCTTCCACTTGATTATCAATGAATGGATCATAAATTTTTGTTTTATGATTTTTCTCTTCAATTAGATTCTTTAATAAATATGCTGGGCTTCCATTTGTAAGATTTGTTTCTTTTTTAAAACTTTTTCCTAAAATAAAAATTTCCAATTGTTTTTCAATTGATTTTTGAATAGTCAATTCTGCAAGCCACTCTGTATGTTTTTCTCTACTTATCATTAAATTTTCATACCAGTCATAGCTCAGATCAACTTTTTGAGATAACCAAGATAAAGCAATATTGTCTCTAGGGTGACATCCTCCTCCGTCGCCCATTCCACCATTTAAATATTTATCACTTATTAATCTTTGATTGGCAAGTTTTAATGCATCCATTACATTGTCAGAATTAATGTTATTTAACTTATGCGACATTTCTGCAACCGTATTTGCCAAGCAAATCTTCATAGTAATGAAAGTGTTATAAGAAACTTTTATTAATTCTGCTTCATCTAAAGTGCACTCAAACACCTCTTTGTTGTGTAGGGTTTTGTAGAATAACTTTAATTTTTCTGCTGCGGCTTTATCATCAATTCCCATGAGTACAAACTCTGGATTCAGAAAATCGTTAATTGTGGTACCCATTGCAATAAAAAAAGGATTGTAACAAAGTCTTGCATATTTACTCAATATTGGTTTTATTTGAGATTCAATTGTTCCAGGAAGTACTGTTGAGATTACAACTACTATTCTCTCTTCTTGAAGGTCATCTAATACTTTGGAAATTTGTTTTAAGCCTTCAACCAGATAAGAGTAATCAAAATCAATCCTTGTTTCAGGAAGTCTTGTAACACCATCGTAAAGTGGATCATGAGGGGTTTGGATTGGAACAAAAATTATTTCAGAAGATTCAATGACTTCTTTTAAGTTTGTAAATGAAATATTATGCTTCTTTAAAAGTTCTTCGGTACCTTCTTCTCTATAAGGTATTTCGCCCCTATTTAAATAGTCTTGTATTCTTTTGTCGGGATCATATCCTTTTACTGAATGCTCATCAACAGCATCTATAGCTAACGCACATGGAAGTCCTAGTTTACCGAGTCCTACAAAACCTATATTCATAATTATTTCATTTTAGTTTGAATCAATATCTTTGCCACATATGTAAATAATCTTAAAAAGTAAAGGTTCTTATTGGAATAAGTTAATCTTTTTAAATTTTTGTTACATCTAAAAGATCTTTTGTAAAATCAAAATTTTCTAATAAGCCATTTTTATTTAATAAAATCGTGTCACTATAAAAAGGTTTTGGACCGAATGAATGACCTAATGGAAAGATTGTTTTTTTAGGACTCAATAAATGTGCTATATAACTAAGACCACTTTGGGTGCCTATAAACATATCATTATGAATCATCATCGAAAAACTTTGAAAAATATCAAGCTGAGAGTGTATGAAAATTTCATTTCTTTCAAACATAGGACTTATTTTTTCAAACAATTTTTCATTACCTAAACCAATAATATGAAAATTAAGTTTTTTATCTTGTTCACTGTGCTCAATCTGCCTAATTAAATTATTTACTCTATCAGTATCTTTATATGAACCATAAAAATAATGTCTATTTGGTTGGTAAAATAAATCAATTTCAGGTAAAGCAGTTCTTAAATGAAAAACAATATTTAAATCTTCTCTAAAGAAAACACTGTTAGTATCGCTAGGAATTGATTTAGAAAGCTCGCTTAATATTTTTTGATCTCTAATTTTGTTAATATTTCTTCGAAACTCTGAAAAAAATAAATCTCTTTTCCAGTTATGAACCCTACCTTGGTATCTACTAAGACTAGGTTTGTAAGGATGTGCAAAAAATATATCAAATGGATCATGTTTAGATAAAGCAGTGTTTTTATAATCAAAATTTAAGTAATTGTTAAGTTTTTGATCATAATCTTCTTGAGACAAATTTAAAAACTCATTACCAACAATATTTTTTAGTTTGTTATCAATATACTTCAATCCATAAACTTGGCTTAAAGCATATGACATAAGCTTAAAGCTAAAAACTGAACCTAGGCCATCAATCTTGTTACCATCTGCAGAAACATTATTTATAAACATACAGTAAATGATAATCTAACAAGATATTTTAAAAAGGTTATTACTAATTAGTCTTTTATTTACTAACAGATGAATGTTGAAATAAAAGATTTTTCTGTTGAGTTGTCTCAAATTCTTTAAATTCTTTAATTAATTTATAACTAAATTTATTCAAAAAGTTAGTGATTTCATTCAAATCTCTTGACTCAATTAATAAATACTCAATAGTATATTCATTAAAGTTAAATCCTTTCAGAACTTGAATTTCTGAACCCTCAACATCTAGTGAAAAAAAGTTTATTATCTTTGGTGCTTTAATTTTTTTTAGCAATGCATCTAAGGTTATTGTTTTTACCATATAATTTTTCTCTACCTTGTTTATGCTACTCAAATGTTCTAATGCTCCCTTTCTGTGTTCCATTAAATCTAAGCTGCTACTCAAAATTTCTGCATATGACATTAATCCAAGGTCATTAAAAATGATTTCTGGTTTATCAAAATTAAAAGGGACACATAAATAATTAAAAACATATGAACCTTCTCTAGCTGATTTGCATAGCTCAAAATTATCTTTTGATGGCTCTACCAGTAAACCAGTCCAGTTCCTTTTTTTTTCTAACTGATATGTATTTGAATAAGTAATTCCATCAAAAGCTCCTATTTCTATAAAAAATCCTTCTTTAAAATTAAGATATCTTTTTAATTCAAAATCTAAATTATTCTGACCAAAATAATTTCTTTTTCTAAATTTTTGAATACTGGTTATTATTTTTCTTAAAATTTTTTCTATTAGAATTTTTATTTTAAAAATAGTTATTTATCTCCCTTGAACTTTTTGTTGAAATAATGATGGAACTGTTTTGATTAATATGACAAAATCTAAATATAAGCTCCATTTTTCGATGTATTCTAAATCATATTTAAACCAAACGTCAAAATCATCAGTATTTCTATCATTGATTTGAAGCAACCCTGTCATTCCTGGCATTACATTAAGTCTTCTCATGTAGCCACCATTAAAATACTGTCTATCAGTATCAAATAATGGCCTA
>Ga0075476_10000300_pt1 | contig 21454 bp, 20 predicted proteins | sample DEB08_DNA_5_FD_76339 | JGI IMG/M metagenome (GOLD analysis project Ga0075476, IMG submission 76339) | Aqueous microbial communities from the Delaware River and Bay under freshwater to marine salinity gradient to study organic matter... | ecosystem: Environmental > Aquatic > Marine > Coastal ...
TTATTTATGTTTTTTACCATATTAAGATATTGTAATGATTTTAGTGGTTATTATAAATATAAATATTATATCTAATCCTCTAATTGATCGATATATCCTGAAATAATATCTAATCCATTTTGCCAAAATTCTGGCTTACTAGCATCTAATCCAAATGGAGATAGTAAATCTTTATGGTGCAAAGTTCCTCCGGCTTCTAACATTTTTAGATATTTTTTTTCAAAATTTTCTAAACCATTTTTATAGCACGCATAGAGTGAGTTGACTAAGCAATCACCAAAAGCGTAAGAATAAACATAAAATGGTGAATGAATAAAATGTGGAATATAGGACCAATAATATTTATACTCATTGTCAAATATAAATATATCTCCTAGTGATTCTTTTTGAACTTCCATCCAAAATTCACATAGTTTTTCAGTTGCAATTTCACCCTTTTTACGCTCATCATGAACCTTTCTTTCAAATTCTAAAAAAGCAATTTGACGAATAACAGTATTTATCATATCTTCAACCTTAGAAGCGATAATTATTTTTTTTCTATTTGGGTCATTTTCTCTTTTTAAAATCTCCTGAAAAGTTAATTGTTCACCAAAAACTGAGGCAGTTTCAGCTAAAGTAAGTGGCGTTCCTGACATAAAATAACCCTGATTAGAAGATAATATTTGATGTATACCATGACCAAGTTCATGAGCTAAAGTCATAATATCACGCACTTTACCTTGGTAATTTAATAATAAATAAGGATGAACTGATGGAATTGTTGGGTGGGCAAAAGCACCTGAATCTTTACCATTACGAACACCAACATCTATCCAATTATTATCAAAAAATCTTTGACCAATCTTTGCTAATTCAGGGGAGAAATTATTATAAGCATCGAAAACTATTTTTTTAGCATCTTCCCAAGAAGTAAGATTTTCATCCATCGAAAGTGGAGCGTTACGATCGGAATAATGCATTTTTTCTAAACCAAGTAATTTAGCTTTAATTTTGTAATATCGGTGTGAAATATTTTTATAATTTTCTTTCACAACTAAGGCTAAGTTATCAACAATTTCATCTTCAATGAAATTATTAAGATTACGGGAAGAGATAGGGCGTTTAAAATTTCTTAGATTGTCATTGATATTTTTATCTTTTGCTAAAATATTAGTAATAAATGAAAAAAGGCGAATATTTTTTCCTAAAGTTTCTCCGATAATTTTAGCTGATTTTTTACGAGTTTCTTGTTCTTTAGAACTAAGTAAATTAAAAATTTCTGATGAATTTAACTCCTTGTTATCATAAGGAAATTTCATATTATTAATAGTTTCATCAAACAATCTATTCCAAGCGCTAGAGCCAGTAGATTTTTTTTCTAACAAAATTTTTTCAATATCCTCTTTTAATTGATGTTTTTTGAAAATTCTAACATCTCTTAAGAAAGGTTTATATTTTTTTAATTTTTCTGACTCATTATAAAGTTTTTCAATATTTGTTTCAGAAATTTTATTAATTTCCAATTCAAAAAATACTAAATCTTTAGAAATTTCACTAATTTTATCGGAAGAGTTTTGATAAAAGGCGGTATTTTTTTGATCTAGCATATCAGAAGCGTAATTTAAATAAGAAAAGCTAGATATTTTACCAAAATATTCTGAAATTTCTTCATTCTCTTTGATAGCATAATAAAGATCGTCACCAGATAAGTTAGAAATTTTACCTTTATAATCTTTAGTAAATTTTTCTGATCGTATTTTTAAATTTTTAAAATCTAATTCGATGTTTTTATCATCTATATTTTGATAAAAATCAGTTAAATCCCATTTTGGTAAATTTTTTAAATCCATTAGTATTAAATTTATTAAATATGATATTAAATTATATAAAAAATCATCTAAATCAAGAAATTATACCAAAACCCATCTTAAAATAAACAATATATCAAAATATTTTTAATCATAAATTATTAAAAAACGACTACCCTATATTAATAGGGTATAAGGCTTTTTGGGAATATCAGATAAAAAGATGAAGATGTATTGTTTAATTTACATAGTTTTCAAGATGAGTTTTAGTATTATAGTAATTATCATTAAAAATTATTATTTTCTATTTATAATTCCATATTGACTTTCCTATATTAAATTATATAAATAATCATTTACTAATTTATAATTTAATTAAAATGACGAATTTAACTTTTTCAATCATAAAGCCAGATGCAACTAGAAGAAATATCACTGGTAAAATTAATTCTTATATTGAAGATGCCGGCCTTAAAATTGTTGCTCAAAAAAGAATCAAGATGACCCAAAGTCAAGCAGAGAAATTTTATGAAATCCACAAAGAAAGACCTTTTTATAGCGAATTAGTAGAATTTATGACTTCTGCTCCAGTTATTGTGCAGGTTTTAAAAGCTGATAATGCTGTAAAAAAATATCGCGATATAATGGGCGCAACCAACCCATCTGAAGCAGAGGAAGGAACTATTAGAAAAGATTTTGCAATTGATATTAGTGAAAATTCAGTTCATGGTTCTGATTCTGATGAAAATGCTAAAATTGAAATTTATCAATTTTTCACTGATTCTGATATTGTAGAATAGATTGTATACTATTTCCTGTTTAAAAATGGATAATAAACAAGATATTTTGATATATTGTTTATTTTAAGATGATCTTTGGTATAATATCTAATTCTCTAGCAATATCTAGCAATAAATCTGCCTTATTTAAGCTGTAAAAATGAAAATCTCTAATATCATTATCATATAAATTTTGACATTGAGAAAGAGTGATATTTTTAGAAATATTTAGAGGGTCACGATTAGACTGATATTTTTTGATAATAATATCCGGAATATTAGACCCACATCTCTTAGCAAAATTTTGTACTTGCTTAATATCGTGAATTGGTAAAATACCAGGAATTATTGGAATATTAATATTTTTTTGCCGAGCCTTGTTTAAAAATTCATAAAAATATCTATTATCAAAGAAAAATTGGGTAATAATTTGATTAGCACCAGAGTCAATTTTCTTTTTTAAATTATCAATATCTTGATCTAAATTTTTAGCTTCAGGATGTTTTTCAGGATAAGCAGCTACCGAAATCTCAAAATTAGCAATCTTTTTTAAAGCTAAAACCAATTCACTGGCATATTTATAATCACCAAGATTTTCACCATCGGGCAAATCACCTCGTAATGCTACAATATGTTTAATTCCTGATTGCCAATAATCTTTAGCAATTTCAGAAATCTCTTTCTTGTTAGAGCCGACGCAAGTTAAATGAGCTGCAACTGCAAAATTATTTTCCTTAGCAATTTTAAGAACAATATCATGAGTTCTCTTCCTAGTACTACCACCAGCACCATAAGTTACGGAAACAAATTTTGGATTTAAAATTTTTAATTTTTCTATTTCCTGATATAATTTTTCCTCCAATATATCAGTTTTTGGCGGAAAAAACTCTAAAGAAATATTAATGTTTTTTTGAATCATGTACCAAATTTACTATTTTAATTGCCAAAAATCAATTTCTTTATGACGCTTTCTAAGCCCTCAAAAATAGCTTGTGAAATAGCAAAATGACCGATATGTAAAATTTCAATTTCTGGAATTTTTTTAATTTTCTCAATAGTTTGATAATCAATTCCGTGTCCTGCATGACATTCTAAGTCTAATTTTTTTGATTCTTTGGCAATTTTAGTAATTTTTTGAAATTCTTTCTTAGTAATTTCAGAATCAATACCAAATTTATGTGTCAAATCGCAATATTTACCAGTATGAATTTCAATAATATTAGCCCCAATTTCTTTGGAAGCTTTTATTTGCTCCATATCGGGCTCAATAAAAAACGATACCAAAATATTATTTTTTATTAAACTTTGTGTAATTTTTAATAATCTATCATAGTTTTTAACAATATCTAACCCACCTTCCGTTGTAATTTCTTCTCTTTTTTCTGGAACGATACAGACTGATTTTGGTTGTAATTTTAGGGCAATTTCTAGCATTTCATCAGTTGCAGCCATTTCAAAATTAAGAGGTAGGGATATATTGTTTTTAATTTTAAAAGCATCTTCATCCTTAATATGCCTTCTATCCTCCCTTAAATGAATTGTGATACCGCTAGCATCTGTTTTTTCAATTATTTTTGCTGCTTCTAAAGGGTCAGGAAATTGTCCATTTCTGGCATTGCGCAAAGTTGCAACATGATCAATATTTATATTTATTTTTTTCATTATTAATTTTAAGACAAATTTTTATATAATAAACAGCAATCGCCATAAGAATAAAATCGATATTTTTTATCTATGGCAAATTTATAAAGTTTTTTGGCATTTTTAATATCAACAAAAGCCGAAATCAACATAAAAAGAGTTGACTTTGGTAAATGAAAATTGGTCATTAAAACATCAACAATCTTAAATTTATAACCAGGAGAAATAAAAATATCTGTTTTAGCAAATTTTTCCTTTAAAAAACCCTCATCATCAGCAACCGATTCTAAAACTCTCATACTAGTAGTGCCAACAGCAATTATTTTATTGCCATTTTTTTTAGCTTCATTAATTACGTCACAAGCCTGCTGATTAATTTCAAAAAATTCCTGATGCATTTTATGATCCTTAATTAATTCAGATTTAACTGGTAAAAATGTTCCTGCGCCAACATTTAGTGTTACAAAGGCTATTTTAACACCCTTTTTCTTTATTCTTTCTAATAAATTTTCGGTAAAATGCAAACCGGCAGTTGGAGCGGCAACCGATCCTAATTTATTGGCATAAATAGTTTGATAATTTTCCTCAGAATTTTTATCTTCTTCCTTAATATAAGGAGGTAAAGGCATTTGACCATATTGATCTAATTTCTTAAAAAAATCCGAACCCTTAACATTAAAATCTAAAGTAACAATTCCATCCTGGTTTTTATCTTTAATAATAGCATAAAAATCATCCGATATTAAGAATTTTTCACCAATTTTTAATCTTTTAGCAGGTTTGGCAAATGCTTGCCAAATAGAATCTGATTTTTCCTGATGTAAATTAATATTAATATTAGCGCCATTTTGATTATAACCAATAATTTTAGCTTTTAATACTTTGCTATCGTTCAAAATTAAAACATCTCCCTTATTTAAAAATTGATCCAAATTTTTACTTTGTGATTCTGATATTATTTGTTGATTTAAGATAAGCATTTTTGACTCATCCCTTGGAAAGGAGGGTTTATTAGCAATTAAATTTTGTGGTAAATCAAAACCAAAATCAGATGTTCTAAGGTTTGGGGACATTGTCAAATGAAAATAATTTACAAACTGATTATGGTTTCAGTACCTTCTCTTATTGGCTCTTGTTTAGAACTTGAACCTTGTTCAAGTGACGCCTTTAAATTTTCTTTCTCATTTTGTGCTTCAGGTGAGCTTGCTATCGCTTTCGATAAACACGCCTCAAGCGCAGCCTTCTCCTCTTCTTCTGTTAGTTCATTTTCAGTTAGAGGAATTATTTCCGCATCTTTTGTTGTTAGGTTGTAATTTATAAATGTAGCAGCGCCGGCAGCAGATACAACGATAAAACACATAATTGCCGCACCAGGTATCATAAAAGCTAATGCTTGCAACCCCTCAACCGCTTCTGGTGTAATAGTGGTAAGTGCAAGAGAAGATTGTGCCAATGCATCTTCTATGGAGCTTTTGTTTTTCTCCAGAAATTTTTTAAATGCTTCAAGATCAAGACTGTCAATACTGATTGCTTTATCTGCCATATGGTTCAAGATAGATCTTAAAAATCCCTCTAGATCTTTTGAACACTCAGGTTCAGCATCGCTATTGATACTGTCGAGAATGTCCCTTATTTTTTTCTCTACAGTTGCATAATCTTCACCCTGTTTTTTTTCTGTATCTGGAATTTTACAATCTTTATCATTTAATTTTTCTTCTGACATAATTCATTTGTTAAAGTTAAATATCTGCGTAGCATTTTGTCTCTTTTTTGGCGCCAGGATGAGTCACCGCACCATATCTGGCGCTACCAACATTTTGACTATAACGATATAAAGCGCCACTGCCATGGCCATTATATGGAGTTTTGAGATTTTGCCTTCTTTTAGAAACTTCCTGATCACTCAGAGCGACATCTATAGTTCCATTAATAGCATCAATAGTAATTTTATCACCATCTTTCAAAATTGCAATTACCCCGCCAGCGGCTGCTTCTGGACTAATGTGGCCAATACAAAAACCTCTAGTACCTCCTGAGAATCTACCATCAGTAATTAATGCCACCTTATCGCCCATACCCTGTCCATAAATTGCCGCAGTTGTGGCCAACATTTCACGCATTCCTGGTCCTCCTTTCGGGCCTTCATAGCGAATTACCAAAACATCGCCCTCTTTATATTTTTTCTCTTCAACTGCTTTAAAACACTCTTCTTCGCTATTAAAACATCTGGCTGATCCAGTAAAAATTAATTTATCTTTTGCCATACCAGAAATTTTAACAATGGCGCCATCCTCAGCCAAATTTCCTTTTAAGGTAACTACACCACCAGTTGGAGAGAGTGGGGTTTTTGGATGGTAAACTACTTTTTGGTTAGGGTTGAATTTTACATCTTTTAAATTTTCAGCTAAAGTTTTGCCGGTAACAGTCATAATATCGCCATGAATATAACCTTCATCCAACAAAATTTTTAAAATCATTTTTACACCACCAGCTTCAAAAAGATCCTTAGCAACATATTTACCACCTGGTTTCATATCTGCAATATAAGGCGTTTTTTTAAAAATTTTACCAATATCAAAAATATCAAAATCAATGCCACATTCATTGGCGATTGCTGGCAAATGTAAAGCTGCATTAGTAGAGCCTCCGGTGGCAGCAACAATGGTTGCGGCATTTTCAAGGGCTTTTTTAGTTACAATATCTCTCGGTCTAATATTTTTTGCTAATAAATTCATCACAGATTTTCCTGCTTCATAAGCAATATTATATCGATCCTTGTGAATAGCGGGGGCGCCAGAAGAGCTGGGTAATGCAAGGCCAATTGCCTCACTAACGCAAGCCATTGTATTGGCAGTAAATTGTCCACCACAAGCGCCAGCGGTTGGGCAAGCAACTTTTGCTAATGACATTAAGTCTTCCTTGGTAATTTTGCCGGTATCAAATTGGCCAACAGCCTCAAAAACATCAACAATTGTTACATCTTTTTCCTTAAAATTGCCAGGCATGATTGATCCGCCATAAACAAAAACAGAAGGAATATTAAGGCGGCACATTGCCATCATCATGCCAGGAAGAGATTTGTCGCACCCAGCAAAAGTAATCATAGCATCATAGCAATGACCCCTTACAGTTAATTCGGCCGAGTCAGCAATTACTTCCCGAGAAATAAGGGAAGATTTCATGCCTTCGTGACCATTTGCAATACCATCTGTTACGGTAATTGTAGTAAATTCACGAGGTGTTCCGCCAAAATCCTTTACACCCAGTTTGGCGGGTTGCGCCTGATCTTTAAGATTGATGTTACATGGCGCAGATTCATTCCAAGAGGTAGCAACGGCAACTAAGGGTTTTTGTAAATCCTCCTCTTTTAAACCGTTTGGGTAAAGAGCGGTTTTAATGTTGTACATCATGGTTTTTCTAGCTTCGCAACCATGAGAATTTGTTACATAACGAGAAGGTAATTTTGATTTGTCAAATAGCATATTGATCAATTTTGTTTAATTTAATGCCAATTTTAGCTCAATCGATTACAAATAGAAAATGGCATAATGGCTAATTGCAGGATAATGAGTTAAATTTATTTTGTAAAATAATATTTTATTAATTCTTGACAAAATAACACAATTAGATTAAATTATGATGATATAGGAAGTTTTGTAAGAGCCTATATTTAACATTTTAATGAATAAATCATGTTTAAAAAAATCTCATCTTTAATTTTAATTTTCATTATTACATCTTGCGTCTCTAGTAAAAAACATATGGATTTAGCAGAATATAATGAGCAACAGCAAGGAGAGTATGAATTTATAGCAAATGAGGAAGAGGCGATGAAATTAAATGAAGAAGTTGTAACCGAAATTACTGAAGAAGTTGAGGTTGAAGATAGAGTATTTTTTACCCTTAACAGTTCAGATCTTAGTGATGCAGCAAAAAATGTTCTTGATGGTCAAGCTGAGTGGTTAAAATCTGAATCTGGCATTAATGTAATCATTGAAGGTCACTGCGACGAAAGAGGTACAAGAGAATATAATATCGCGCTTGGCGAAAAAAGAGCTAATGCTGCTAGAGATTATTTAATTTCTAATGGTGTTGCATCTGATAGAATTAAAACAGTGAGCTATGGCAAAGAACGCCCGGCATTAATTGGAACAGGTGAAGAAATTTGGTCTAAAAATAGAAGGTCTGTTACAGTTCCGGTAGAATAATTATTACCAAAACTTAATAACAAAATTCAATTAGGGGGGCAATTGCCTCCCTTTTTTTGTCTAAATCTTATTTAACCTTAAGGGGGGTCAAAATTTGCAAAGCAAATTTTGGTGAGAGCGCATATTTCGATCTCTCAATATTAATTAGGTTTTTTGATACAAGTTTTGATAAAAGCTTAGTATTATTCAAGGCTTTTTGATAATTTAGGGCTAAAAAGATGAAGTTATATCTGCTGTTAATTTCATATTAATTAAGAATTGTATTTGGTATTATATCAAAGCTCATCTTAAAATAAACTTTGGTATAACATATTAAGATTACAAAATCTCTAAGCCGAAGTTCTAAAAAGGCAGATATCGCCATCTTGTACTTTATAATCCTTACCTTCAACGCGCATTTTTCCTGCGTCTTTAGCACCTTGTTCGCCATTGCCAGCAATATAATCATCATAAGAAATTGCCTCAGCTCTAATAAAGTGCTTCTCAAAATCGCTATGAATAACCCCAGCTGCCTCTGGAGCTAAAAAACCATTTCTTAATTGCCAAGCATGACATTCTTTTGGGCCAACTGTAAAAAAGGTAATTAAATCTAATAATTTATAACCAGATTTAATAATTTGTGATAAGCCGGTTTCTTTTAAGCCCATAGATTCTAAAAATTCCCTTCTTTCAGATTCATCCTCTAAAGTAGAAATTTCTTGTTCTAAATTGGCAGAAATTAAAAGAGTTGGAATATTTTGTTTTTGACCATATTCAGTAACTAAGTTAGAATGATTGTTACCATTTGCCGCATCATCTTCCGATAAATTACAAACATATAATTGTGGTTTACTAGTAATTAAGCCAAGAGATTTAAAGATTTTTTTTTCATCATCGGAAATATCAGATGTAATTGCGGGCTTTCCTTCTGACAGGATTGGGATAATTTTTTTAATAAGATCGATTTGTACCAAAATCTCTTTTTCTTTAGAATTTTTAGCCTTTTTTTCCAAATTCGGCAGTCTTTTTTCTAAAGATTCCATATCTGATAAAATCAATTCTGTTTGAATTAGTTCTAAATCACGAATCGGATCAATATTACCCTCGACATGAGTAATATCATCATTCTCAAAGCAGCGAACTACATTAATAATAGCATCAACTTCTCTAATGTGAGATAAAAATTGATTACCAAGACCTTCGCCTTTACTAGCATCTTTTACTAGACCGGCAATATCAACAAATTCAATTTGAATAGGAATAATTTTTTCCGAAGCAGCAATATCAGCTAATTTTTGTAATCTTTCATCTGGTACAGCAACTTTTGAAAGATTTGGTTCAATAGTGCAAAAAGGATAATTGGCAGATTCGGCCTTGGATGTTCCTGTTATGGCGTTAAAAAGAGTGGATTTACCAACATTTGGCAAACCAACAATGCCACATTTAAATGACATAGATATTTATTTTAATAATTGTTAAAATTAAATTTTTGAGAAATCAGAGAAATTTGCAAGGGAAATTTACTTTGGTGAGGTTGTGGTAGTAGAATGTTAGTGATATTTTGCCTTAACCAAAGCGATTTTATTGCTTTTTCGGCGCAAGGAGAGCTAAACCCCTCTTATTGTAGTCTCAAAATATTTGTTTTGGAGGGGTTGATTAAAATTTAATATTATTTATAATTTAAATTTTGTATTTTGCGGCACCCGCCCCTACCGAAATCGAAGATTTAAACTCTCCCCTATGGGGGTTAAATTAGCTTCGCTACTTTGCTGAGCTTGGTGCAAAAATAAAAATCAAATGATATTTAACCACTATGTTTTTTCTTATCTTAGGAGGATTGTCTTTCCTCAATCCTGCCTTGCTTGCGATAAAATTATCAATAACTCCTTATTTTGTACTGATCACTGGAAGGAGGTTGAGTTTATTACCGACCCCTATTGTCAAATTTGTCATTTACCTTTTGAGTATAAAGTGGGCAATGGTCAAATTTGCGCCTCATGCATTACTAGGAAGGTTTATTATAAAAAATTAGTCGCTATTTGTAAATATAATAATGTTATTTCTTTAGTCATTTCGCGGTTTAAATTTTTTGACCAAAGCTATTTAGCCAAAAAATTATGCCCATTATTTTATCCTAAATTAGATGAGTTTATTTCTAAGATTGATATTATTATTCCCGTACCCTTGCATAAGAATCGTTTAAGAGTTAGGAAATATAACCAATCTTCGCTCCTGGCAAAATTTATTGCCAAACGATATGATGTTAAATTTATTCCAGACTTATTAATTAGGATCAAGGAGGGGAGAAACCAAATTGGCCTTAATAAAAATGCTAGAATTAAGAATGTTGCTGGCGCTTTTATTGTAAATGATAAATATTTGGATTTAATTAAGGGTAAGAATATATTGTTAATTGACGATGTTGTGACCACTGGCGCTACTATTGATAATTGCAGCAAAATATTAGTAAAATCTAAAGTTGGAGATGTTTTTGTGTCTGTTATTGCTAAGAGGATTTTATGAAAATGAGCAATATATCGCAAAGAATACAGGAACTATTCTTCGAGGAGAAAAACAATATCCTTTTTTTACCAATATTTTTTGCCATCGGTATTTTATTAGCATTAAAAATTAAATCTGACAATGTTTTTTATCCAAGCGCAATCCTAATAATTAGCCTTTCTGCTATTTTTATTTATAAAGAAGGTTTTTGGTTAAGAGTCATTTTTCTTTTATTGTTTTTTCTGTTTCTTGGGTTTTTGTGGTTAAAGATTTATGAAAAAAACTTATCTTCACCAAAAATATCATCTCCCATCTATGTTAATATTATTGGTAAAATAGCAGATATTAAAAATTATTATGATCAAAATGAAGAAATTATTTCTCAAAAAATTACCTTAGAAAATTTAGAATTTTCACAGCCAAAATATAAGAAAAAAAAGAAGAAAAAACTAACTAAAAGATATTTTAATAATAATTTTTTAGGTGATTCAGAGTTTTTGGACTTAAACCCCTACCATAATCATAAAAAGTATCATGATTTTGAGGATAAAAATTTTGAATTTCCTAAAAAAATCATCATAAATCATCGTATTTTGCCAAAATTACTGACAATTGGTGATAAAATTTCGACCACAGCTTTTTTAGAGCCAAATCCAAAAAACAAAATCTTTAACAATTTTAATTATGAAAGAAAATTATATTTTTCTCAAATTGGTGCTATTGGTTATAGTACAGAAAAGATAAAAATTATTCAAAAAACCCAAAAATCAAATTTTGAAGAAAACTTACTGGCTTTCCGTCATAAAATTGCTGCTAAGATAAATAATATTTTACCAAAAGAACAATCTTCTATCATTAATGCTTTATTATTAGGTTTAAGACAAGAAATTTCATCAGAAAATATAGAAAATATTCGTAATTCTGGATTGATGCATCTTTTAGCAATTTCAGGATTGCATATTGGCTTAGCGGCTGGAATGTTCTTTTTTGCTGTTCGCTTTTTATTATCGCGCAGCTATTTTTTAACCTCACACTATGATATCAAAAAGATCGCGGCTATTTTGGCTATTTTCACCTCTTTTTCCTATTTATTAATGACTGGAGCGCCAATTTCAGCTATTCGAGCCTTTTGCATGGTGTTTTTGGTTTTTTTGGCTATTTTATTAGATCATAAGGTTAATCTTTTTCGTTCAATTGGCTTGGCCTTTTTTATTATTTTGCTTTTTAATCCAGCTAATATTGTAGAAATTGGCTTCTCTCTATCTTTTATGGCTGTTTTTGCCATTGTTTCTTGTTGTAATTTTTTAAAAAAAGAGGAAGATATTTTGCCAAAAAGTTTTTTGGAAAAAATATTTTCTTATTTTTTGGTAATGATTATTACCTCTTTGATTGTACAGATTTTTACCACTATTTTTATAATTTATCATTTTAATCATCTGCAATTATATGGCATCTTTGCTAATTTAGTGGCTATTCCTTTGGTTAGTTTTATTATTTTACCTCTTAGCTTTATTGCATTCTTTGCCATGGGGTTGGGGCTGGAATCTTTACCTTTAGAAGTTTTGGGGTTTTTTGTAGAAAAATTACTTAATTTATCGGAATTTATTGCAAATTTGCCTAATTCTAATTTTAATATTGGAAATTTTCCTCTTTTATCCTTTTTATTAATTGTTTTTGGGCAAATTTTATTATCTATTTGGCAAAATATCTTAAGATTTTTGGGATTTTTACCTATTTTTATTGGAATTTTGATAATTATTTTTAAACCAATGCCAAAATTATTAATCAATAAAAATGCTAGTTTTTTTGCGTTTTACCAAAATGATAAATTAATTTTATCAAGCGATAAGTCCTTTGAGGCTAAAAATTTAGCTAAAAAATTTGGTAAGAAGGAATATTTTTTGATAAAGAATGAATTTGATCAGAATAATTTTTGTAAAAAAGAATTTTGTCAATTAAAAATTGATCAAAAAGAGGTTTTAATTATAAAAAAGAGGGTAAAAAAGGATTTTGTTTGTAATTTTGGCGGCAATATGGTAATAAATTTAAATAAAAAATATCTCTTGCCAAAATGTGATAATTTAGATAGGATTGATTATAGCAATATTTATGGCACAGGATTTACAATTTAAAATGAATAAAAAAACTTTACCAAAAGCGATAATTTTTGACTGGGATAATACGTTAGTCGATACTTGGCCATTAATTAATTATTCCATGAATAAAATGCTTAAAAAAATGGGTCATAAAGAATGGAGCGAAGAGGAGGTAAAATCCAGAACGCATCTTTCAATGCGGGATTATTTTCCGGATTTGTTTGGAGATAAATGGCGAGAGGCGGGGAAAGTTTATGTTGACGCCTATCATGAAAAAAATCTAGAAAAATTAGAATTCTTGCCGAATGTTTTGGATTTGCTGGATTTATTGCTAGAAAAAAACATTAAATTATATGTCGTTAGCAACAAAAGGGGCTCTACATTAAGAGAGGAGGCTGAAAATTTTGGTGTCGCAGATAAATTTATCAAAATTGTTGGGTCCCACGATGCTGTTGAGGACAAGCCATCAAAAAAAGTGGTAGATTTTGCACTCGATAATAGTAATTTAAATCCTAAAAACGACATGATTTGGTTTGTTGGTGACTCTGAGGTAGATTTGCAATGCGCAATTAATAGCGGCTGCCGACCTGTTTTGTTTGGAGGGGGGCAAGCTATTTCGGAAGAATTAAAAGAAAAGTCTTTATGTTTTAAAAATCATAAAAATTTGATGAAATATATTGATCAGAGCCTGAAAAATTAAAATAATATTTAGTAAAATTGATCTTTTTGGCTTTTCAAAGTCTTGTTAAAAAATGAAAAATATTGCACTATATTGTTTATTTATAAAAAGGTTTTTTAATGATAATCGGTATTAGATTCTTGAAATGTTTAATTTAACTATTGCGCCCATTCCTAATCATGTAGAATGTAATGATTTATTAGTATATTGTGTTGTGGCTATGACTATATTCTTATCTTTTATTGTCATAAACTCCACTTATCTAAGAAGGGACGAGTCTAGAAGGGGCGTCTCTGCTATTAGGGAAGATTTGGTATTGCCATTACTAGAAGAAAATCAAAAATCAGAAAGATAATTATGACTAAATTTTCTTTTTCACTCAAAGCGAAATCGGGGAAAGCTCGTAGGGGTGAGCTTAAAACTAAAAATGGCACTATTCAAACCCCTGCCTTTATGCCCGTTGGTACTGCTGCAACTGTTAAGGCTATGCATTTGGAAGATGTTGAAAAGGCTGGGTCAGAAATTATTCTTGGTAACACCTATCATCTAATGCTACGCCCTGGTGAGGATGTGATTGAAAAAATGGGGGGTTTGCATAAATTTATGAATTGGAGCAGGCCGATTTTAACTGATTCTGGCGGGTTTCAGGTTATGTCCCTTTCTAAAATTCGTAAAATTTCGGAAGAAGGTGTTGAATTTTCATCGCATATTGATGGTAAAAAGATTTTACTTACCCCAGAATATTCAATGGAAATTCAAAGAAAATTAGGTTCTGATATTACTATGATTTTTGATGAATGCATTTCCTTTCCAAATTCAAAAGAAAATGTGGAAGAATCTATGAATCTTTCCCTTAGATGGGCCAAAAGATCAAAAGATGCTTTTGTAAAAAGAGTCGGTTATGGTTTATTTGGGATTGTTCAGGGTGGGGTTTTTGCTGATTTACGCGAAGAATCTGCCAAAAAACTAATTGAAATTGGTTTTGATGGCTATGCAATTGGTGGTCTGGCTGTTGGTGAAGGGCAAGAATTGATGTTGAAAACTCTTGATGTAACCGCGCCGCATTTGCCAGAAGATAAGCCAAGATATTTAATGGGGGTTGGCAAGCCAGATGACATTAGGCAGGCTGTTAAAAGAGGTGTAGATATGTTTGATTGTGTTATTCCAACTAGGTCAGGGCGTAATGGTCAGGCCTTTACCAGTGAAGGTATAGTTAATATTAAAAATGCTAAATATACAACCGATCCAAATCCACTCGATCCCAATTGTAATTGCCGAGTTTGTCAAAATTTCTCGCGTTCATATCTTAATCACCTAGTTAAGTCTAATGAAATTCTTGGTGCAATGCTTATGAGTGAGCATAATATTCATTTTTATCAAAATATGATGAGAGAAATTAGGGTAGAAATTGAAGAGGGAAGGTTTTAAAAATCAATTTTGCTAAATATTTCTTAGTTTTTTAGTGCCTTCTTAATATTACAAATTTTCAGTTGACTATTTACAGGCAGATTTGGTAAAATTTTCAGACTAATTAACATCTATTTTGAGTCTATGTCAGGAAAGTCTTTTGCATCAAAAACCCAATTAAAACAAGGTTTTAAAGTTAAAATTGATAATTCTAGAAATGAAAAATTAACCAATTTTGGTAAAGCGGTTTTAGAAGATAGATATCTTTTGCCTAATGAGACTTATCAAGATTTATTTGCTAGAGTTTCTGGATATTATGCTGACTCACAAGAGCATGCTGACAGGCTTTATGATTACATTTCTAACTTATGGTTTATGCCTGCAACTCCCATTTTAAGTAACGGCGGAACTGATCGCGGCTTGCCAATTTCTTGTTTTTTAAATGAATGCGAAGATTCTTTAAGTGGAATTACTGATTTATGGAATGAAAATGTCTGGCTAGCTTCTAAAGGTGGTGGTATTGGTAGCTATTGGGGTAATGTTCGTTCAATTGGTGAAACCGTAAGGGGTAATGGCAAAACTTCGGGCATTGTACCCTTTATCAAGGTTATGGATTCTCAAACTCTGGCAATTTCTCAAGGCAGTTTGCGTCGTGGTAGTGCTGCTGTTTATTTGCCAATTTCTCACCCCGAAATTGAAGAATTTATCGATATTCGTCGCCCTACTGGCGGCGATTCTAACCGTCGTTCTTTAAATTTGCATCATGGCGTATCAATTACTGATGATTTTATGCGCGCTGTTGAAGCGAATAAGGAGTTTGAGCTTAAAAGTCCTTATGATGGTGCTGCAATTGAAAAGGTTAATGCTCGCGATCTTTGGATTAAATTAATTACTGCCCGCGTTGAAACTGGTGAGCCATATTTGTTATTTATCGACACTGTTAATAAATCTCTTCCTAAGCATCAAAAAAAATTAGGTTTAGAAGTTAAAACATCTAATCTATGTTCTGAAATTACTTTACCTACCGGACTTGATCATTTAGGTAAATTTAGAACGGCGGTTTGTTGCCTTTCTTCGCTTAATTTAGAATATTATGATGAGTGGAAAAATGACGATCTTTTTATTGAAGATATTGTTAGATTTATCGATAATGTCTTGCAAGATTTTATTGATAATGCTCCAGAATCTATGGCTAGAGCAGTTTATTCTGCAACTCGTGAAAGATCGATTGGTCTTGGCGTTATGGGCTTAAACTCATTCTTACAAATGAAAAATGTCCCTATGGAATCGGCAATGGCCAAAGTTTGGAATAAAAAAATATTCCAAGACATAAAATTAAAAGCTTCTACAGCTTCTAAGATTTTGGCTGATGAAAAAGGCCCTTGTCCTGACGCTCAAGATGCCGGAATGAAAGAAAGACTTTCCAATATTATGGCAATTGCGCCAACAGCTTCAATCTCTATCATTGCTGGCAACTCATCTCCTGGTATTGAGCCTTATGCTGCTAACAGCTTTACCCAAAAAACCCTTACCGGATCATTTAGTGTTAGAAATAAAAATTTAGTCAAATTGCTTCAAGAAAAGGGTAAAAATACTGAAGAAATATGGTCATCAATTACCACCAATGAAGGATCGGTTCAGCATCTGGATTTTCTAGATGATCATGAAAAAATGGTCTTTAAAACAGCGCAAGAAATTGACCAATTTTGGCTAATTGATTTGGGAGCTGACAGGTCGGAATATATTTGCCAAGCTCAAAGTTTAAATTTATTTTTTCCTGGCAATGTTTCTAAAAAATATCTTCACGAAGTTCATTTTAGAGCTTGGGCTAGAGGTGTTAAAAGCTTGTATTATTGCAGATCAACTTCTGTTCAAAGGGCTGACAAGGTTTCTAAGAAAGTTGAAAGAAATACTGGTAATGATAATGTTGGCTCTGATAATGATGCTAACAAATATGAGGAATGTTTGGCTTGTCAGTAATTTTTGCGAAATAAAGCCAAGCAAAAAATAGAAATTATTCCTATATAATGCTGCTTTCGATTTGAATTTGGCGTTACCAGCTATCATTAAAATAAAAATATTTTGATATATTGTTTATTTTAAGATGAGCTTTGGTATTACACAAATCTATGGACCCTGAATCATATATGAAAATTAAACTTTGCGGCTTTACTGACCCAATATCAATTAAATTTGCCTTAAAATATTGCCCAGACTTTATGGGATTTGTATTTTATCCACCATCCAAAAGAAATATCACCTTAAATCAGGCAAAAAGATTCTCTAAAATTGATTTTGGACAGACTAAAAAAATTGCTGTTATTGTTGATGAGAATGACGGTAATATTTCTAAGATCATTGACAGCCTTCGGCCAGATTTATTGCAATTACATGGTAATGAATCTGTTTCTCGATGTCGGGAAATTAAAGATAAATTTTCTCTGCCAATTATTAAGGCAATTGCAATTTCTAATGAAGAAGATGTGTCGCATTTTGTAGAAATTTCGCAAAATTATAATCAAACTGCCGACTTCTTGCTATTTGATACCAAATCACAAGAAAGGGGTGGTTCTGGCCTATCTTTCGATTGGAGAATATTGGAACAGCTCAATTTAAAGCAAAATTTTTTCCTTTCCGGAGGTATTGATATCGATAATTTTAAAGAAGCGGCCGAAACCACTGGAGCTAATTTTTTTGATTTATCTTCTGGAATTGAAGAAATTAAGGGTCTAAAATCATTGGATAAGATAAAAAATCTAATGAATTTTTTTCATGAATATCAACAAGCCAAGCCATTTGGGTCATAGAGCCAGAATAAGAAAAAAGTTTCTGAACAGCAGCAACTCCTTATTAGATTATGAAATTTTGGAATTATTATTATTCTCTGCAATTCCGCGTAAGGATACCAAAGAAATTGCCAAAAATCTTTTAAATGAGTTTGGCGATATTACCAGTATTGTTAATGCTGATATATCGCATTTAAAAGAAATTTCTGGCATCAGTGACAATGTTGTAGCTCATTTTAAAATTATCAAAGAAATTATCATTAGGGGGGCAAAAAGTAAAATAACAAAAGTAAATATTATTGATAATTGGCATAATATGATCCAATATTGCCAAAATAATATTGGTCATTTGCAATATGAGAGACTTCATATTTTATTCCTAAATAAAAAGTTTCATTTAATTTCAGATAAAATCTATGGTGAATTTGAAACGACCAATCATGTTGCTATTGATCATAAATATATTATTAAAATGGCTCTAAATTTATCTTCATCCTATGTTATTTTATGCCACAACCACCCTTCCGGCAACCTTAAGCCTTCTAAAATAGATATTATCAGCACTAAAAAACTAAAAGAAGCTCTTGAAAATGTTGCAATCAAAATGCTAGATCATATAATTATTGGTAATAATCAATATTATAGTTTTAAGGAATCTTTGGTAATATGAAGGAAAAAATAAAGGTTGCAATTATAATTTCTGGCTTTGGATCAAATATGGAGGCCATTATTAATTACACCCTCAAGGAGTCGGCTAATTTTGAAGTTTCGGTGGTAATTTCAAATAATCCAAACGCCGAAGGCTTAAAAAAGGCAAGCGCAAAAAATATTAAAAATATAGCTATTAATCATCGCGACTTTTCTTCTCGTGAAGATTTTGAAGATCAAATTCATCAAATATTAATTGAAAATAACTGTCAATTAATTTGTCTTGCTGGATTTATGAGGGTTTTAACCAAAAATTTCACTGATAAATGGTTTGGTAAAATAATCAATGTTCACCCTTCCCTTTTGCCAAAATATAAGGGTGTGGATGGCATTAAGCAGGCTTTTGATGCTAAAGAATCTGAATCGGGTTGTACCATTCATTATGTTAATGAAAATATTGATGATGGGCAAATTATTGCTCAAAGGAGGGTGGAAATTTTGCCAAATGATAATTTAGATGATGTTAGAAAAAAAGTATCTAAAGAAGAGTTGGAAATATTTCCAATTTCTGTCGACAAAATAGCAAAAAATATAAGAAATACATAATTTATGACAAAATATTTTGCAATATTTATCTTTATTTTATCCTCTTTTGACATTTATGCTTCTCGATTAAAAGAGCGCGATTATTTTGCTTCTTTACGATCTGATAAAGTTAATGTGCGTTTTGGTCCTGGCATGAATTATGACGTTAAGTATGTTTTTCGTTTGAAATCAATGCCAGTTCGTGTTATTGCTGAATATGAAAATTGGGTAGAAATTGAAGATTTCGAAGGTGATGAAGGATGGGTTAATAAAAATCTTATTACTAAAAGAAGAACAGCGATGGTTAGGACTGATTTGGATTATATTAATTTACATAAATCAAACTTTGCCAAATCAAAAATCATTTTAAGGTTGGAAAATAAGGTTGTGATCGATATGGTTAAATGTATTGAAACATTGTGTAAAGTTAAGGTTGATGGTAAAAGTGGTTGGGTTAATAAATATGAAATTTGGGGTTGGAGAAAAAATGAAAAATAAATCAATTTCCAATTATAAATGGTTAGAATTAAGCTTTGATTCTCGCAAAGCTGATTTTATTAAGCAAAAATATAATCTTTCTCCAACTATCAGTAAAATCCTATCTGGCAAAAATTTAGAAATTGATGAAATTCCACATTTTTTAGAGCCGACTATTAAATATAGCTTGCCAAATCCGTTTGATTTATTGGATATGGAAATTGCTTGCGATAAAATCATTGAATCTATCAAAGAAAATAAAAAAATCACTATTTTTGGTGATTATGATGTTGATGGCGCAACCTCTTCTGCTTTATTAAAAAGATTTTTTGCTTTTATTGGGGTTGAAGTTAACATCTATATTCCTGATCGTATTCTAGAAGGCTATGGTCCAAATAAGGAGGCTTTATTAAAACTAAAAGAATCGGGCACTGATTTGGTTATTACTGTTGATTGCGGCACTGTTTCTTTTGAGCCTTTTGAGGAGGCTTCTAAAGCTGGATTGGACATTATTGTAATTGATCACCATATTGGCGCCACTGAAAAACCAAAAGCTTTGGCAATAATTAATCCTAATCGTATTGATGAAAAATTTCCTCACAAAAATATCGCTGCTGTTGCTGTTTGCTATTTAATGATTATCGCTTTGAATAAAAAATTAAGAGAAGATAATTTTTATAAAAATCGTAACCTTACAGAGCCAAATTTGCTATACCTATTAGATTTGGTTGCCCTTGGCACTGTTTGCGATGTAATGCCTCTTAATGGCCTCAATCGTGCCTTGGTAACTCAGGGTCTTAAAGTTATGAGACAAAGAAAAAATATCGGTCTCAAAGAATTATCGGATATTTCAGGGATTGACCAAGAATTAAGGGCTTATCATCTCGGTTTTGTTTTGGGCCCAAGAATCAATGCTGGTGGACGAGTTGGAAAATCTTCTTTAGGGGCGGAATTATTATCTAGCAATGATTTAAATATTGTTAAAAACAATGCCAGCTTACTCAATCAATTTAATAAATCTCGAAAAGATATCGAGGAAAAAATATTGATGGAAGCGGATCAGCAAATAATTAATGAAAAATTATATAATGATCCTGTTATAATAGCTGCTAGCAATAGCTGGCACCAGGGTGTTATTGGTATAATTGCCTCTAGAATTAAAGAAAAATATAATAAGCCAACCGCAATTATTGCAATTGATAATGATAATATTGGCAAAGCATCATGTCGTTCGATTGAAAATATCGATTTTGGTTCAGCCATTGTTAAGGCTAAATTGCAAAATATTTTAATTGCTGGCGGTGGCCATAAAATGGCTGCAGGATTTTCTATCAACATGAAAGATATTTCTAAATTAAAGGATTTTTTTAAGATAGAGTTGGGAGAAGATATAGAAAAATATTCTAAAGAGAAGGTGTTTTATTATGATGATATTTTAGACATTAATAGCGCTAATTTATCATTGGTTGAAAATTTGAAATTGCTAGAGCCTTTCGGTACTGGTAATAGAAAGCCAAGATTTATTATCGAAGGATTAAATATTATTAAGGCTGACTTAATCGGCACCAATAGGAATCATGTTAAATGTATTCTTTCAGCCAAAAATCTTGCTGGTTTTGCAGGTAGTTTATCTGCTATTGCTTTTAATGCTGAAGAAGGTATGATGGCTGAAATTTTATTAACTAAAAATAAGGGTAAGAAATTAGCAATTGCTGGAACATTAGATATTAATAGCTGGATGGGGGTTGATAATTTACAGGTGGTGATAGAGGATTTGTTGCTTTAGGTTTAATGCCGAGTCAAATCTCACCAAATAGCCTTTAAAGCTTTAAGTCTCTTTAGAGCTGCTTGTGTAGCTAATTTAATAACTAAAGTAT
>Ga0075476_10000304_pt1 | contig 21370 bp, 28 predicted proteins | sample DEB08_DNA_5_FD_76339 | JGI IMG/M metagenome (GOLD analysis project Ga0075476, IMG submission 76339) | Aqueous microbial communities from the Delaware River and Bay under freshwater to marine salinity gradient to study organic matter... | ecosystem: Environmental > Aquatic > Marine > Coastal ...
TGCAACTGCAATAAGTTTGGACACGAGCTTTTCGTGTCCAACTGTAGGAGGATTCATCCTACCAAATGTTATCGTTGCTTTCTTCATACGCAGGTTTTCCTTAGACTTACTGCTCTACAGGTTTGGCTTGCCCTAACTGTTCGATCTTCTTATTTATACTTTTTGCGAACTTAGTGGCGTTGACATTACTCCCATGAAACAATATCTTATCATTCAAGACTACAATATATTTGTCACCGCTCTTTATCTTTTCTACCATCCCTTAAGAACATCGTCAGAAAAGTTTGCTCGACTAAACTCTAAACGGTCGACCAGCTTCACTGCTCCTCCTTTAGACTTATCAATAGCAACATACCCTTCAGGTGTTGTAACTCTCATTCCTTGTTTCGTTCGTAGGAATGTACCGACCGCTGAAGCCTGATCCATCTTACGAACCACGATCGCTTTAGCATCTACAATGATATTCATGAAATCAAATATCGCAGCGAGTTGAGATACAGGAACTGTCAACAAAGGTGCTAAGATTTCTTTTTTCTTATCACGAACAGCTTGCTTCCCTTTTTCGGTCTTGCGTTTATCCTCTTCTTTCTTGAACTTGTCGTCAAGATATGAAACCAAACCACGAGCATGAGCAGTTGTATTTCCGATAGGTTCGCCAGCTCGAACCTTTGAATTGTTATATGCTTTGACCATCATTAGAAGATCATTGCTGCTTGAAATAGTAGCAAGTGCTTCGGTAGGAATTGTGCGAAGTAACCTGCCAGCTGCAGAAACGTAACCACGGAACTCTTTGGTTTCGGCAGCAGTCATAGTCGCCTGACCAGACACATCACGATAGGTTGCGTCGTCCATCCAAACCGAGCTGCTCTTTCGTAACTTGGAAGCAATACCCTTACCAAATGAAGCACGCATAGACTGAATGCTGCTACCCTGATATGTTGTATGCCAAACAACACCAATCTTTGATCTTTTGATCTGACGACCCAGAGGTGTATTAATAGGAACTGCATATACAATCGTGTTGGGTTGGAACGTGTAATACTTTTTGCCCTCAATCGTTTGAGCAGAAATATCGCTGCTGGTGAACATCAGATCACCCTGAACAACACCACTCTTCAAACCGAGTTTCGCAAACTCGGCGAGCGCAATTTTAAACTTTGCATTAAGAGAGCCAGACAGATCTGCATCAATGTCTGCATCTGTCTTGTACATTTTAGGAGTTTTGTTGAACAAACCTTTCTTCGCAACGAAGAACTTTTTGTCAGCAGGATCGATCCCCATAAAGATAGCAGGTGCGCCATCCCACTTTACTGTCGCTGATATACTGCTTTTGCTATTGCCACCGAGCATTTCGCCGAGTGAGGTCAGGAACGCAAATATCTCACGTGCACCGACAATACCTTTGTTCAGCACCAAATCTTCGAGGTGCTCCATATGAGTATTTTTTTGTTCGGCGAGATAACTTTGAAGTTTAAGCATTGACTTATTATACCTTATCTATGACCCATACCAAAGGGAGTTTATGATTTTAATTCTACAACAGTTCCAGACGCAAGGGCATCTGGTGCTATCAAAATTCTAGCACCTGTATACATGGTGCCATCAACATAAAACTTTCTTTCTGAAGTATATCTAGCCAAAATAATTGGTTTGTATCCTGTTGCTTGAAAATGACTCAAGTCACCAGAAATGGACACATCGTCACTGAATGTCAATTCAAATACTGTCCCGCAATCTTTTGGTCTATCTATAGTATCAGCTTCTTTTAAACTTGGTGTTCCTTGACCAATAAAGTTAACATGATCCACACCAAATTGTTTACCATAATCTGGACCATATATAGATTTCAACATAAGAATTTTGCCTTGTTGATCGAAGGGAATATATCTTTTATATCTAACACGCTCTTCTGTAATTGTATTAATTCTAGCAGCAACATCTTTCAAATATTTCTTCAATGTAGGATGATCATTTATGCCATCCGTTTTACCACCTGTCACACTTACATATTGCTGATATGCTTTTGCTCCGCCTTCTTTCTTATGGGATATAAAACAAATTCGTTTCCTATCTTTGTTGATTATAGCGAAGTCTGCCTTTGGCGTTCCAGAAATAGTTACTGCACCAATACAGTTTTTGAAAATTTGTTTCTGACTTCCTTTGCCTTTAACAATAATGCATATTCCTGGACCTTTTCCATTCATGTTTCTTTTCTTTATTGCGGAGTCTAATTGTTCTAATGCTATGTTTTCGTCGCGTGTTGTATCTCTTGCTGGTTTACCAATAGCAGATATTGCAAGATAACCCCTGTTCTGTCCAACCTGAACATGTGCGTGTATCTTTTTTTCTATTATGAAAGATTTGTTTGAAAGAAGAATTAGAGATGTGCCGTTATTGAGAGGACTTCCTATTGTAGATGATCCTCTTGTATCTTTAAATAAGATTGGTGGATTTTTTGTTGTAAATTCTACTTTGAGGGTATCCTTATACCTTCCCCAATCTTCTTTGTCCTGAACATAGTACTCCCATGACGTCATGGTCGTTCCAGTTTTTCTCTGAGAAAAAGTTGCCATCTATCATACTCCTCTAACTCCTATTTATAATTGAGAGGAATACTTCTGATAAAGGTGCCTTTCTAATTTAGATGCTTCATCTTCCCAAGGGGGATCATCGCAATCTTTTTTGTATCGCTTCCCAGCGTATCTATTGTCTCCGTTCCGGTATTCATACAGCTGGTCTTTAGCGTACTGCCTGAGATGGATTATTTCGTGTGCTAATGTTTCGAGTAGAACTGTCACCCCCAAACCTGAATCTAATCTGATTTGAAAGTATCTGGGTCGAATCAGACGCATACTATCTGCGGCAAAACAGTCACCAAATACACGTTCATCTTGGATAAGATTTTTGATTAATTCTATATCCAATATAATTTGCGGCGCAACTCGATTTCCGAGCTGGTCAAAGATCATCCAAACTGCAGCCCGAGTAACAGCTATTCTATTCCTAGAAGTGCCGCCTCTGACTGTTATCCGGGGAACCTGCGAGCGAGTCAAGAACCTGGTGTTTGTCAACCTTACGTCGCTGATCCAACTTGAATTTTTTCTTTGCTTTTTTCTTACTGCGATTGACACGACTTTCTCCATCTTCCCACACGTTTTTCGTGTGGCGATACGTCTTACCCATAGTTACTTTACACCCTCCAAGTGTTTAGCTGCATTCAAATATGTTTGATAGAACTCTTGAGTCCAACCATCGTTATATCCCGAGGTCGCCTCATGTTTGCATTTACTGAGCCAAGATTCACGTTTGTTTAAATCCATACCCAATAAATCTTTCAGTGCTTCTGCTAATGTCATACTCTTAACTTGCTGAAATCCTTTCTTCCCGCAACCTTTGTCATCCACTTCATATTATCATCTTCTTCTGCTCGTTGACCAAATGATGTTGTATCCATCAACGGTTTATCTTCAGCAGGTGATAGCTGAGCCGAATCTTCAAGATCATAGAATCTCATTTTAGCTCGGTCAACACCAACCACGAACCTCCTATTTATTGTCGGATCGTTGTAACGATTTTTCAACTGCTTGATCATAATCTGATTGAGATCTTGAAGTTGATCGGAAGAAACCAGCGCAATCATGAAGTCGGCAGTTGCAGGAAGACCAAACGATTCTGAAGTATCTTCAAGACCAGGATCAGAGTTACTGTAACCTGTACGAGTCGTTTGAGTTGCTGAAATGATTGGCAAGTTTTTCTCAACAGCCAAGCCACGCAATTCTTCGGCGATTGATTTGACATACGTGTAGCTGTTAACATTCGCGCCTGCCTTTATTCTAGACGACAAACAAATGTTTAGATAGTCGATGTAGATGATATCAGGAACAAAAGATCGTTTAAGCTGAAGCTCATTCAGTAGATGTCTTAGATGACCAACGTGAGCGGACGCAGTCGGAAACTCTTTGATGATTAGTTTGCCGACAGTTTTGTTACGAATCCTCTCAACTTTTTTCTCATAGCTGTCCTTCGGGAGAGAGGTCAGTTCATCAACCGCAACATTCAAAAGATTCGAATCAATACGTTCGGCAATCTTTTCTTCAGCCATCTCCATAGTAATGTACAACACATTCTTACCAAGAGTCAGATTGGCTGCAGCCATGTGACACATAGCCAACGTCTTACCGACACCTGTACCTGCAAGAATAATGTTGAGGGATTTACGAGGCAGACCACCACGTGTAATAGTATTCATCATCTCAAGATCGAAAGGAATGCGTTCTTCAACTCTGTGATAGAAGTTAAATCGTTCTTCATAATCTTCAAGGAAGTCGTGACCGATATGGCTATCAAAAGAAACAGCCAACGCAGAAGTTAGTATTTCTGGAATGCTACCTTTAGTTCTATCTTTGTCTTTGCCATCGATGATACCGATGCTGTCCATAATAGCGTTATAGATTGCGCGATCTTGGCAGAACCTTTCTGTTTCGTCGATCAACCACTGCTCATCTACGCGATCAGGTTCACTGAGGTTTTGTATGATCTCAACACATTTAGTGTATTGATCTTCTGATAGATTCTTTATTTGATCGAGATCAATCTCGAGTGCCTCACGAGAGGGGATGTCATTATATTTTTGTACAAACTCATTTATTCTATGAAAGATCAACCTTTCACTTGAATCTGAAAAATATTCGTCCCGAAGGAATGGTAGTGCTTTTCTGGCAAAACGTTCTTTATGAACTAAATGCCGGAGGATAGTTTCTTCAATTCTCATTACCTGTCACAATGCTGTAAAGTATATGGGCGACCACTTCTTGAAACTTTGGATCTTTTTCTAGTGTATCATCTCCTTCATCGATTGTAAACTGAAATTTCACACCAAATTCTTCTGTGTCTGTATCAAATGGTCCAACTTCACCAAAATGGAATTTGACTCCATCGAACGGATCTTCCAATATTTCGATAATTGCGAGGTTGTTAGAGTCCTCATCAAGAATCTTGTAGTTCACTTTCCTCGGTGTCGTCGACTTCATCGATCCCAACCTTTCCATATTTAAATTCTGTTTCCGCTGCTATTTCCAACTGATGCATGATATCCTCGGTAAAATACTTTTCGGGATTAGCCATGATCTGTTTGCCGAATAGTTTTGAACCATCAGGGAGTTCATAACGTGTACTGACCTTCTTGATGATTTGGTATTTTTCAGCAAGTTCGAGCAGACCATAATAACGATCCAACCCTGTGTCATACGAAAGACGAACATCAACCATTTTGTTTTCTTTCGTGAAACGGCTCTTATGCATGCGGCAGTGAATAATGTTACCGACAACTTCAGTACCATCTTTGTCTTTTTTCTTTGACAAGAATACAATTTGAGATGCTGCGTACTTCAGACCAGCACCACCGCCCATCTCTTTCATTGGCATATAAGAACCGACCGCATCATAGACATGGTTCGTGACGAGCATTGCTGCTTTCGCTTTAGCGAGTTTCAACGAAAGCGCACGGAACGTACCACGCAACAACTGAGCACGAGTCATATCCCGTGTATCTTTACCGTCGGCAATATCTGAAACTTCTTTTTCGGTAGAAAGCTGACCAAGTGAATCAAGCACAAACAAAATAGGTGGTCGCTCATCTGATTCTAGATACCGATCGAGTGTACGCATAACATGAGTTCTAAAACTTTGAACTGTAGTTTGCTCTGATACAATCACACGACTGGTATCAATACCACGCTCAGACATCATATCTTTGGTAACAGCAGCTTCAGTATCATAATAGAAAACACCACCATCGGGATTATCAATTAAAAACTGACGAATGATGCCAAGAACAAAAAAGGTCTTACCAGTTGCTGACTCACCAGCAAATGCAGTAATTTTATTGTTCGGTGCACCGCCATACAAACTGCCAGTCAATGCTGCGTTTAGAATGTATGAACCTGTATCGATCGCTCCTGAAAACTCAGAAGAATGCAGACCATCCTCGGCGATGTGCGTATCGACATCACCGATGTCTTTAATCATCTGACGAAAAAAAGCACTCATATTATCTCCTATAAGCTGTCGGGACATGGTCCCAAGGATTTATTCCAAGGGAAATCCTTTCACCCTCATACTCATTTACATAATGTAACATGTGTCGTTCGAATATAATCAACCTTCTATCTTTCGGTGAAACTGTAGCACCGTCTTCTGGAAATACAAGTTCGCCTCCGAATGAGGGTGCTTTTATATAGTACACCAATCCAACCAGAGGAAAAACTTGCTCTTGAGTTTCCCAAAATAATTTCTGATCTTTATCTCTATGTGGATTCAATCTACCATTGTTGAAATGCATTTCATAACCAATGTGTTCATCGTAATCAATATATCTCCGAGAAGTTGTTATTATCTCCTCAACAAATGCATGTTGATCGCGATCGAAATATGTATCATGATCAGGAAACTGATTAGACTCATGCTGGTTCACAATTTCAGCATGATCATTCTTGCTGAAAAAATCATCAATAACAACAATCATTTTTCTTTTTGTATCTTCACTTTCTCAGTCGTTTCCCAATCTTCACCACTGACTATTTCAGCAGCATCACCTTCGAACCTTTCTGTACCTTTTCTTATTCTACGCTTATTTCTTCCCGAAAACAAGTGAGTTTCAGTTTTTATTTTTTGTTGTTTAGGAGCAACATCAATACCACCAGCTGCTACAATCAGAAGTATCGCGAGTGGATCGAATACAACAACAAGCAGTATGATAACTCCACGAACTGCCTCGTCTATCTTTTCTTTTGCTTTATCGCCATAGACTAGGTCGGCAATATATTTTATTGGTCCGACTTCTGCTTCAAACTTGAGCTGTTGTTTTTGTAAGACTAATCGTTTCTCACGCAGTTTTGATATTTCGTTTGATGTAGCTTCAATCAAGCCATTGAGTTGGTTGCGTTCTTCGGTTTGTGCTTTACGAGTTGCGATAGCACCATCACGACCACGAATCCTATCATACTTGAGCAATGCTTCTACTGATTTATCCAGCTGTTCAATAACACGATTCGCATCGTTGAGTTTGTTTTGCTCACGTTGTATGCGTTGGTCAAGAAGTTGAACTTGTAAAGTATTATCACCACTCCCAAGTGTCTGATCGATATGTGCTTTCGAAAGATATCCAAAGATTCCCATACTCGTGATGAGCATTAGAATCAAAATAGCAAACGAAAAATATCCTCGCATCAGTATCGGTATGTTACTCCAGTTTCGGAACATATATGATGCGGTCACAATCTTACCAACCTCAAGTACAGAACCCATGATGATAATGGGTATAAATGAAGCTGCAAATATTGTGGTCAGCCCGATAATAGAATACCAAGCTGCCACTGCTGATATGGCAATGCCGACCAGCAAAATTACTATTCTATCCATGTTATCCTCGGGTAATGTCTAACACTTTCTGAATTTGCTGCTCAATGAGTGGTCCACGATTTGGCCAATGAATGTAATCTTTATCTGCAGTTTTCAGAAGATTATTGAGAAGTGGGATTATGATTGCCTCCAACTTGCGTACTTTATCTCGAAGCTCTGCTTCCGACGCTCGCTCATCTTCATTTTCTTCCAACCTATACATTAACGATGTGAGTGCTTTTATACTTTCCTCGATTGAGTTTAGTTTCAGCTCGACGTCTTCCGACATCGTTGCAGTTACAGGCTCTTGTGTTTGCTCTGTTGCTTGATACGGATCGTCGACCGCAGAAAAACCAAAGTCGTAGGAAAGATATTCCTCAGGTATATCAGCCATTAAAAGAAATCCTCTATGCTGTTACTTTTTTCTTCGTTCCATCCTATAACTTCCAGAACAGCACGCAGCGGTTCGAGGAATGCTTTATCGAACTGGAGATTGTAATCTATATATTGGTCCAGCCCGAACTCAGGTGGAAGACTAGAAAGTATTGCCAGCACATTTGACTTTACTGGATTCGGAAGACGCATGTAAGAATACTTGATCTTCTCGCCTTCCTTGATTAGTTCATACTGTTTGTCTAGACCTTTGTCTAGTAGAGTTTGGTTGAATACCAATGCACCTCGTACATGTATCGGTAATGATTTCTGCTTCCCCATATATTTATTCAAGTTATTCACGCCTCGAGGAAATGCAACATCTTCGAAAGGCATCTTAGAAAAATCAGAACGGAAGTCATTGATATATTCTTGAACTATATTTTCATTCGTGTTCATAATAAGTTCGAGTGATTTCTTGATCGCATCACGACAGCTTTGAGGTGTTGAAGATTTGACTGCCTCGATACCCATCATCTTGAGTTTTGGTTTTTCGAAACGTACACCCTCAGAATCATGGACGTTGAGGATATATCTTTTCTTCGCAGTCCAGATACCCTTGTCGGCGATAACCTCACGCTTCATCAACATCTTTTGGTCGAATGCACCTACATTTTCAGCAAGATCTGAATAGATTTGATCAATAACAGGTTCAATAACTTCTCGAGCCGCTCGGTCAAGGAAAGAGACCACTGTACTTTTGTCAGGATTGCCCTTCTTCGCAAAAGTTTTCTTAACGAGTTCATCAAGAACAATGTATAGCGAATCCGTATCTGAAGCAATGACATAATCGACATTCTCCGTCTTCAGTGTTTTGTTTAGATATTTGTTGAGTCGTTCTTCAGCCCAACGAATCGAAAGTTGGCCAGCAGTTGTAATAGCTGTTGCCTGATCTAGATCGAAGAACCTGAAGAACTGATTACCAATAGCACCATAGGCTGAGTTGAGCTGTACTTTTCTCGCAAGCTGCATATTCTTATAGCGAGATATATCCTTGCTGTATTGTAATTTCTTGCCAGGATCTTTTTCTTTCTCGTATGCCTTTTGCGCTTCGATCATCTTTTCTTTGTAGACTACACGATCGCTATACATACTCTGCATCATCTCAGGTAAAAACCCTTGGCTGTCGTTCTTGAAGTAACAGCCATTCGGTGTCAGACTGTATCCATCAATCTTATTGATTTCGCCAGATAGGATTCGGTCAACCGAGGTGCTAGTCTTTCTATTCTGATCTTTTTTCTCAGGTGAAATATTATACTGCATAATCAAGTGAGGATACAGCGAGTTGAGATCAAAGGATAGAACCCAGTTGTGCATGCCAACCTTTGGTTTCTTAACATATGCACCGACATAAGAACCGTCTTTGCTACCACCACCCTCGAGCGGAACAGCAATCTTTTTCTTATACAGGTGGTTGTGAATCAGAACATCCCACATACGAACCTGAGTAAACACATCATGTATGTTCACCTTAGCATCATAGGCAAGTGTCAAAGCCATGTCAATCAGCTTCATCTTATCGTCAATCTTTTCAACCAGATCAACGTCTTTGATGTTGTAGTCTATGAACTTCTGATAGTCGTTACGATACAAACTATGAAGCGATGCATACTCAGAATAATCGAGTTTGTTTTCACCCAGCTCAACATGGGCAATGTTGTCAAGACGATAAGATTCCTGCTGTGAATATGTAAACTTCTTATAGAGCTCGAGATAATCAAGATTCGTAATACCAGCCAGAGATGTTTTGATTTGCTCTCTGCCCTGCATCCTGACAGCTGTTTCTTGAAGAAGACCCCAGGGTGACAACCTCTTAGCGAACTCGCGCCCAAGGACAGATGATATCCTGCGAACAAGATAAGGAATATCAAAGAACGAAGTGTTCCAACCTGTAATCAAATCTGGATGATGTGGGCTTGCCCACTCGGCAAGAAATCGATGAAGCAGCTCATGTTCATCTTGACACTTGATATACTTTACATCATTTCTTGATGGAGTATATTCACCGCATCCAAAAACTGTAAACCACTTTCCAACCTTCATTGTAATTGCAGTTACAGGTTCGGCTGCATCTTCGGGATCGGGAAAACCATTTTCCGAACCAACCTCAATATCAATATTAACAATCCGCATCAGATCACGATCATAGGGGACCTCATCTGGAAATATTTCATTGAGAAATGCATACTCATATCGAGGCATGCCATATATTTCGAATCCACCGATACCCTGATGCTGTTTGATAAATGATCTAGCATCCCAAAGGTTTTCGAATTTCATAGGCTCAAGCGACTGACCATAGATATTAGTCCAGCCAGACTCAGCCAAACCAGAAGTGACATACAACGTTGGTTTGTATTTAACTTTGCGCTGAAACGCCTTCCCATCCTTGTATCCTCGGATAAGGATGTCACTCTTGATAGAGGTTGCATTAGTATAGAACATCATATGATTATACTCTTCTTATGAGGAAAAAGCAATGGAGTTATTCCAAGATTTTATAGCCAATCCTCACATCATCAAGATAACCTGATGCGTCATATCTAATTGTTGTATCTTCGTTTGGTAAATCTGGTTCAATATCGTCACCTTCCCATATCGGAATCATCTTATTGTGTTTCCAAAATATATCGTTGCCAGTTCTTAAATGAACTTCAACAACTTTATCACCAATCCATTCTACATTCAGGTCGGGAACGCCATCAATGCTGTTAAGAAAGTCTGGCAAAATGATATTTCTGTTTTCGCATTTTTCCCATGATTTGAACTTAGTAAGATTATCGAGATCACGCTCGCCTCTTGCTGTAACGACTTCTTCCCAAGCAAATTGCGATCCCTTTGGTTGTCTTGTTCTTTTGTAATCAACACTGTATTGGTCGCCATCAAAGAACTCACACCAAAAATATCCAGGGGGAATGAGAGCATGATTTTCCATACTCTTTGATTGCATTATGTTTATGTGTATAACTTTGGCACCAATGCCCATGCCATATAGATTGTAGATCGGGCGAACCACATACTTTCCCGACCTCGTCACTGGAACACAAGCTGGACCAGCGTCGTAACCGAGACGCAACGCCAGTTCCAGTTTGTTGAACACCCACCGGTGTTTTGGCCATGTTTGCCATGCTTGGAAGTCTTCCTCTACCATGCACCTATTTATTAGAATTTAGATAAGAATCTTGCTATGTGATGAACGAATGGTAGCAAAGAGATTGCCATGAACAGATTGACTCCTGTATGTGCTATTGCGATTCTTAGCGTTTCGCCTTTGGGTAAACCATCGGAAACAAATAATCCAGCCAACCATATCGTGCCTGTCGTTCCTATATTTGCACCCAACACTGCTGCTATGGCAGAGGGCAATGGTAGGAAACCACTGGCAACTAATCCTACAATTGCTGTTGTTGACAATGAGCTTGATTGCCACATAAGAGTGCAAACAATACCACCTAGAAACATCCAGTATGGGTTTCCTATAAATGGTTCAAGCTGTTCTACGCTGCCGAACGACTTCATACCACCAGCGAACATTTTAAGTCCAACATAAAATATAATCAAGCCAGCGATAATCTTAAATGCTGGGTGATGGTGTAAAGATATTAGTGATGGTAGATCAGTCATTCACGTTCCCCCAGTTTTCCATTATATAGTGACTGTTTTTAAATTGACTTGAAAGTGTAATAAAAAACTTATCCCCTACCCTTCCAAAAATGTACACTCCAATAATGTGTTTTAGTGTATGGGGTTTTCTTGTTATAACCTTCGGACAGTTTGTATATCATAGTTCCGTCACCATCGTACTCCCAACAACGCTGAGCTGGATCGATATTTTGAACTGGTCCCGGTGCTGTGTTAGCAGTCATAATCCTATAAGCCTCCATCCATGAGATGCAATAGCATTTAAGATAATAGCAATGCAAGTAAGTATGTGAAGCAAAATCCACCCAGTGCGAATAATTGCAACTCTGTCAGCTTTGTTCTTATCGTCATATGCTTTAGACCCTATTGCTTTGCACCAATATTCCCACATATTAGATGTTGCGCATCCGCTCCACTAATCTTTCAGCCCGAGCACCGACTTGACGATACCAACGTGAGTCGACCATTTCATCAGCTGCACGATTCCAATCCTCAGCGTCAACACCAGCTTTCATGCCTTTGAATGCAGACAAACGTGGACGACCAAGATTGAACATCATGTTCGCAATTATTTGCTGAGCCTCTTCTGGCAAGCTGTCGAAGTTTGGATAAAGGACGGCGCATTCAGACAATACTGTTTGGACATCCTGCTCGAAGGCTTCAATGACTCGATCGTTTTCCACTGCGGTCCCGATGGGGGAACCATGCTCGGGATCGTTTTCGGTAATAAGGTGGCCAATCCCAAAAGTAGGATAACCGAGATGATCGTTGTATATTTCATGAACGACCCCCTCGTCGATTTCTAGTTGTTCCCTGAGTTTCTGAATATCCATTAATATGCTCCAATCGTTAAAAGTAAATGGGGGGGCGTTGCGCCCCCCCCTCGTTACTCAGCAAGAAACTCAGCTTCGCTCTTGTTTTCGCCACCATTGGCTTTCCCATTAATGGGTATGATGCGAGGCTTCTTTTCTTCTGGTACGACTCGCTCAAGATCAATCGTGAGCATGCCGTTTTTCATTTCGGCACCTTTAACGATGATGTCATCCGCGATTGTGAATTTGCGGGTGAACTTCTTGAACGACATTCCTTTATGCAGGAATGACCCAGCACCTTCCACGTCGATCCCCTCATAGGTGGAACGAACAGTGATCACGCCATCAGAAACTTCAACTTCCAGATCTTTTTCTGAAAGTCCAGCTACAGCAAGGTCGATGGAAAAATTAGTGTCATTTACTTTGCGAATGTTGTAAGGTGGGAACCCTGTCGATTGAGTTTGGTGTTGGGCATAATCGCAGAGTCGATCAAACATCCGATCAAAGCCGACCGCATATGGGGTGAGACGATTAATGTCAAAGGGTGTGAGTGCGTTTGTATTGATAACCATGTTATCCTCCTATTAAGCAAGAATGTTAAGTGTGACCCATTCGGCATCACACATACAGTATATATTACTTCTTGATCAATTTAAAGGGAACTATCAATAATTTTTTTGAGATTTGGTAATTTAAAATTCGGACCCTTGAGGACTTTACCATCTTCACGATAGATAGGTTTGCCGTCCTCACCAAGTTTACTCATATTGCTACGATGAACTTCTTCGAACGTTCGGTCTAAATCTATTCCGAAAGCATGGCCAGCACCATATACAACATACAACAAATCAGATAGGGCATCAGCAACCTCAACCATATCTTTTGTTTCGCATGCTTCTTGTAATTCACGAAGCTCTTCATCAATAAGATCAACCCGAAGTTTAACTATGTCACTATTTGGAAACTCTGGTTTACTCTTTACTTCCTGCCCGAAGGCAATCATAAAATTTCCAACATCATTAAAGTTAGTCACGCTTCTTCCCTATGTTATATTTCGATTCCAGGATCCACTCATCTTTCTCTTTGTGAGAAAGAATCTTCACATGTGATATGGGAGCCATATTACGCTCAACCAAATCACGATTCAATAAAGTCACCAATCCCCACTGATCTAGCAAGTTTGCTATGGTGTTTCTTCGTGCTTCATCATCTTCAGAAAAGTTAGATGGCTTGCCATCAAGTGCGAACAGCTCTTTGAAGTGCACTATGAAATATCTTTTTTGTTTGTGTAGGATATGGCAGGACTGATATAGTTTCCTGTGTTTGCGGGAAGCGATACCAATACGTGTGAGAGTTTCTCGAACCTTAAGAAAATCTTCGTCTTGTTTTAGAGCGACCTCAACCATTTCATCCAAATTTACCATCTCTACCACCCTTTATCAATTTCTGTTTAATCAGTTCAAGTTGATCTTGAGTGAGAACAGAGAGGGCAGTTTCGGCTTTCACTCGACTGTAACTATAATATTCCATCACAGATTCCAAGTCTTCATTTTGTACAGGCTTTACCCACTTAGCAAAACGCTTCATTGGTCTAAGAGTATTTATAAAAAAGTCGAACTGTAATAGCTTGTCGAGATCAGGATAGCGGTTCATTTCATTTGCATACGGAACACAATCAATGTGATACGAAAGCGAACGATTAGTTAGGAATGGCTCATATGACTTTTCAGCCAACTCGTCATTGTCTGTGCCACGCATCATATCTTTCTTAGAAAAGGTGACAGCATTTACATAATCAAACGGACTACTCATTTCTTTCACCTTATCGGTTTTCATCAGAAATGCACTATATTGTTGAGTTGGTAGATAGGAACATAATTAGTAGAACCACCAGCTACTATTCTTCTAGATGGTCGACTTTTTTGAAAAAACTCGTTAGTGTCGATTTCCCATAAAGGTGTAACTTCATATCTACGCATGATGTGCTGCACAGTAGCAAAGGAAAGCGAACCTATCAAGTCAATATTATTAAAATCTGTATCCATCTTGGGATGACGACTAATTTCTTTCCAGTCATATTTTCCTAAATTGAAATTCGCGTATTTGCTAGGAAAATATCCATAAGTCTTACAACCAGTTGTCTTACCATTGGGTCTCTTACAATCCCATGCGTATGATTCTCTGTTTGTGACATCGAAAGGCTGTGTATTAAGTTCCGCGCCTGTAATTTCGCAAAATTTTAATTCCCAGGCAGTTCCTTGGGCGACATTTTCGTAGACCGTTTGATAAGATCTACCATGGGCTTGACCATTTTTAATTATTTCCTCAGTTCGCATTGTAACATATTTAACAAACTCAGAATCATCATCATCAATATAATATTTTGTCATTTACTAAACTCACAATCTACCATGATTTGCGTGAAGCACGCTGCTAGATTTATTTCTTGATCCACAACAAACGCAGACTTGTATTGATAGTCTGCAAGGATAAGAACGATTTGCGGGATACTACCCTGCTCAAGAAAGTCATGAGCCGAATCATACAGCTTGCGGAAAAGAACATTGACATCCTGCTCACTGTTTGAGCCGACCCACTTGCGCATAGTTTTGAAATCTTTGTTACGCAAAGCATCGACCAAACCTGTGATATCTACATCACTAACATGAGCAAGGATACCAGAGTCAATGTTTCCTGTAGAACCATATCGCTGAAGCTCGTTCAACACACGACGCCAGTCCGGGAAGTATTTCATAAGAACTTCAGCGACAACCTGCTTATCGTATGATACACCTTCCTGATCAAGAATCCAACAAGCACGTTCCAAAAAGGTCCCAGCCAGCTTGGCTTTTTCTTTCCCTGTGATTTTGAAATCAACAACTGAACATCGCGAATGAAGAGGAGAGATTATGCGATTTTTAAAGTTGCAGGTTAGAATGAAGCCACAGTTGTTAGAAAACTCCTCCATAAAGTTTCGGAGAGCTGGCTGGGTTGAGTTGGGGTTGAGATAATCAGCCTCATCGAGAATGACATACTTCCTACCCTGAGTGAACGACACTGTACCAGCAAAGTTACGAATGTCGTGTCTCAGTGTATCAATATTTCCATTCATCGAGCCATTGATGATAATAGAATCAGCATCGAGCTCATCAAGCATGGCACGAGCCACAGTTGTTTTGCCGATGCCCGCACCACCAGAAAGGAGAAGATTGGGCACGTTCTTGTCATCAACAAACTTCTGAAATGTATCTTTCAGACTTTTAGGAAGAACACAATCAGAAATTTTACTCGGTCTGTACCTCTCAACCCACAGAAAATCTTCACGCATCACAAATCACCATAATATAAAGTTTCAGATTAGGATTCAAATTTAGAGGAAGTCTCCGTCGCAATCCAGTACTGAATATCACCCGACTCGGTCTTCCAATGTGAAATACCTTTGGCTGAGATATCTACGTTGTAGTCCCGAGGAAGAATCTTGAGATTTTCGACTTTGAAAATCATCATAAACTTGTTAGTGGTATCACCGACAGGCATCTCAAATCGGTTTGATCCTTGGTTGCGAGAGTCTACAGCAGTTAGATACGCAACACCGTCGCGACCAACCAAAGCAACTTCAGGAAGATCTAGGATACCAGCCATCTTCAATGCGCTCGACATCGCCTTTTCCTCTACCTTCATAGAAACTTCGACGGAGGGAAGTGTAATATCCTTGTCAGGTGGCGCAATGATATTTTCCGGAGCAGCATAAGTTAGATGCGCAGTACCACCCGAACCATTACTGATAGACAGACTCTTTTCGCCGAAGTTGATATCCGGATCCTCAAATGCCTGAAACGTCGAAAGGAATTGATTCATATCAAAGATTGCAAACTGCTGAGGAAAATCCTCTGGTACATTCACCTGAGCAAGCACACTCTTTTGTGGTGAAACAGTTCGTAGCGTTTTGCCTTGCTTGAACAACAGCGACATATTGATTGCCGCAAAGTTCTTCAGGACTTCACTGGTTTCTTTTGAGATCTTCATAATATATTCTCCTTTATCCAAGATCTTTACCAATCATGCTCGGATCAACCGTTGCGGTTGCACCAATCTGAGCAAGATCAATTAGGGAGCCACCAAACACATAAGTGCCAGTGTGTTCAAGTTTCATCCATGGGCACATCCATACTTTGATATCTATTTTGCGTGCCCACTGACAAAACATATAATCCTCTGAAAGATACCTCTTAGAATCTGGATCAATCAGAGCCTGAAAGTACATCATGATCTCGCGAGATCCATCAAAGTTTTTGGTGCGAGCATGATCTGGGAGATAGCTGTACTCAGGATATGCCTCTTTGAATTTGTCAAAAGCACTGCGACGAACGCACATAAAACCAGTGCCACCTTCTAGCACTTCAACTGGTTCGTCAAGACGTATTTCTGTTTGACCGCCAACAGGATTGAAAACATAATCGCCAACAAACTTTTCGAGCTTGTTTGGATTTTCATCTGCGAAACCTTTGTCAACTGCACGCTTGATCTTTTCCCAAGCAATGCACTTCTTAGGATATGGACCGCATACTATTTCGCGATCGTTTTCTTCACCTTCAAACCCAGACATAACAGTTAGAGCGATCACATCGTTCGGATCAAACCCAATATCTGAATCAATAAAAACCATGTGAGTACAATCACTGCGAAGAAACTCATCAACAAGATAGTTCCTTGCTCGTGTGATTAGACTTTCGTTGTATAGAAAAAATAAATTGACCTGCATGCCATACTGTGTTGCCAGTGACATCAGGTCAGCAATAGACTTACAATATTGTCCACCGCAAGCACCACCATACATCGGCGTCGCAATGAAGATCTTTCGCCTTCTTAGATCTTCGATACTTACATCAACTTGAATTGCCATGATCCCTCCATATTAAACAACTCACTCACTCTACTATATAGTTCCCAATTTGTAAAGGGAAAGAGTGGTCGGGGAAAATTAATTCCCCGACCGAGTAGAGAGGAGAGATAGAAATGCTCAGATTTAAGCTGCCTGAGCAAGCGCACGATAGCCAGCAGCAACTACTGCACGGCTGGGTGTGCCGAGACGATAGAAACTCTTCGCCTCACCCTTGCTGTTCGTCCGAACATTCGAATAAACAGCAAACCCTTTGAACCGAAGCTGGCGAACCAGCTCAGCAGGATTACCAACTGAGAAGCGAGCCTTAATCTGCTTCGCAGTAAGTTCTTCTCCACCCATCAGGGCTTCGAGGACACGATCAGTCTTAGTCATGTTTTTCACCTTTTACAAGTTGACAAAATTAGAACGGTATCTCTTCACCGTCCTGGGCTTCACTCTCCAAACCCTCGCGAAGAGGATTAGGCAGAGTCTCGGGATCCAAAGTTTCTTCCGGAGCAATAGTCGGATCAACTTTGGCATATAGGTCGAGGAAAGCAGTTTTAGTTTCCTCGTCATAACGGTTCACACACAAAGTGATAGCACGTTCGCGATCGTTGAAGATCTTGAATGTTTTTGCGATGTGAACCAAGCGACGAGTCGAAATGATCTCGTCAATAGCACCCTCGAAGAAAGTCTTGCGAATGACAGCAGCCCACATCACAAGGTGGTTGATAAAGTCATCTTCAAGATCGTGCTTCCTGAGAATGCGTTTCTCGATTGCTTCCGAAGGGAAGTCCTGCTCGATAGTGATCGGGAACCGCTCAAGCCACGCTTCATCAAGAATCGTCGCTGAAATGTAACGACCATCATCAGAGCCTTTGCCCTTGGTGTTAGCAGTTACGATCACATTGAAACCAGGTGCAGGTTTGATCACTTCACCTGTTTTCTTAGCATAGTATGGCTTGCCCTCGAGCACACCCTGTAAGCACATGACTTTACCAGGGTCAGCACGATCTGCTTCATCGATCAAAAGCACGGCACCAAGTTCCATCGCACGAAGGACTGGACCCTTCATGAACTTGGTTTCGCCGTTGACCAGACGGAAGCCGCCAATCAAATCATCCTCGTCAGTTTCACGAGACATTTGAACGCGAACCATCGGACGCTTTGCTCGAGAGCAAGCCTGTTCAACCATGAACGTCTTACCGTTCCCCGATAATCCTGAAATGAATATCGGAAAGAACTGCTGAGACCGAACAATATTCTCAATGTCCTTGAACTCACCGAATGGAACATACGATGAATCTTTATCAGGGACCTGAGCATACTCGAACTCAGAGACGGCGTTTGGGTCGAACTTTGACTGCACCGTTTTCTCCTCACGGATAGGAATAATTTGAGCTGCCATGTCAATTTCACTCGATGGGAAAGACCATTTGCCGCGACCAGCCTTCACGAAAAACTTCTTGAAGATCCAATGTGGAAGTTCCATCTCAAGCTCGGCAGCAAGATCAATGACCTGCTTGTTTGTGAGCTGTTCGGTGCCAAGGCACTCCTTAACACGAGTGATAAACTCGGTTTGTTCACTTGTGAATTCCATGATATAATCTCCTCTTCTCATCATATTTACATTGTATCACACAATGACCGAATTGTAAACTGAGTTTTGTATTTTTTTTATGCAGCGATTCGATCAATAAACTTACTCAGGACGATGCGGGAAGAACGGCGACTGTTTCCCATCTTGATCATCGTACGAGCCAGTGTATGCTTTTTGATATACTTAGCATCATCGATGGATACTTCATCGCCATGAAGTTTCTTTCCACCCCAAATAGTGTGTACATCATCAAACCCTAACCAATTATGAGTTGTGACATTTTTTTCTTTCCTATACTTCGTTATCACATTATAAGATTCACTGTACAAAGAAAAAGGACGTGAATTTGCAATAAAGAAGTTGATTGCGTGAACACCGCATGTTTTTTTCAGAATAGAAAGCAAAAGTTTAGTTTGGTCGCTGTGCCTCGTAAAGTAACCCTGAAGCCTCGTTTCTTTATCTCTAGCGATACCCCACTTCGCGCCGAGGGCGTTTGAACCACCATCGGTGACACAAACAAAGTTTACGATCTGTGAATTGGTTTGTTTCCTGAAGTCACGAATCATGTTGCGCATATATGCAAGAGCTGCATTTAGAGGTGTTCCTCCCAAATGAATAACGTGATCGGCAGGAATATGAATACCACTCAATTCTGCAGGACCTTTGCGTGTACTCCAATAAAACTCATGAGCAAACCCAGCTTCTAGCAACCGTTGGGAAGTGAACGTGAATTCCTGATTATTCATTTTTTCGTGGAAGAACTCAATCAGTTTGAAATCACGATCAATCCGAAACCCGTGAGTGTCGATAGAAGTAAGCCAGGGTGATGTATTTGGTGGGGTTTGTAAGGCATAGGCACCCTGTTTTTCCCAGCAATCTGTAAATCCGTACACGCGATGGGCGATACCAACCCTTCGGCAAAACATAACCAAATTGATCAGCTGTTGCATCGAACCGAAGAAGTTTTCTGACATAGAACCAGACAAATCAACAAGCATCATCAGCCCATGGTTTTTAGAACCAGGGAGAACGGTGTTGCGCAAGAAGATATCTTCGCTGAACTTGTAGTTGTGAAGTTTGTTTGGATCTACTTTACCAGTCTTGTCACTCTTAGCGCGAGCATACATATCTGCAGCTTTTTTCATCTCGAATTCTTTGACGAGATAGTTCACACTGTTTTTGTTTTTCTTCAGGAACCAGTTCCAAAGAACAAGACGATCACCTTTATCTAGGTTTCTGTTGGCGTATTTGGACACGAAGGTTTTATTATCAACAACAACATCAGAATAGTCTAGGTCTGATAAATTGAGATCAAAATACTCAGGAATTCTCTTATCATCTGCATCGATCATCTTTTCAGACATATTCCGCTCAAACTCACTCACGGTCGAAGCAGCCAAACCACGACCACCTTCATGTCTATCCGAGCCGAAACCTCTAACCGATTCTTTATTGGAATCAATTGTTTCAGTGGTTACATTCCCTTCCTCATTGCTGTCATCATCTCCTTCTTCACCATACTCTTCAGCTTCGCCAAATTCATCTTGACCGTATGTGTAAAAATTCTCATCTTCAGGATCATGGTCTTGAGAAGTTTCAGCCTGTTCTTTAGCAAACCCATATAGTTCTTTTGCTAAAGAAACAACATCAGAGAAAGTCGTAGTTTTGCCAACAGCATCAACATACCGCTGCTCTTCCTCGGTGAACTCGACACTGATACGAGTGCCCAGCTTGTAGAACAGATTGATACGATCAATCAAGTTCAAGCTGTTGGGATCACGAGTTTCACACCCAAAGAAGTCTCGTCCGTGAAGATCGTTATACCCTTCAGTGAAGTCGCGACGAGATCCAGGATACTTAATTTTGATCTTGCGCTCGATGCGAGCATCTTCAATGACGTTGACATAATCTTTCAGGTCTGGCACGTCGTTGTCAACGATTTCCTTGAACTCATCCCAAGGAGTATTGAGGGCATGACTGATTTCGTGGAGGACCAACATGTGGTATAGAGTCTTGCTCATTTCCCCCCACATCGGGAGAACGACCTTGCGGGTCTTGAGGTCGAATGAAGCTGTCGGAACATTAGCATGTTCTACAACAAGATCTTCGGTAGCAAGGAGGCTTGCAAGTTTTTCTAATGAATTGCTGTTGGTCGGTTTGATAGTATCAGTCATGTATCTCTCTCTCATCATTTACCCATTGTATCACAGGTCTTATGAATTGTAAAGGGAGTTATGCTGCCCTCCGGGCAATGTCATCATCAATCATTTGGTTCATACCTTCGAGAGTCATCGGATAACCACGGGATTTGAGGATCTTCGCGATCTTAGGAGATACATAACCCTTGGTCTCGAGTACCTTCAGAGGAGGAAGATCCTGGTTCTCGAGGAGGTCGAAGTACTCTTCTACGGTGAAGTTGTCACGAAGGAACTTCTTGAACGACACCATGCCGCCCCACTTGAACCGAGCGACGAATCGCTTAAGCTCTTCTCCCGGAACATGGTAGAACAGCATTTCGCCGTTGTAGTAGAACCGCTTGTTATCGAACCGAGTCATGTATATCTCCATATTCATCATATATACATTATAATAGGTACTAGAGGA
>Ga0075476_10000311_pt1 | contig 21154 bp, 21 predicted proteins | sample DEB08_DNA_5_FD_76339 | JGI IMG/M metagenome (GOLD analysis project Ga0075476, IMG submission 76339) | Aqueous microbial communities from the Delaware River and Bay under freshwater to marine salinity gradient to study organic matter... | ecosystem: Environmental > Aquatic > Marine > Coastal ...
GAAGCGCTCTGTGGGTTCGTGTGGGTTCCTTCTCGCGACCCAAAACAGTTGCCAGTCTGTCAACAATGCAAAGAGGTCTACGACATGTTCAAGATCTTCAATGACGGACTGCGCGACACCCCAAACGAATAATTTCTGAAATTTTCACCCCTACGGGGTGGGTCTGAGTACACATGGATCAGCCTTGCAAATGCCATTGCGATGTGCTTGATATATGTCGCCATGACAACGCCAACACGTTCCACTAAAGGTCAACCGCGCGCATCTGTAACGGGCATTGGCCAGCGGCCACCCTTTCGCTGGACTTGCCCTTCATGTCAATCGTCGGTGACCACTCTTGTCACCGTGACCGCGGCGCCAACGTGCTCAGCGCACACCGGTGGCGGTCGTCAAATGATTGCTGAACGTGTCCGGTTTCGCGATCTCAACCGGTCTGAACCAAACATCGAGTCTCAGAATGAGCGGAGGTAACGCTGGCCGCTCGGCGAGTAACGGACGATGCACCAAAATGCTCGAACACCATCACGCCAACCGATTTTCTTGCCCTCGTCATATGTCCGACCGTTGTAGGAAATACCAACTTCGAATATCCGCCAATTTGCGGCAGCAACCTTCGCGGTGACTTCAGGCTCAAACCCAAAGCGATCCTCCTCAATCTCGATCGACTGAATGACTTCACGACGGAATGCTTTGTAGCAGGTTTCCATATCGGTCAAGTTGAGATCGGTGAACATGTTTGACACCAGGGTGAGCAATTTATTCCCCATCGAATGCCAAAAAAAGAGCACCCTGTGCGCCTCTCCGCCAGCAAATCGGCTGCCATACACCACGTCAGCATCGCCATCAACGAGCGGGCCAACCACTTTTGGAAATTCACTTGGGTCGTACTCGAGATCAGCATCTTGGACGATCACATACGGCAAGGTCGCTGCGGCAAACCCTGCACGTAGGGCTGATCCCTTTCCTTGGTTGTGGGGCTGTAGCAGCACTCGAACCCGATTATCACTCAAGCCAGCAAGAATCTCACGGGTGCCATCTGTTGAGCCGTCGTCGACGATGATGACCTCGCCGACCAGATCCTGCTCTAACACTGCGGTGAGACAGGTTTCAATCGTTGCTACCTCGTTATAACAAGGCATTACAACTGACAGCGATGCAGTTGGAAGATCGACAACACGAGCCATTCGATCAGGTTAACGGTGAGCGAAGTAGTGACGCTCTCAACGGAAATTTCGACTGATAGACCGACCGGGAGCGGCAAGTGGCTGCAGATGCTCAGCAATGATGTTGACAACACCCTCCGAGCGCTCCAAACGACCACGCACCACCAACGCAGGGGCCTGAGATTCGGTACGAAAACGTTTCCAGCATCCCGCCGACACAATCACATTGATGAGCCCTGTTTCATCTTCAAGATTGATGAATGTTGTACCGCGAGCAGTCATTGGACGCTGGCGATGGGTGACCACCCCCGCAACCACCACTGTTCGATCGGTTTCATGAGTCTGCAGATCCTCAGATGTCACTACCCCAAGAGCAGAGAGTTCTGTGCGCAAAAACGCCGTTGGGTGTCCGTCAGCAGAAATACCAGTCGACCACAGGTCAGCAACTGCTTCTTCAACAGGAGTCATTCCTGGCAAACGAGGAGCAGTGATCTGTGCGGCTATCCCCGGAATGGTGCCCGACCGGGCTTGAGCAGCTGATCCAGCAAGCCAAAGAGCTTCACGTCGATTGAGCCCCAGTGATTCTTCAAATGCCCCGGCGGTTGCTAACGCTTCAAGATGCGCAACTGTGATGTGAGGAACTCTTCGGACAAGGTCTTCTAGCGAATCGAACATCTTTCGTTGTCGTTGCTCAACAATCTGACCAGCAAGATCTCTGCCGAGTCCGCGCACAGACGCAAGCCCAAGCCGGATGACGCTCCCACCGTCTTCAAGCGTGGCTCCTTCAGCTGAGACTCCGAGGTCAACTCCTCTCACCACCACACCATGACGACGCGCATCACGGATGAGGGTATGGGGTGACCAGAACCCCATTGGCTGGGCGTTCAACAATGCTGCGCAGAACGCCGCAGGCTCGTGATATTTGATCCACGCCGAGGCGTAGACGAGATACGCAAACGACACCGAGTGCGACTCGGGGAATCCGTAATTCGCAAACGCTTTCATCTTTGTATAGATCTCATCAGCAATATCGCCAGTAATGCCGCGCTCGGCCATGCCCCGGTAGAACCGCTCGCGTAAGCGCTCCATTCGTGCTGCTGAACGCTTTGACCCCATTGCTTGTCGAAGCTCATCAGCCTCGGCTGCGCTGAACCCGGCAACATCAATTGCCATCTGCATGAGTTGCTCCTGAAAGAGTGGAACCCCGAGCGTCTTTCCTAACGAGTTCTCTAAGAGCGGATGCAAATAGGTCACCGGTTCAAGACCATTTCGACGCCGAATGTATGGATGAACCGACCCGCCTTGAATAGGACCCGGGCGAATCAACGCAACTTCAACAACAAGGTCATAAAACCGTCGAGGTTTCAAACGAGGCAATGTCGCCATCTGAGCTCGAGACTCAACCTGAAAAACCCCCACCGTGTCAGCGCGACACAACATCGCATATACCTCATCTTCTTGCGGAATAGTCGCAAGATCGACGGAGTATCCACAGTGATCAGCGATCAAATCAACAGCAAGATGCAACGCTGACAACATCCCTAGCCCCAACAAGTCAAACTTCACCAGACCAGCAGCTGCACAGTCATCTTTATCCCACTGCAGCACCGACCTTCCCTCTGCCCTCGCCCACTCAACCGGACACACCTCGATAACTGGTCGGTCACAAATCACCATTCCGCCTGAATGGACCCCAAGATGTCGTGGAGCATCTTCAAGCCGATGTGCAAGTTGCAGCACGTCATCAGGAATACCAGATTCGCCCTGGTCAGCTGTTTTGAGCACACGACCCCACCCGTCAACTCGACGCGACCAGGCATCTTGGCGACCAGGGTCGTGACCAAGAGCTCGGGCGGCATCACGCACAGCCGATCGAGACCGGTAGGTAATGACATTCGCTACCTGTGCCGTGTGGTGACGTCCATAACGCGCATAGACGTATTGGATGACTTCTTCTCGTCGACCCGACTCAATATCAAGATCAATGTCGGGGGGTCCGTCACGATGGGGTGAGAGGAACCGTTCAAATAGCAGGCCAAGGGAAACCGCATCGGCAGCAGTGATACCAAGGGCATAACACACCGCCGAGTTTGCTGCGCTCCCACGACCCTGACAGTAGATGTCATGTTCACGACAAAACTTCACGATGTCCCACACGACAAGGAAGTAGCCAGCAAATCCCAGTTGGTCAATGAGAGCAAGCTCGCGATCAATTGTCTGCCAAGCTCGCGACCGCAACGTCATATCTTCCATCGCTGGCGGTCGTTCGCCATAGCGATAATGCGCACCCTCATATGCGGCACGACGAAGTAGCCCCATTTCATCTAACCCATCAGGGCACGGGTACGGGGGTAACGACGGTGCAACAAGTGACACATCGAACGCTGCCGACAAAGCAATATCGACGGTACGTTCCACGACTCCCGGGTAACGCTGAAACCGTCGGGCTTGTTCGACACCAGATCGCAAATATGCGGCACCATGAGCGAACAACTGCTCTTCAACACCATGCAGCCCTGAACGCTTACCGATAGCCGCTACCGCCATCGCCAGATCAGCATCCGCAGTCGTTGCATGTGTCACCGCATTTGCAGCAACACACTCGACCCCCGAACGGTAAGCGATCTCAACCATTGCATCATTGCGATGATGATCAAGAGGGTCACCGTGATCCCAGAGTTCGACAACAACACGGTCACGACCAAATAGATCAATCAGACGATCGAGTTCACGACGAGCTGCTCGCGGCCCTTGCATGCACAAGGTTGCTGGAACAACGCCAGTGTTGTCTCCGGTCAGCACCCACGACATCCCTTTGACATGCTCCGCTACGACATCGAGGTCATGGCGAGGAGCCCCTTTTGAACCGGCGAGAAGCCCAAGAGAAAGTGCCCGAGAAAGACTGCTGTAACCCGATGGGCCATCAGCGAGAACAACGATGCGATTCCCATGTTCGCGATTTGTGTCGTTCGACAACGTGAGCTCTGTGCCAATGACCGTTGGAAGGTGCAATGACCGTGCCGCCTCAGCAAATCGAATGATGCCGTACAACCCGTCTCGATCGCACAAACCGAGAGCATCGAGACCAAGCCGAGCAGCTTCAACAGCAAGTGCTTCGGGGTGACTCGCACCTTCTAAGAATGAAAAGTGAGACCGAGCATGTAGCTCGGCATAAGGAATTCGAATTCCTCTTGGTGATGCCTGATCAGATGGTGGCTCAAAAGGTTGACGTTGTCGGCTCCAGGCTGGAGCATCACCACCGGCGTTCCATGCAGGACTTCCAGGGGCGCGCCCATCACGACCCCGTTGTGATGGGCGACCCGATAATCGGGCTTCAAGTTCGTTCCATGTCCACTGAGGGTTTGTGAATCCCACAACATCAAGTATCGAACATATGTTCGATACTTGCAAATGGCGTATCAGACCTCGCTAGAGAACTCTTGCCCTAAGCGGGCAAGTAGCGCAGCAAGTCGTTCGTCACCAGCACGCTTCACTGCTGCAGCCCAACCGAACCATTCGACGCGTTGGCTCTCATCAGATGGTGGGGCAGGGTCGGCGTCTCCCCCATCGAGCAAATATCGGAGATCGAGATGAGTGTGTCCCCTCCCCCCTTGATGGGCATCAACATGAACAAGTCGAGGCGGGTCATTCGTAAAACGCACATCAAGGCCGGTTTCTTCACGAGCCTCACGAAGTGCCGCATCCCACGGAGATTCACCTGGGTCAACATGGCCACCTGGCTGAAGCCACATGCCGAGACGTTTATGTTTGAGCAACACCGTTCCACGAGGCCCGATCACAATCGCTGAACCAGTGATGTGCACCAGATCACTCCGCTCATCAAAGGGGTTGCCGCCAGCACGCCGAATACGGTCGACTTCTGCGATCAATGTTGCGACTGATCGCTCTTCATCAGTATCTGCAACCGGATGCGCATTCACTGCTGCGAGCACTTGATCGATGAGCGCTTGTGACATCTCGGGTACCGTACCGCTCGTTAACTGTGTGTACCCATGAGGTGCCACCGTTGACGCTCGACAGCAAGCAAATGCGCACTGCCATCTTCGAGCACGACTTGAAGTCTTGCGAGCCGGCGACGGCGGCGGTCATCCCACCATCTCTCAATGAGTGGCCACGGACCAGCCCATGCCACCACGCGACAAGACTGACCTCCAATCACAACACAAACCGGATCTGACGTCATTTCGCCTCGGCCGCTCACACCAACTGACTCACCCCGATCATTCAATACTTCGACCATAATTTCGTCTGTTGGCACGATCACTGGGGCCGGGCGAACAACCGACCCGGGCCACGGAGCAAGTGCCTCGACGTGATGATCGGTGTCGACAACCGTGGTTGAGACCCACCCATAACGATCTTCTGGCAGACGGCCGCCAATAGGCATTGGAACTCGAACGCCTTCTGGACCACACAACGTCACCAAACGAGCAACCGCCCGAGCTGCACGACCATCGGCTTCACTTGCTCCACCCCAGAACCCCTGTTGCACACCATCATCAGGTCGTACCGCAGTGACCGAAATCCGAAGAACAATTACTCCTGCGCTCACTGCGGATGATTCGTTGATCCATGCATCAAGCTGCCATCGCACACGATCGATCATCGCAGCGGCCGTAAACCCTTCTGATCGGTACCAGTGCCGCTCAGTACGCTCAGAGTGTTCGGTTTCGGCAGCCACTGTTATTCGAGTACATACGAGACCTTCCATCGCCAGTTCCTGAACAAGCTCTGCCGCAAGTTCACGAGCGCTAAACACCACTGGAGTGACCGAAAGAACTGGTTCTTCAAAACGGCGTTCGCGTTCTGGTAGTTGCAATGGAGCCACAGATGAAAGCGGCCGTTCATCAGCACCTGTCGCAACTCGATATGCCCGCACCCCTGGCAGACCAAAACGAGTAAGTACATCTCGTTCATTGAGAGCAGCGAGATCACCAACCGCCCGGATACCAAGTCGATCAAGAAGCTCAACAAGCTCAATTGACATTTCGCCAATGGCATGCAGCCAACGCAAACTCATCGTGGTGAATGCTGCAGCGGTTCGCCCCGGCTCAACAATCACAGGCCGGTGAACCGCCCCCGAACGGCGAGCGGCTATCGCCGATGCAGCCCGACCATCTGCAATTCCAATACCGATGGGAACTTCTGCTCCTAATTGGTTCTCGACAACCGATCGCACATGATCGACAACAAAACGTTCACCCCCGAAATACCGAGTTGGTCCACGCATATCTAGACACAAACTGCCGGGTTCCAATAATTCGACAAGAGGAATGATCTCAGCCACCGCTGACACCACCCGCTCAAATGCCTGTACCTCAGCTGAGTAATCGCGTGGCACGACTGTTGCGTTTGGACAGGCGCGCAACGCTGTTCGGCGACGGTCTCCAGTACGAACGCCAGCATGGCGGGCCCTGGGGCAGGCCGCGATCACTCGATGTTGGTCGAGAACAATGAGCGGCTCTTGCACTGGTGGAACTACATATGCTGGCCACTCCGGACACCACAACGTCAGCACCCGCGGCACCGATGAACTCACACCACCCGAAGCCGCCATCGCAGTTCCTCGCTATCGGGAGATCGATCGATTAGTTCGTCGACCACTCCGTTTGTTTGATCATCATGAGACCACTCCCCATACACATCATTTTCGGGTGGCAACTGCATCTCTGATTGCAGTGGCCGAGGAGAACGGCGACCCGTTGATGTGACAGTGAGATATCGAGCAAGAAGTCGGCCTGCACCCCAGCCAATTCCTTCCCAACGAATATCGGTGCCAGCAAGTTCAATGTCACCAAGAGATGCCGTGTCGTCTACTCGTATCTCGCTGTTGTCATCAATAACGACAAGAGCGACACCTTTTGCCCGAATACGTTGTGCAATCCGACGAGCCAAGGCTCCGCGATAACGAGAAGCGGGAATCATGACGGCATCGAATCCGTCGAATACCGCTGACAACACATTCGCTAGATCATCACCAGCCGACACACCAACCACTCGATGCAAGGGGATATCAAATTCGACAAGTGCCTCAGGAGAGAACTGGTCGAGATCGACCATTGCAAGCCATGACCCAACCGCAACCGCTCTTGCAACCAAACCAAGCCCAATTGAATATGCAGCTGGCCCACGACAGGTCACCACTTGCCCACGTAAAAGCCCGGCAGGCAATACCTCTGCATACATCTCTGACAGCGGTAATGCACTGTCAGATTTCGTCAGCGATGAAGCAGAACGGAGATGAGCAGATTCAAGAGCAATAGACATCAAGGCCACTGTATCGAACAGGTGTTCGATTATTATTTGTCGGCAGATACGTCAAGTTTCGAAGTCGGCTTCCCCCAAACCACCCCTTCCGGGCAGACTGTAGGAGTGAGCGCCAATCTTCCTGCACTACCTCGGATCCTCACATTGATGGGCTCCGGGGAAACCGCTCCAACCATGGTCAGCACTCACCGCCGTCTCGCAGCATCACTAGCCAACGGCCCCGCAACAGTTCGTTCAATGGTGAATGCCGCCCTACTCGACACCCCGTACGGGTTTCAAGAAAACGCTTCAGAACTAGCCGAGCGGGCTGTCAACTACTTCTCCGAATCTGTTGACGTCAATCTTCGAGTGAGTGGCCTGACCTCATTACAGACGGCAGACCCAGTGGCACGCGAACGAGGGCTCGAACTCCTCCGGACCAGCGACTACCTCTTTGCCGGCCCGGGCTCACCGACCTATGCGCTCCGTGAATGGGCACAAACCGACGTGCCCACGATTATTTCTAACAAGCTTGAACACGGTGGGATCATCGTCTTTGCTTCCGCAGCAGCGCTCACCATTGGCGCCAAAACTGTTCCTGTCTACGAGATTTATAAATGTGGTCATGATCCGCACTGGCTGGATGGCCTCAACGTGCTCGGCAACATCGGCATTAATGCCGTGGTCATCCCCCACTACGACAACGCCGAAGGTGGGCACCACGACACAAGGTTCTGCTATCTCGGCGAACGTCGACTCCAGCTCATGGAACAAGAGCTCCCAGCCGATCACTACGTCCTCGGAATTGACGAGCACACTGGAGTCATCTTCAACCTCGATGAAGGTTCCGCCGAAGTGGTGGGAAATGGCATGCTCACCGTTCGCATTAACGGCGAGTCAAGAACATTCAATTCCGGAACCACCATCGACATTGCCTTCCTTGCAAACCCTGAAAACGATGCAACCTCCGCAGCCAAAGGAATTACCACTGCTGCGGCAACATCGACCGCCGCGCCGTCGAACGACCCACCAGCAGATATCTCCTTAGCAGCCACAACTGACCGCTGCATTCGAGACTTCGACGAGGCGATGGCCAACGCAGATGCCGATCAAGCACTCGGAGCAGTACTCGCCCTTGAAGACGCAATTACTGCGTGGTCAGCTGACACGTTGCAAAGTGATGAGGCTGACCGAGCGCGCTCAACTCTTCGATCAATGATCACTCGCCTCGGTGACGCAGCAGTAAAGGGTCTTGGCGACCCAACACTGGTTCGAGCACCTCTAGTCGAGGCTCTGCTGGAGATTCGAGCACTTGCAAAAGGGGAAAAGAGATTTGATCTTTCAGATCTCATCCGCGACCGCCTCGATGCCGCAGAAATTGAAGTGAAAGACACCGCCGAAGGTGCCATTTGGAATTTGCGAAACCAGAGTTAGCTGTCGTTAGGCCGTTCGACTGCGAATCGCATGTTGACGAACCATGTCGAGCACTTGCTTGATATCTCGGCCCAATACTAAGCCATCACCAAGATTGGGCTCTGTGGCCTGCATCACGGCTCGCCCCCCCGTCACGACAAGGACTTCGGGAAGAACCTTGCCGAGTTCTGCTGTGACCGCCACCGCAGCCGGCATTGAATCCTCATGTGAGACCGACAGCAGAACCGCAACCGCATCTGACTCTTCGACCACTTGAATAAACGAACTGGCGGGACAATCAGCGCCCAAGTCGATGACCGACCACCCGTCAGCACGAACGAGGTCGGCAAGCACTGCACTCGGAATCGAGTGCTGCTCTCCAGATGGCGAACCAACGACCACCGTCCCGCGCGAGCGTCCGCGACGGTTCAGTTGTGGACCCAAGCGCCCTAGGAGACGTTGGACGACAACAGTTGCGCGATGTTCATCAGCAACGGCAAGTTCGCCGGCTGCCCATCGTGCGCCAATCGACTCCATTGCGCTAGCGATGTATTCGGTATACACACGGTCAACCGATGAACCTGCAGCCATTGCAGACTCGATAACACCCCACGCCCCTTCAACATCGCCTGCGATGAGGCGAGCTTCAAGTCGTGAAGCCCAGGGGGCTTGTCGACGTGAACCACTTCGGGCCGGTTCACCGCGTGCTGGCTCTTCTCGGCGAGAAAATTGGTCGAGGTCTTTGAGCGCCACACGCCACCCGGCGGAGTTTCGCAAGGCAGGCAATTGTCCTTGACGGACGTATCGGTATGCCGTCATATAGTGCACGCCGAGGCGCTCAGCAGCCTCATGCAATGTCACATCTTTCCCCACAGAAGATGACGTTAGAAATTTTTTTGCGACCCTGCGTGACTGTGCGGGGCTTTGAGGTCAACCGCTTTTTGCCGCCCAGCGCTCTTTGGCGGCCTTGCTTCGCTCAAGGAGGTGAGCCGGCACGCGTTGTGCCGCTGCAGAAAGTTCTTCTCCGCCATCTCCGGTTGCAGCTGGGGCGGCAGCCTCTTCAGGTTGCAGATCTTCGAACGAAGGTGGCTCAACGCCGGGCAACCAGTACTGATAAAGATTCGAAACGATGTCAGCGAGGCCCTCGCCAGTGCTTCCTCGCGCAAGCTCGACCGTCACGATGTTTGAAAAGACGTGAACGGCATCGACGCCACCGTGATCAATCAGCCGCCGGGCCAATACCGAACTTGGGCGTTCGCCGCGCGCTTCTTGTGCCGTACTGAACCGCTCATGGCCCTGACCCGACAAGGTTCGATTGAGTTCAAACCGCAATATTCCCGGCTGGTTCGTTGCCTTTTCTGTGACGCCAACAAGTTGTCCCATACACGACTCAAACTATCGCAGAGAGGCCCCCACAACCTTGCCCATCGAAGAAACCTCTACAGGCGGAGATCGAAGGCACATCACCAACACCCAATCGGGGATAACGTGATGCTGTGCCCAAATGGCGACTTCTACGCGCCACCGAGAATCCTGCTCGGCTGGTGCTCACTGCATTCGCGTCACTCATTGTGATTGGCACCATTCTCCTTCGAATTCCTGCCGCATTCGATGGTCCACAGCCACCACTTCTCGATTCGCTCTTTACATCGACCTCAGCAACGACCGTGACCGGTCTCGCCACGCTCGACATCTCTGGATTTAGTGCCTTTGGCGAGCTCATCATTTTGATGCTGATTCAGGTTGGCGGATTCGGGATCATGGCTCTTGGGGCGATTCTGAGTGTCGTCGCCTCGCATCGGATGGGGCTCAGCCAACGCAAACTCGCAGCTGCTGAATTTGGAACCCTCGATAACGGTGTGCTCGCCGAGGTCGATTTGCGCGGCATTCTTCGACGTGTTGCAGAGATCACCCTGCTAGTTGAGATCACCCTCGGGTTCATTCTTTTTTTGCGATTGTGGCTCGGCGGTTACGAGAGTGTTACCCGATCGCTGTACTCCGGCTTGTTCCACTCAATCTCGGCATTCAATAACGCAGGTATCTCGCTGTATTCCGACTCACTTGAACAGTTCCACGGGGACCCGTACTTGTTGATACCGCTGTCACTGGCATTCATACTCGGTGGCTTCGGATTTCCGATCATCATCGAAGTGTTACGACAGGTTCGCGGCACAGGCCCTGTAGGTCAGCGTTCGAATCGGTGGGGCCTGGCCCGAATCGATCCAAAACGATGGAGCCTGCACGCAAAGATCACGGTGACAGCAACCGTCGCCCTTGTTGTCATTGGGCCTCTCACCTTCGCAGTCCTCGAATGGAGGAACCCGTTGACGCTCGGCTCACTCGACGTCGGTGAACGAATTCTGGCTTCGTGGTTCCAGGGCACAACCCCTCGAACTGCCGGCTTCAACACCATCGATATCGGTGGACTTCAAGAGCCAACGCTGTTATTTGTCACCACACTGATGTTCATTGGCGCTGGCCCGGCTTCCACAAGTGGCGGTATCAAGGTCACCACATTTGCTGTGCTTGCATTCGTTATTTGGGCCGAGGTTCGGGGGCGCAATGACGTGAACGTCTTCGGCAGGCGACTCAGTCACGGGGTTGTCCGACAAGCGATCACTATTGCGTTGCTCTCGGTTGGACTGGTCGTTGGAACCGCACTCGTGCTCGTCGGAACGATGGACGTTACGCTTACTCCGGCACTGTTCGAAGCAACATCCGCATTCGGTACTGTTGGACTATCAACCGGACTCACCGGAGAACTCAACGGCATTTCGCGAGCGCTACTCGTCATCGTCATGCTCGCTGGGCGAATCGGCCCGATGACCTTCGTGACCGCTATCGCACTAAAAAATCGAGACCTGCCCTATCGTTATCCCGAGGAGAGACCGATCATTGGCTGAAAGAATCACACGCAACATGCAGAGCATGCTCGATGGCATGCGCAGCAACCGCTTTGAGCACTCTGGAGAGATCGTTGTGATCGGTCTGGGTCGCTTTGGGAGCGCCCTCGCAAATGAGCTCATGCGATTGGGACACCCGGTGCTCGGTATTGATCAAGATGCCGGCCGAGTTGACGAGCACAAGGGACAACTCACCGAAGTTGCTGAGGCCGATACGACAAGTGAACGTGCGCTGCGAGCACTCGGAGTTCATGAGGCGCTCACCGTTGCCGTGTGTATCGGTAGCGGCATCGAAGCCAGTGTTCTTACAACTGCGCTGCTTGTCGAACTTAAGGTGAAGAACATTTGGGCGAAGGCAATTACCTCAGATCACGGGCGAATCTTGTCGCAAGTTGGCGCACACCACGTCGTCTATCCCGAGGCTGAGATGGGTGAACGCGTCGCTCACCTTGTCACCGGAAAGCTCGAAGAATTTGTCAGGCTCAATGCCGCGGACGAAGTTGGAACCCCGATCGATCCCGACAACGAATTTGTGATTAGCCAGATGATGGTGCCAACGCATGTCGCAGGGAAGACTCTCGGCGATGCTGGTATTCGAGGAGAGTTCAAGGTCACGGTCGTGTGCATCCAGCCTGAAGGTGGCAAGTTCACCTACGCCGAGGCCGACACCATCCTTGGGCCCCAAGATCACATTGTTGTTGCGGGTCATCCAAACGATGTTGAGCGCTTCGCCGGGTCAGACTGATCGCTCACAGGAGTGGGCGCTTCGTCCATCCTGCAAGTACGTTCACATCGATGTCAACCGATGATCAATGCGTCTCTGAGTCAATACATGTCCCGGCGGCGCCCGCTGATGTCTTCGCGCTACTCAGCGACCCTTCTCAGCATCATCGTTTCGATGGCTCGGGGATGGTTCAATCGAGCCGCGGCGGCAGCACGACAGTCGAGTTGGGTTCGAAGTTTGGGATGAATATGAAACTTGGTCCCATCCCGTATCGCATGAATAACACGGTGGTTGAGTTTGAGAACAACAAACTCATCGCATGGGCTCATATCGGCGGCCACCGCTGGCGCTACCAAATTGAACCTGACGGAGATGGCTCTCTCGTCACAGAATCGTTCGATTGGTCTACAGCCAAAGTTCCAAAGTTTCTCGAATTGATGAATTATCCATCGAGAAACCGACAGTCAATAGTGAACACTCTTCAACGGCTACGAGACTTGTTCAAAGACTAATCACATGTCTGAGGCAATTCACTTCTACTGGCGGCCAGGTTGCCCATTCTGCTCAATGTTGCGGCGCAGTCTCGACAAGCGAGGAATCACCACGATCGATCATGACATCTGGTCAGATCCGAATGCTGCGGCTGTCGTTCGGCAGTTTGCAAACGGAAACGAAACCGTGCCAACAGTCGTCATTGGCGACACCGGATTTGTCAATCCATCAGCGAAAACTGTCGAGGAGTACCTGGCGAAGCACGCCCCTCACCTTTTGCCGTCGCACTCATAACTGCGGTGCTTCTACCCCACCTGCAGCCTTGTGCTCACAATGCAGGCAACGACCCCGGATATCGAGGTCGTGACCGTCGAGAACGAATCCCTCCGATTGGGCGATGGTATCGAGAGACTCATCGAGCGCACGCTCTAGTTCCATCGGTAGCTCGACATCTATGACAACTCCACAGGTTGTGCAGACGAGATGGTGATGGTGGTGGCCAGTGAGACGCTCATCTAATTCGTAACGGGCGTGGTCGCTGTCATGGATGATTCGTCGAACCGCCCCCGCATCAATGAGCACTCCAAGACCTCTGTAGGCGGAACTCTGCGCAAGTTCTTCCCTCCGGTCGAGCAACTCGGGCAAAGTGAGCGGTCCGTCAACGACAAGAACATCAACCATCGCCCTCAAATTTAAGGTGTACAGGTTGCCCTCTCTCGACAGCAGATCGCGAACCGCATCATGGAGAGCGTCGTTGCTCTTGCTGTTCACAATGACTCTCCGTCACCGTATTCGTGCCGATCGTGGTGATCATGGTCATGCTCGTGATGGTGATGATGTGAGTCGAGGTGTGCAGAGAGATCGGTTGCACCTTCGTGCCGCTCAAGATCGTGATGGTGATGTTCGTCGACGACAACTGCTTCACCGGCAACCATTCGTCCACCGAACGCTTCTGCAAGCAGTTCAGGAACGAGTACCTCATCTGGGGAGCCATCAGCGAGCACACATCCCGCGAGCAAAAGCACGCGATCTGCTCGACGGGCTTCACCAAGATGATGGGTCGTAAAGACCGCAGCGCCACCTCGAGCCGCATGATCATCAATGACATCAAGAATGATCTGCTGACTCGGCAAGTCGAGACCTGTAATCGGTTCGTCGAGTAGCAGCACATCTGATTGGGTGGCAACTGCCTTTGCAACAAGCACACGCTGCCGTTGCCCTCCAGACAGCGCGCCGAACGACCGCTTTAACAGGTCAGCGATGTCAAGTTGCTCTGCGGCCAGGTCTATTGCGATTCGGTCGGCTCGACCGATGCGACCGATCCAAGATCGATAGCGGCCCATTCGTAACACTTCCTCGACAGAGAGTGGCATCCACTGGTGATGGTGTTGATGTTGGCCGACAAATGCAACTGCGCCCTCAACCTCAACGTCACCGTCTGTTGGCTTGATCAATCCGGCCATGAGTTTGAGCAGGGTGCTCTTGCCACTTCCATTTGCGCCAATCACTGCCACTGATTCTGAGCGTGGGCAGGCGAGATCGGTCGGTGCGAGCGCCACACGTGATCCGAAGTGCATGCAGGTGTCACGCAGTCGTATGAGGTTCCCTTGCGATGTCGTTTCGCCAACGACCGGAAAATCTGTCTGTGTTGTCATCACCATCCTCATGATATCATTTCGGGAATGATTCTCATTCCAAAGAACGTACGGGCGGTCTCAATGGCCGTTGCAACAGGAATTTTCGTTCTTTGGGGAGCCGGTTGCTCTGAATCAACGTCACCCAGAACCGGCACACAACCTCCTCAATTGCTTGCCACAACAAGCATCTGGGCAGATATCACCTCATCCGTTGTCTGCGGTGAATACGTCCCCTCTCTCATACCCATCGGCAGCGACCCGCACACCTGGGAGCCTTCGATTGCAACGCGTGCCGACATCGACGGGGCGAAGGTGATCATCGCAAATGGCCTCAATCTCGAAAGCGGCCTCTCTGACCTTTTGAAAACCGCTGACTCAGATGGCAAGACAGTGGTTGAGATGACCGACGTGGTCGATCTCATCGCAATCGGATCTCATAGCGGCGATAGCGAGGGTGAGCATCAGGAGGATGAGCATTCCGATGAAGTCGACGACCATGACCATGGCTCTCAGTTCGATGCTCACATCTGGCTTGATCCAACGCGTGTCATCGAAGCGATTCCAGCAATTGTCAATGCGGCTGTAGTGGCAGGTTTCGACCTCTCAACAATTACCCCATGCGCGGAGCAGTACATCTCTTCGCTACAAACCACAGACCGAGATATCGATGAACTTCTGTCATCACTCAGCGACCATCAGCGCATCATCGTTACTAACCACGACTCACTCGGCTACTTCGCTGAACGTTATGACCTCTCGGTGATTGGAACCGTGCTACCTGGATCAGATACTTCGGTGGAGGCCAATGCTGCCGACCTCGTAGAACTTTCCAACACGTTGGTTGAGCTCGGAATAGCCACCATCTTCACCGATGCCGAAAGTACCGATGTCGATTCTCGTGCTCTTGCAGACCGTCTTGACATCGACATCGTGCCACTCCTGACATCATCTCTTACCTCGGGAGTCGATAGCGGAGGCTCATATCTTGACCTCATGCTGAATAATGCCCAAGCGATAAGTGATGCGTTGAACAAACAGACGGATCGCCCATGACCTGGCTCACCAATCCGTGGGAGTGGTGGATCAGCCCACTGGTCGATTACGCCTTCATGCGAGATGCAGTCTTAGCGGCAAGTCTTGTCGTGCTCTGTTCAGCAACTGTCGGCACGTGGATTGTGCTGCGCGGACTCTCATTTCTTGGAGATGCACTCGCGCATGGCGTGCTACCAGGAATTGCAATTGCCTGGATCATCGGCGCAAACACGTCCGTCGGCGCCCTCATCGCTGCGCTCGCAATGGTCGGTGGGGTCAACTTGGTCAAGGCATCGTCGCCACTACCCGACGATGCCTCAATCGGAATCCTGTTTGTTGGCTTTTTGTCCCTCGCCGTCGTCATCATGTCGGCCTCAGGGGGCTCAGGCGATCTCAACCGCTTCTTATTTGGATCGATCACCTCTGTGAACCAGCGCGACATCGCATCGCTTGCAGTTGTCGCTGTGATCACCATCATCATGATCATCGTGTTACACCGGGCACTACTGACAGGAACGTTCGACCCAGAGCAAGCATCACTTGCGGGATTTCATCCGCGCCTCGTGCACCTTGCCCTGCTCACACTCATCGCCGTGGTCGTTGTCGCATCATTCGAAACCGTTGGCAGCCTCTTGGTGTTCGCATTTCTCATTGCACCTCCAGCAACCGCTTCACTCTTTTCGCGCCGAGTAGTCAGCATCATGTTGTCGGCAATCCTCATCGGTGTTGCGAGTTCTTACCTCGGACTCATCATCAGTTACCACCAGCGCAGCGCTGCTTCAGCAACAATGGCGCTCACCAACATCATGATGTTTTTCATCGGCATTGCTATTCGTTCGATGCTCATCAAACTGCGCTCTCGAACTCAGCCCAATTGACATCAACGCATGCCCAGTAAGCACCCTGCTCGCCGATATCAGAACAGCGAACCTTGCTCCCCCTGACGCCGTCGTCGAGGCGCGCCACTCCACGGCATGTGGTGTTCCATAAATGCCCACGAAGTTCGGTGCTCGACAGATGGGCCCCAAGCGTGAAGCCCAGCTCGATGTTGGGCACATGGGTATCCCTTGTTTGACGCAAACGCCCAATGAGAGTGATGTTCAGCAAGCTCACGCATGTGGCGATCACGAGTCACCTTCGCAAGAACCGAAGCAGCAGCGACACTCGCACATTCGCGATCTGCTTTCACCTGCATCACGACTTCTTCAACGACCGGTGATACAAAATCCCAGCGACCATCCACAATCGCAACATCAACGGAAACCCCTAACGCATTAAATGCGCGCCTGCATGCCAAGCGTTGCGCCTCCGACATTCCGAGTTCGTCACATTCGCAGGCCGATGCCCACCCCGTTGACCAGTGCGCGCAAGCCTCTGCAATTCCATCGAATACCCGCTCGCGTGTCCGTTCGCTGAGCGCTTTCGAATCACGCAGCCCTTTGGGCAAGTCGCCTGATGTCGCCGGAGCGCCGAGCACCGCAACGCCGATCACTAATGGCCCGGCCCACGAGCCTTTTCCAACTTCATCAACCCCTGCGACAACAAGTCCCTTGTTGAGGAACGGTCTTTCAAGATGAAGACCCGGTCCGTCGGAAGGGCGTCGGTCGCTCATGCAAGCACAATGCCTGCAACACCGGCTTCTACTTCACCGACGCGCCAGAACCCGCGACCAACAAGATCGTCAGCCAAATCAGGTTCCACAGCAGCCAACAGACCGCCTGACGTCTGAGGGTCATAGCAAATTGCGACGCGAGCATCATCGGCAGTCATTTCGACATGACCATCGACGTATTCACGGTTGCGCGGGTCGCCACCTGTGCGGACACCATCTTCGGCAATCCGAAGTGCCCCCGGGTACATCTCGAGTGCGCTGGTGTCGACGATGAGTCGAACGCCAGAACGTTGCGCAACCTCCCAACCATGTCCTGCAAGGCCGTAGCCGGTCACGTCAGTAACGGCATGAACTGAATTTCCTGCAGCCACCAACAGTTCTGATGCGCGTCGATTGACGTTCTTCATTCCGGTGATTGCTGCTGACTTTTCTCCCTCAGAGCCAGCCGCCAACGTAAGGCCCGTTCCTAATGGCTTTGAGAGCAATACGACGTCGCCTGGTTTTGCACCCGACTTGCGAAGGATACGGTCTGGGTGCACGACTCCCTGCACGGCAAGTCCATAAATCGGCTCAGGGTTTCTAATGGTGTGACCGCCAGCAACAGTTCCACCAGCCTCGGCAACAATTTCTGCCCCAGCAGCGAAGATCGCAGCAATTGCTTCTTTTGGAAACTCCTCGGGAAATGCAGCCACATTGATGGCCATCACAACCGAAGCTCCCATCGCAAAAACATCGCTACAGGCATTCGCCGCAGCTATCGCTCCAAAATCTGCAGGATCGTCAACGAGTGGAGGGAAAAAATCGGTGGTTGACACTATTGCCACGTCGTCGCTCACTCTGTAGACCGCTGCGTCGTCAAACGGAGCGAGCCCGACCACGAGTGACGGATCATTCGACTGCGGAAGGCCAGCTACCAGATCAGACAGCAGTGAGGCTCCCCACTTTGCCGCACAGCCACCACACGACGTCCACTCCGTCAGACGAAGGGCGCTGAGATCAAGAGGTGTACTCATAGAGCGATCTTACGTCTCACCGACCTCGGCGGGTTCAGCCGTGTGAGCGAGCAACGTCTCGCCCTTCGATTCGTTCGACAACCAATCGGCATCGAGCAATGGAGAACACAAAGTGACGTCGTCGCCCTCAACTTCCCACACGATCGCAGGACGAAGCCCATGCCACCTCACGGCGTACGACACCGATGCCGTGGCGGACGCGGGCAAATGAAAGACCTCAAAGGGCTGCAAGGACCAATCCGATGGCATCCCGCCGGAAAGGATTTCAGTAACTGAGCCGTGCTGCGCTACCAGGCGCTCTTCAAATGTGCGCACCGCCGTTGCGAGAGAATCGCTTCGGGCATCAGTGCGATCTACCAATCGAGCACTGATGTCTCGTACATCGCTTGCACCGCGCTCTTCATTCGCCTTCGTGAGAATTCTTTCAGCAGCGTTAAACGCCATTCTTGCTCCCGGTAGTTGCCGACGGGCCACAAGTTCAACTGCCCGAGCAACATCATCAACAAGTGGTTCGGGCCGTTCACCCATGCGGCAAAGTTCGTCCCACTCAATAAGAGCGCTCACCGGATCAAGTTCTGGATCGACTAAGTCACCAAGCAACCATGAACAGCGGGCTGCAACGACCGCATCTGACACCGACGAGCCCGAGACACCAGGGGGAAGTTCCATCCGGCCAGCACGATCAACAATCAACCTCCAACCAGAAATCACAGCATCAGCAGATGGGACACCTTCGAACCAGGTTGCATCGGCCACTACGTCACTCGCTACGAGCGCAACCCGAGTGTTTGTGTGATGGCCAAGTGAGATCGAGAATGCACCTGGACCAAGGTCAGCACCTGCAACTGCCCCAACCGCTGCTGATGACTCGACGATCACATCACCCCGGTCGATACCAATTGCCACCGGAAGTGCAGAATCGTTATAGAAGTCAATGATGATTATCCCGCCCCGATGAGCGGTGGCGAAGACGGTTTGCACAATGTCGCCACTTGGCACTCGCATTCGAGTCTCGATGACCGGGACACCTTCTCGGCGTAACTGTCGAACTCCCGGTTCGCTTACTCCATGATGCCAACGATCTTCAGCTGCAACGTGGAAGCCAAGGGTTCGGTCATCGTCGGATACGGCAATCGTCCCGTCGGATGAGATCTCACCCCACCATGGCATTCCGGCTACGCCGATCGTCACGGGGTCAGCAAGAAACTGTCGGAGAACGTCCACTCCCCCAGTCAACAGGAACTTCAGCAGGCGTACACCGTTGAATTCGCCTTACGCTGTGAGCATGCCGGAGTCAACTGCGGATCGAGCGATCACTATCGCAGTGCCAATTCGCTCATTTGCGGGCGGCAAAGAACGAATGTCTTCAGCGTTGTCAGCGGTGGAGCGAGGCAATCTTGCGCGTTGTGTGTCCGACAACCTCATAGATGCGATCGACTCGTTCAATGTTGTTGTTGTCACCAACGACACCGAGGTTGAACAATGGGCCCTGCGCCGTCAGGTCGAAGTGATCCACCCCGACACCTCTGGGCTCAACGCCGCTGCGAGTACCGCACTTTCATGGGCCGTCCGAAATAACAGAACCCAACTCGCCATCGTCCACTCTGACGTGCCTCAGCCTCGTGCCTTGTCGAGGATTTGCGAGCATGAAGGGATCACGATCGTGCCTGACCATCAACGTGACGGCACCAACGTTCTGTCGCTACCGGCACATCTCGACTTTGAGTTCACCTACGGGTCGCAGTCGTTTGCACGCCACTTTCACCAAGCCGCTGCGATTGCCAGAACCAACCGATATTCGCTCCGAATCGTGCATCATCACGAATTAGGCCTCGACCTCGATACACCAACCGACCTTGCCCACCCGCTTGCTTCCTACGCACTAAAGGACCTCACACGATGAATGCCAATGACCCAGGACAGCCTCCGCTTTCAACTCAGCAGGTGAAGTCAACGAGCAACCTCCAAGCGCCGAACGTTGCGCTTGCAATCGGTGCCCATCCTGATGATGTGGAGTTTGGATGTGGTGGAACTCTGGCAAAGTGGGCGCAACTTGGTTGCGAGATCCATCACTTCGTGATGACCGATGGCTCCAAGGGCACCTGGGATGCGAGCGCAGACACTCAACTTCTGGTTGATCGTCGACGGGGTGAACAGATTGACGCTCACACCCGGCTTGGAGGGCACGGGAGCGATCATGTGCATTGGTTGGGACGTGTTGACGGCGAGTTGATTGCCGATGTCGATGGACGATCAGAGGTTGCCCGAGTGATCCGAATGGTCAAACCTGACGTTGTACTTTCTCACGACCCTTGGAAGCGATATCGCCTTCACCCAGATCATCGGGAAACTGGGCGGCTTGTCTGCGATGCGATCGTCGCCGCACGAGACCCCCATTTCAATCCAGAGCACGGATTAGCGCCCCATCGACCGGAACGTCTCTTGCTGTGGGAAGCCGACGAGGTGAACCATATCGAGGACATCACCACTTCGGTCGATATCAAACTTCGTGCACTGGAATGTCATGTCAGCCAATTTGAATCGACAATGAAGGCAATTGATGAGGCAGGGCTAGAAGAGTTTCGAACCCGGATGAGAATGCGGCTCGCCGACATCGGGGAGCCATTTGGGGTGCCTGCGGCGGAGGCGTTCCACCTCATGAGCAATCTGTAGCAGACGCGAAACTGGCGGGGTCATTGACCCCGCCAGTTCTGTATTCGTATTGAGCTGAAGAGCCTTAGCGCTTCTTAGCTGCTTTCTTGGCTGGAGCCTTCTTCGCAACCTTCTTCGCTGCTGCTTTCTTGGCTGGAGCCTTCTTCGCAACCTTCTTCGCTGCTGCCTTCTTAGCTGGAGCCTTCTTCGCAACCTTCTTCGCTGCTGCCTTCTTAGCTGGAGCCT
>Ga0075476_10000312_pt1 | contig 21128 bp, 15 predicted proteins | sample DEB08_DNA_5_FD_76339 | JGI IMG/M metagenome (GOLD analysis project Ga0075476, IMG submission 76339) | Aqueous microbial communities from the Delaware River and Bay under freshwater to marine salinity gradient to study organic matter... | ecosystem: Environmental > Aquatic > Marine > Coastal ...
GCAATAGCGGTCGAGCAAAAAATTGATTACGTGCACACCTTTCCAGAATTAGCCGATTCGGTGGCTATATCTGGGCGGATTGATCGAATTGAAGCTGACCGCGATGATCCAAATGCTGTTTATTTAGTGGATTTTAAGACTAGTAAGAAGTCACCGAGCCAGCCAGAAGTGGCAAAAGATCCGCAGCTAGGCGCATATCGGCTTGCGGTCGACTCTGGTGCTTTAGATGAAAAACTCAATGGGCAAATAGTAGGCAAGGGGGCCGAATTAGTTGAGCTTCGCGACACTAAAAAAGGCGAAGCTCGAGTATTGCCAACAGACACGGTTGAGGAAAACGGAATTTTAGATGTTTTAAAAAGAGCCCTAGTAACGATTAGAGATGAAAATATCAGCGCCACAAAATGTTCCGCTTGCAGGTTTTGTAAATACAAAAATATCTGCCCAGCGCAAACAGAAGGCAGTCCGGTGATTTAGGTGAAACTTTCAAAAGAGCAAAAAATAGCTATTAAGGCGCCCTTAGCACCAGGCTTAATTGTGGCAGGTGCCGGAACCGGAAAAACCTCGGTAATGGTCGAGCGAGTAGTTCATTTAGTGAAGAATCATCAAATAAATCCTGAAGAAATTTTGGGATTAACTTTCACTAATAAAGCAGCAGGTGAGTTTAAAGAACGAACTATTAAGCGACTAAAGCAAGACAAGTTAAAAAACGTCAATATTGAAATTTCAACTTATCACTCTTTTTCTCATAATTTAGTGATGAACCATGGATTAAGAATCGGCCTTGATACTAATAACAATATTTTGACCGATAGCTCTCGGGCTCAATTTGTTTATCGTGTAGTCAAAAATACCAAACTACCTTTACCCTATACCGAAGATTCATTGGCAACAGTAGTTAAAAAAATAATTAAATTAGACAATGAATTAGCCGAGCATGATATTTCAATCGAGATGCTGATAGCGCAATCTGAAAATTTTATTTCACAAGTTGAATCTCAAGGCGGAAAGCAAGCGATCATGAGTATGGCCAAAGTTGCGCGCTATCGACTTGATCTTGCTTTGCTTGTTAAAGAATTTAGAGAAGCAAAAGTAAATGAGAATGCCCTGGATTTTGCTGATCAATTGCGCTTTGCTTTGCAGATTGTTAGAGAGCATGAAGCGGTTGGAGAAGAGTTGCGCGAGACTTATAAAACTGTTTTGCTTGATGAATACCAAGATACTTCTGTTACGCAACGAATCTTATTGCAGAAAATTTTCGGCAAGGGCCATCCGGTGACGGCAGTAGGGGATCAGTTCCAAGCCATTTATGGATGGAGAGGAGCAGCGGTTTCAAATATCGAACAATTTCAAGAGCATTTTAAGAAAGTAGATGGCTCACCTGCCGATCTCTATTATTTGAAGGCAAATTATAGAAGTGGTCAAAATATTCTTGACGTAGCAAATGAAATTAGCGACCCACTACGAAGTGAATCGAACCTAGCGCAAGTCTTAATTGCCGACCCAGATCGCAAAGACCAGGCAAAAGTTGAAATAGCACTAAGTGAGACAAATCATCATGAGATAGCGCTGATTGTTGAGCAGATCAAGCAAATTAGTAAAACTAGATCTTTATCTGATGTCGCAATTTTGGCTAGAAAAGCGTCAGTGCTTGACGAAATTTATACCGAGCTCTTAAAAAACAAAATACCGGCAAATTACGTGGGTTCTCGCGAACTTTTAAATGCTCCAGAAGTAAGAGAATTGCTTAGTTATTTACAAATTATCGAAGACCCAACGCATAATCCTTCTTTAATCAGAATTCTTACTAGCCCTAGATTTGAAGTTTCCTTGCGCGATATCAAATTGTTGGCTGATCGAGCTAGAACTTTATTGGACCAAAAGCGGATTGATTATGACAACGCAAATTTAGATGAACTGTTGGCTGACGCAGTTTCTGGATTTGATGTAGCAGAGCTTGCTATTTTAAGCGACGCTCTAGCAGACCCAGGCGATGGTGCTTATGGCGAAGGCGTTCTTCAAATTTTTGAGGAATTAAATGAAGAGCTCGATCTGCTAAGGCGCTTTCAATCAGAGCCTTTAATTGATTTTATATATCGAGTATTAATGCAGACGAATTTATTTATCGAATTGCAAATTCATAATGCTGATTCCAGTAGTAATGCTAATCGAGCGATTCAAGAATTCTTAAAAATTGCCCATCAATTTGCCAGCGCTGAAAGTGATATTTCTTTAAGCAATTTTTTAAATTGGATACAAGTAAGCGAAGATCTAGATGAAGAAATCAAATACCAAGCATTACCCGAAAAAGACTCGGTTACCTTAATTACTGTTCATTCTGCTAAAGGATTGCAATGGCCTATAGTGTTCTTACCCCAAATAGTTTCAGGAGTTTTTCCGGATCCCAAGACAGATAGTTGGATTAAAAAGGCCGAACTCCTTCCTTATTGGATCCGTCAGGACGCTGCTAGCTTGCAGCAACTTTCTAACTTCACTAGCAAAACCTTTGATGCTTATCTAGATGAGCTCAGTCAGAGTCATTTAAATGAAGAACGACGTCTCTTTTATGTTGCGATCACACGAGCTAAAGATCAGCTAATAGTTACAGGACATAATTGGGGGCCAACTCAAAAAACTGTGCGGGGTCCAAGCCTATTCTTAAGTGAAATAAAAAAGGTAGTCGATGACGGCCGGGGAGGAGTCGTTGAATGGCAAGAAGTTGATTCAGAAGATTCGAACCCTAATTTAGAAAGTGTCGCCTCGTACCCTTGGCCGCAAAATTTCAATGAAGAAAAGCGCGAGCAATTGCTGCAAGCAAAAGAAATTTTGGAGCGAGCAGCCCAATCCAGCCCGGCTCAGCCAGAATTAACTGCGGAAGAAACAACACTGGTCAATGGCTGGGACGCCGCTATTGAATATCTAGTGAAAGAAATTGAGGCGAATACCAACCCGATTAAAAAAGTTCAGGTGCCGACAAATTTAAACGTAACAAAGACTATTGATTTAATGAAGGATCCGGAGCGATTTGCCAAAGAACTCTTGCGCCCAATGCCCGCAAAGCCATTTGTTCAGACGAAAAGAGGGACCCAGTTTCATCTTTGGGTAGAAAATTTCTACAAGCAATCTGGATTGTGGGATCCATACGATCTACCGGGAGCAGATGCGCAAGATTCACTTGACGAGACTGAGTTAAAGCTGATGCAAGAGAATTTTAAGAACTCATCTTGGGCGCAACTAAAACCGCTTGAAGTTGAGTGGGATTTTGATATTAAAATTGCGAATCGATTTATCAAAGGTCGAGTAGACGCTGTTTTTAAAATTGAAAACAAAATTTTAATAGTCGATTGGAAGACAGGCCAAAAAGAGAACTCTAATCCACTTCAACTCGCTATCTATCGCTTAGCTTGGTTTAATCGTTTTGCCACGGATTTAGCGGACATTTCAGCAGCATTTGTCTACTTGCCCTCGCTAGAGAAAGTTGAGCCAGATTATTTACCTAATTTGGCCGAAATTGAAGAGCTCTTTATTAACGCCTAGGCTTAGCCCCATGCCAGAAAGAAAATTACTACAAGATTTAGCGCTCTCACGAAATGTTATTACCCATGATGAGCGAGCAATGAGTATTGAAGTAACTGACTCATTAACTTTGCCCGTTTGGTCAGGAAATCTTCCTGTTGAGGTAAGCGAAAAGGGCGTAAGCCTAAAATTCTTTCAGTCTCTAGAAACCACTCAAGGTATTGATGTTTTTGTTGGCGAGTTTCGCGGTAAAAAATATTCAATAAAAATTTTAGAAAGCGAATTATCAGAGATTAATGCTTGGAAAAATTTACGAGATATTGGTGCAGATTTAGATGATCTTGAGGTGGGAATAGCAACTACCGCTGCAGCTTTAAGCGCCTGGCATCACAAATATCAATATTGTGCGGAGTGTGGTAAAAAAACAGTCGCGAATACAAACGGATGGTCGCGGATTTGCCCTAATCAACATCAAACGTTTCCTAGGACTGATCCGGCAGTAATTTGTTTAGTCTGCGACGAGAGAGACCGAGCTCTTTTGGCTAGAAGAATTGATTGGCAACCAGGCTGGATGAGCACGTTAGCCGGATTTGTTGAGGCAGGCGAGTCAGCCGAATCTGCTTTAGTGCGAGAGATCAAAGAAGAGTCGGGAATAGATATTGACCCAAAAAGTATTGAATATTTAGGTAGCCAACCATGGCCCTTTCCGCATTCTTTGATGCTGGGCTATCGAGCTCAGGCAAAAAATAATTTAATTAAGGTCGATGAAGAAGAAATAGTAGAAGCGCAATGGTTTACCCGGGATGAATTTGAAATTGCTTGCCAAGATGGGTCATTAAGGCTGCCTCCTAGAGTTTCAATAGCTAGTCGCTTAATTGCTGATTGGTATGGCAAAGAGATTCCCCGAGAGTGGTTTAGGAATTAATGCAAGAAGATCTTTTATCTCAGTTAGACGAAGCGCAGCGAGCTGCGGTTACCACCACCAGTGGTGCTGTGGCGATTTATGCAGGTGCCGGATCAGGTAAAACTCGAGTTCTTACCAGAAGAATTGCTTATGCAGTTGATAAGAAAATCGTAAACCCAAAAAATATTTTGGCACTTACCTTCACCACTAGAGCTGCTGACGAAATGGCTTTAAGGCTTGCCCAATTGGGAATACGCGACATCGCAGTAAGAACGTTTCATTCTGCCGCTTTAAGACAATTAAAATTTTTTTGGCCAGATGTGGTGGGTGGTCAGTTACCAAAAATTACCAGCGATAAATACTCAATGGTCAAAGCGGCGCTAAAAAAAGTTGGTGGCAGTCAAGACCCGCAACAGGTAAAAAACACCATCAGTGAGATTGAAAAAGCCAAAGTAAGCAGACTTGGTCCAGAAAGTTTGCCACAAGGGAGTGTTCAAGAGGCTTATCGCGCCTACCTAGAAAAAAACGATGAATTAAATCAAATAGATTTTGAAGATGCACTTTTGCTGCTAGTTGCGATTATGGAAGAGCATCCAAATATCGCGAAAAGAGTACAAAATACCTTTAATTGGTTTTCAGTAGATGAATATCAGGACGTCAACCCACTTCAACAGAACCTTTTGGATTTATGGCTGGGCAATAGTCAAGAAATTTGCGTAGTAGGTGATACTGCGCAAACAATTTACACATTTGCTGGGGCCAACCCTGGTAATTTATTGCAATTTACTGAGCAGTTTCCTAACGCTAGTGTTTTTAAATTGAACAGAAATTATCGATCAAGCAAAGAAATTGTTAATACCGCGAATAAAGTTTTATCACAAATGAAGAATTCAACTGCAGCGATTAAAGGCTTGGTTGTAACTAAAGAAAGTCAGGGTGAAGTCCTATTACAGAGGTTTAACTCTGATTGGCAAGAGGCAAAAGCTGTAGCAAAAAAAATAAAGGACCTGATAGCTGGCGGGATAAATCCAGCTGAGATCGCAGTACTTTATCGAATTAATTGGCAAGCTGAAATCTTGAAGCAAGCCTTACAAGCGGAAGCAATTGAATTTTGGCTTCAAGCAGAAGATCGTTATGAATTTAAGCAACGAGTCGAGCCCAGAATTAGCCTGGCCACGATGCACGCCACTAAAGGTTTGGAATGGTCTCATGTTTTTTTGATTGGTTTAAGTGAGGGAATCTTGCCCATCTCGCAAGCAATTACTGAAGATGAAGTCTTAGAAGAGCAGCGACTCTTTTATGTGGCAATTACTCGAGCCAGAGACTATTTGCATCTCTCGTGGGCTAAGGCAAAAGATGAAGCTAGCCCCTTGAGAGCGAAAAGTCGATTTTTAAAACTACTTAATCTCGAATCTACCGCCATCGCAGATCAAACTGATTTTGCGATTAACACTCCTGAATACCGGGCTCCGGTAAAAAAAGCCAGTGTCAAATGTAAAAAATGTAAGTCTGGTTTATTTACTGGAACTGAAATAACACTGGGCCGGTGTAATCGTTGTAGCGCAGATACTCCTACAGAGCTTTATAAGGCTGCTTTTACTAAGCGAAGCGAGATTGCAAATAGAGAAAACCTTCCAGAGTTTTTAGTATTTACCGATGCCATGCTGATGGCTTTAGTTGACGCTTGGTACGAAAAATCTGAGCCAAGTTCATTTGCTAAAGCAAAATGGGATTTATATAAAACAGAATTAGAGTCAGTCTTAAATCAGTTCTAATTCCGGAATAAACCTCTGGAGTTCACTTCGCGAAGGAATTTTTGCATTGAGCTGGCAAAGCACTCCAATCGTGCCGATCCAGACTCTGTGGATTAACAAATAAGAAGGTGGAAGATTTAATTTAAAAGCAATATTGAAATTTGGATCCTTTGGATTATTGATCTTTGAAAATACACCTTGAAGCCATTCTCTAGAAAATTGAAATTCTGCCTCAGCAGCAGGCTCGGTAAAGGGAGCTAAATACTGCATAATTGCTTCTGCTTTTACTTTGATTGTGGGTTTTAAGAAGCCTTCTTCACGCATAGCACCAATTACATTCTCGGCATCGCCTTTAAAAGCAATTGAAAGTAATTTTGCAGTTGATTTAGGAAACCCACCTGGCAGTTGTGCTACGGCACCAAAATCAAAAACACATAATCTTCCATCGGGAGTGATTCGGTAATTGCCAGGGTGAGGATCGGCGTGCATCAATCCTGCGCGCAGTGGTCCAGATAATAAAAATCTCTGATACAGCAAACCCGCATGGTTTCTTTCTTTTTGCGTGCCATTGGCAATCACTTTAGAAAGCGGCGTTCCATCAACCCATTCACTCACGATGATGTGAGGTGAAGCTGAAACCACATGGGGGATAACGAACTCATCATCACCTTCAAAAGCCGCAGCAAATTTCTTTTGAAAGTCTGCTTCTTGTAAATAATCCAACTCTTCAGCAACTCGTTCGCGCGCCTCAGCAATCAGTGGCTTGGCATCTAATCCGGGAATCCATACGCCAATAGCTCGTGCGAGTGCAGTTGCCTGGTTTAAATCATTTACCAATGCAGTATCAGCACCCGGGTATTGAATTTTTACCGCGACTTCTCTGCCATCTCGCCAAATCGCTTTATGAACTTGACCAATGGAAGCTGCAGCTTTTGGTTCATCATCAAACTCCACAAAACGCTTTCGCCAATCATCGCCAAGCTCTTTTGCGATTACTTGGTGAATGGTTTCAGCGCTCATAGCTGGCGCAGAATCTTGTAATTTGGTTAGGGTTTCTCGGTAGGGTGCAGCGTATTCTTCGGGAAGCGCAGCTTCCAATACGCTCAAGGCTTGGCCCATTTTCATGGCGCCACCTTTTAATTCACCTAATACTCTAAAAATTTGATCAGCAGCGCGCGCTTGCATTTCTTGCGCAACGTAATCGCCGGATTTGCCGCCAATTCGTTTGCCAAGTCCAATTGCAGCGCGGCCGATAGCCGCCATTGGTAGTGCGGCCAATTTAGTAGTTCGCGAGAGACTTGACTGAGGAATTTCGTTCACCTCCCCATAATCTCAAGACATTTGAGATCTCGCGAGTCGAGTTTTTGTGGAAAAAATATCGTCAAGGCCGGTAAATATTGCTTAATGGACTAAACAAAAAAGGCAGGAAGTTTGCGACTGGTAAAAAACCCTGGGATACCTATAGCTTGGGTCACACCCACTCAAATTCAAGTTGGTATTGATACTCGAAACTCGATTTGCGTCGAAGGTATTTCATCACTTGCTAGAACAGTATTACAAGAAGCCAATGGTATAAAAAAAATTTTCTAAAATTGAGGATAACGCAGTAGCAAATCTGGTAAGTCACAAGATTCTGCTCGAGGGGAGTCCAGAACTAAGTCGAAAAAATTCTATTTCAAGTTTTAAGTTGGAAATTTCAGAGGAATTAGATTATCAGGAATCATTTACTTCAGTCTTTAAACTTTTCGGATTCGAACGTGCAGTGCAAAGATCTTCAGACCCTCGATATTCAAAAGCAGATTTTTCAATTGTCAGTGGGTTTGCTAGCTTGATTTTGCAACAAGGTCATATATCAGTTAATTTTGTTGGAGATTCAATCTTACTGGGCCCGCTCGTAGTACCCGGTGAAACTTCATGTCTTAATTGTTTATTTCTTCATCGTAAAGACTTAAATTGCTTATGGCCAGCGATTTCTCTAAGTTTTGATCATGCCGTAAGACGTACCAATCCCAACCTGCTTAAACTCGCAGCAGGATTTTCTGTTCAAATTTTGGATAACTATATTTCTAAGAGTGGATTTGATCTTCGAAATCAGATGCTAGAAATAAATCTAAAGGATTTCTTTATGGAATTAAGAGAGCTCAGCTTTCACCCAAAATGTGGTTGTTGCGAGTAAAGCCACTGAGCGATTTTTCGAGCTTCCCCAAACCCCAAAAATCAAAACTCAGTGGCCTTGTTCTTTAGAGATTAGACCCTAGTTTTTTAGGTGGTCAATGGAAATTCAAATCTTTTTTTAAAGTCAGGTAATAACCCAAAGAAGCGCCTTGTGTGAGTTAACCTTTTGTTTATGGGTAAAAGGATTAATTTGCCACCAAATATGGAGGTGCGCCGCACCAAGCGCCGCAAGAAAACGGTGGCGGCTGTGAGAGAAGGTAGCCTCACAGTTCTTTATGCGCCACTTCGCATGCCAAATTATGAAATTGAAGAAATGGCCGAAGAGTTGCAGGAGCGATTAAATCGAATAGACCCAAGAGCTTTTTATTCAGATAGAGAATTAATGGAACGCGCCGAGTACTTGAGTGCAACTTATTTATTTTCTGCCGCTCAACCTAAAAGCGTGAATTGGAGCGAAAAATTATCTGGTGCCTGGGGGATTTGTAATCCACTGCATCAAACGATAAATTTAACAACCCGCCTTAAAGGTTTACCCGAATACGTAATTGATTATGTTTTACTTCATGAACTGGTTCATTTAATTTGCACTAATCATGGAAGAGATTTTGATAACTTTATGAAATTATTTGAGAAAAAAGAGCGGGCGGAAGGCTATTTGGATGCACTCGACGAATTAGGGTCATTGCCTGGATCTTCTAATTTAGAAAGATCAAGTGGCATTTGCTGAGCAATAAACTCTTCAACATTTTCTAGTTGCTCGGGGCTTGGTAGCAGATCAGGGTGTGACCAGAGTTGATCTCTTTCTTCGTTGGATTTTAGTTGAGAATATTTTTCAAAAAATTCTGCCGCTTCACGATTCAACTTAGGGCGCAATTGTAATCCCATCAACGAAGAAAAAGTTTTTTCAGCTGGGCCACCGGCAGCTCTTCTGCGGCGCATAGTTTCTTTTAGTGCCACTAAATTAGTGAGTTTTCCTTCGGCCGCAGTTAGCGTTACTTGCTCAACCCATCCTTCAATTAGAGCTAAAAGAAACTCAATCCGATTAAGTGCATTTTTTTGACCCGTTGTTAGTTCCGCTTCAAAAACACCAGCCCCCAGAATTTGCTGCAAACTCTCTGGATTCATCGGGTCGATTTCTTGCATTGCTTGATTAATTTTTTCAGTATTTATGCCAATTCCTTGGGCGTATTCTTCAATCGCACCTAAAAGGCGCGGCCCTAGCCAACCAGTGTTGGCAAATAATCTACTGGCGGCAGCCTCTCGAATGCTCAAGAAAAGAAGTACTTCCGATTCTTCTAAATTAATTCCTTGGGCAAACTCTCTAATGTTTCTGGGCAAAAGTGCTGGAATTAAGAAGTTTGTTAGTGGAAGGCCAATTTCATTTGAAGATAAAACATCTTTTGCTAATTCGCCAATTCCGTTACCAACTTGCATATTAAACATGGCGGTCGACATTGGTTTTAATGCTTCCATCATGGGGGTGATCATCGCCATCATTTCTGGTGGCAGCCCTTCGCCTTGAACTAATCCTTCTAAATTTGTGCCTAGGTTTCCTTGAACTTTCTTAGCGATTGGTTCAACCAAGCGTTGCCAGATTGGCATAGTGGTTTCGATCCATTCACTGCGCGACCAAGCAAAACTTTGAGTGGTGTGCGCTGGAAAACTGGTTACAGCATCAAGCCAAGTTTGAGCTAATGAGACTGCTTTATTTACTGCAGTTTTTTCATTTTCACTTACGCTGGCATCTCCCGCTTGAACTACTAGGTTTCGAGCAATCTGTTTAGCACCTTCAAAGCCGGCGCCTTGATTTGCACCAGCTTGCATCATTGCACCCAACTGGCTTAGTAAGCGTCCAATCTCTTGCGGATCTATTGCTAACCACCTTCAACAATCATTACCGCGCGGGGTCGTAGTCTTTACCTATGCAAACCTTGGCTTGGCTACTTATTCCGGTTTTTGCGGGCTTAATAGCTACTTTATATGTGGTCTGGATTGCTAGACCACGAAAGCCTGCTGATGCCCAGAAAGGAATGCAAGGTTTGTATGAATTTAGGGCGGCCATGGAACGGCAGGTTCCACTTAGGACGCCTGATAAAACTCAAGATCGGCCAAAACTTAAGTAAATGAATTTGAGCCAATTTCGAAAAGTAGTCGTAGTGTTAGCAACTTTTACACTTATCGCCTTGGTTCCGGTACCGTTTGTCAGACTTTCACCCGGGCCACTTTTTAATACCATCGGTGAAGCTCGTGGCGCTGAACTAATAGAAATATCTGGGGTTGCCACTTATCCAACTTCGGGCCAATTAAATATGACTACAGTTTCAGAAACAGGTGGACCCTACGGGCAATTAATTCTTTTTGATGCGGTCGCTGCTTGGTTTAACCCAACTCAAACCGTTATCCCAACTAGTCAGCAATATCCCAATCTTGTAGATAGTGAACAAATCAAGGCAGAAAGTCGAAGAATGTTTTCATCATCGCAGGCTAACGCAATTGCTGCTGCACTTAACTACTTAAGAATACCTACCGAAACTGTTGTGAGAGTAGATAGCGTGGTTGTGGGAGCTCCCGCTGATGGAAAAGTCGAACCCGGGGATCTGGTGCTCGCGGTAAACCAAAAATCCGTAGAAACTAGCGAGCAAGTAGTCGAATTCGTACAAGCAGAGAATGCTGGTGCAGAGATTGTGCTAACGATAAAGCGGCTTGATGAGATTTTTGACGTATCAATTATTAGCGAAGAATCGCAAGTTAAACCTGGAGCAGCATCGGTCGGCGTATCTATTGGGCCAAATGTTGAACCGCCTTTTGATATTGAATTTGGACTCGAAGATGTTGGTGGCCCCAGCGCCGGCTTGATGTTCACCTTGGGAATTATTGATGAATTAACTGAAAAAGAACTTACACACGGTTTGAAAATATCTGGAACTGGGACGATCAATATAAATGGTCAAGTTGGGCCAGTTGGCGGGATTTTGCAAAAAATCGCGGCTGCCGAGAAGGCCGACAGTGATCTATTTTTGCTCCCTGAGATAAATTGCAATAATTTTGAAACTGACTCATTTGGCGAGATGCCGGTTGTGGCTATTAATACAGTCGAAGAGGCGGTTAACGCAATTGAGACCTTTGCCACAACTAATTCGCTGACGGGCCTGAATACTTGTAAAAAATGACCTCTTTTTGCGTGAGGCTTAAACCTTTCGTATTGTTGAAGCCATGACCACACCTACAGTTAACTTCCCCCGCTCATCTCAACGCCGCCCTGCAATCTTCTTAGGTATTTTGGCGGTTTTATTAGTAAGCGTGACTTCGTTAGTTGGTTATTACACTGATTGGCTCTGGTACCGATCTGTTGACGCCGATAGCGTCTATGTAAAAATTTTACTTTTTAGAATTGGTTTGTTTGCCGGCTTTTTTGCCTTTACTGCGTTAATCATTTGGATAAATCTTGCAATCGCTTATCGTTTGCGCCCACCTTTTTCACCTATGAGTACAGATCAATTGGGACTGCAAAGATACAGAGAGAATTTAGATCCAATTCGTCGAGTTGTCTTTATCGGCTTAGCTTTGGCTTTAGGTTTTCTTTCGGGCGCCTCGGGCTCTGCTCAGTGGCAAACTTGGATGCAATATTTCAGTGGTCAACCATTTGGCGTGACTGATCCGCAGTTTAATCGCGATATTGGATTTTTTGTTTATGAGTTTCCGTTGTATCGAACGCTTGCAAGCTTTTTTGTTAGCTCTATTGTCCTTTCATTATTAGCTGCTGCAGCAATTCACTATTTATACGGGGGATTGAGACTGCAAGGAATAGGACAGCGAGCCACTAAAGGCGCTCAAGTTCAATTTTCAATTTTGCTTGGGCTTTTATTTATAGTTAAGTCTTTTGCTTATTGGCTAGATCGATATGAATTAGCACTTCAGCAAGATGGCTTAATTGTCGGTTTGAAATATGTTGACGTAAACGCAGTTTTACCGGCAAAAACACTTTTAATGTATATCTCATTAATAGTCGCTGCCATTTTCTTCCTAAATGCCATCAGGCAAAATTGGATGTTTCCTATCATTGGCGCAAGTGGATTATTTGCAATTGCCATTTTGGTTGGCGGAGCTTACCCAGCACTGTTACAACAATTTGTAGTTAGACCTACTGAAGCAGATCGTGAAGCGCCCTTTATTCAAAGAAATATTAATTCAACAACTGCTGCTTACGACCTAACCGATGTACAACGAGAGGATTACCCAGCGAGCACCACGCCAGATCTTGACCTTTTGGCAACTCAGCAAGGAACTTTAGATGCAATTCGCCTTATGGATCCAGCTCTACTTTCGCCAACGTTTAGACAACTTCAGCAGGTAAGAGGTTATTACTCATTTGCTGACATATTGGATATTGACCGTTACCCAATTGAGGGCGAAACTCGTGGAACGGTAATTGCCGCGCGCGAAATAAATCTTGCCGGAATCCCACCCCAACAACAAAACTGGATTAACCAACATGTGGTCTATACCCATGGTTATGGAGTGGTTGCCGCTTACGACAATCTTTCCAACACCGAAGGTGAGCCAGATTTCTTTTCTACGGATATTCCACCAAAAGGCTTGTTAGATATAGAACAGCCAAGAATTTATTTTGGTGAAAACTCTCCGGATTATTCCATAGTGGGAGCGCCTGAAGGTGCTGAACCTCGTGAATTGGATTACCCAGATGACACCAGCCCAACTGGGCAAACCAATAACACTTATGGCGGCGCAGGTGGTATTCCTGTGGGTAGCCTTTTTAGCAAAGTTTTATTTGCAATTAAGTACCAAGAACCAAATATTATCCTGTCTGATTTGGTTAATCCAGCTTCAAAAATTTTGGAAAACCGTGACCCAAGGCAAAGAATTTCTCTAATTGCACCTTGGTTGACACTGGATGGCGATCCTTACCCAGTAGTGGTGGATGGGCGTGTGAAGTGGATGGTCGATGGCTACACCACAACTAATCTTTACCCCTATTCAGCTCGTACCTCATTTGAAGCTGCCACAGTTGATTCAGTAAATAATGAACTTAGCCAATTTGGAATTGCGCAAAGAAACATAAATTATGTAAGAAATTCTGTCAAAGCTACTGTTGATGCGTACGACGGCACGGTAAGCATTTATGCCTGGGATGAAAACGAACCTTTGCTCAAGACTTGGGATACAGCATTTCCAGGAATTATCAAGCCTTTGAGTGAAATGCCTGAAGAGGTTAAATTACATGTTCGTTACCCCGAAGATCTTTTCAAGATTCAGCGCGAAATCTTAAGTCGCTATCACGTAACAGATGCGCTTAGCTTTTATAGCGGTCAAGACTTCTGGATCATTCCAGATGACCCAACTCGCCCGGGCTCAGTAGGTAAGCAACCTCCTTATTACCTACAACTACAGATGCCCGGCGATCCTGCGCCAGTATTTTCTTTAACTACAACTTTTGCTCCCACTAGGCGTCAGACCTTAGCTTCATTTATGGCGGTCTCCAGTGATCCAAATAACGACTATGGCCAAATTCGACTTCTGCAATTGCCGAGAAATACGGTAATTCCAGGACCAATCCAGGTCCAAAACAATTTCGAATCTGATCCTGATGTTGGTGCGCTATTGAACCTTTTGCGGCGCGGTGGGTCAGACGTTGAACTTGGTAATTTGCTTTCTTTGCCAGTGGCAGGCGGTCTACTTTATGTTGAACCGGTTTACGTAAGGGCCGTTGCTGGAGATAGCTATCCGCTACTTAGAAGAGTATTGGCTTCTTTCGGACAGCGAGTGGTGTTTGAAGAAGATCTAGATTCTGCACTTGCTGCATTATTTGGCCCACAAAGTGGCTTTACTCCAACTGAACCTGAAGTTGATTCAGATTCTGGTGAAGTTCCGAGCACTCCAGAGCCACCGGCAACTACTGGCGATCCAGAATTAGATCTTGCATTGGCTTTGGCTGATATGAGAAGTGCACTAGAGCGCGGAAAGGCAGCCCTTGAAAACCAAGACTTCGCTGCTTATGGTCGAGCTCAGGATGATCTTGAATCTGCACTAGAACGAGCCTTAGCCGCACAAAGGGCAATAGATGGAGTACTTGAGGCTCCGGTAGTGGAAGAAGAGCCAGTACCTGACGCAGAGAGTACCCCTGCCTAAAAGAAATTTTGTTTCGCCTAACATGGAAGAGATAGCGACGCGGGGTGGAGCAGCTCGGTAGCTCGCTGGGCTCATAACCCAGAGGTCACAGGTTCAAATCCTGTCCCCGCTACCAATTTAAAGAATACTGAGTGTAGGAAGTTTCACTATTTATTCTGTTAACAAGTTGTCGCTACTTCTTCTAAGGTTGGTTTATGCCTCTTAAATTTGAAGCCAAACCTTTAGGCAAGATCATGTTGACGGCCCCGGGGCCAACCGTCGGTCAGATGTTTCGAGATTTGCCCTATGCCAGAAAAAGTCCAGAGCAATTTTTAGTCAATATGTATCAGAAGTATGGGGATGTGGTTCAGTTTCCATTACCAATTTTGCCCGTTTATCTAGTAGTAAATCCAGAAGATGTGGATCGAGTTTTGAGAGTTAATGCAAAAAATTATGGCAAGCGAACAATTCAATATGAAAATTTAGCTGAAGTAACGGGCGAGGGTTTGCTAGCGGCAGACACTGAACCTTGGAAGCGGCAGAGAAAATTAATTCAACCAGCTTTCCATCATGAAGCAATTATGCGTGTCGGGCCAGATACTGCTTTGGTAACAGCACGCATGCTTGAAGCGTGGAAACATAAACCAGCAGGTTCCATCGTTGACATTGATGATGACATGATGCATGCAGCATTAGAGATCGTTTCACGCTCACTTTTCGGTACAGATTTAGCAGGAGATGTAGAAAAGACTGCCGAGGCAACCTTAGATGCCTTGGATGTAATTGTGGCAAGAGCTAGAACGCCGATTAAATTTCCTGAATGGTTACCAACACCTAATAATCAAAAAATGTCGAAAGCGCTAAAGCAGTTAAATGGCGCAGTATCTAGAATTTTAAAGGAGCGAGCGAGCGATAATTTGAAGCCGGGCGTTGAGCGTGAAATAGATATGCTCGATCTTTTAATTGCCGCACATGATGCAGAAGATGTATTAAGCGATGATGAATTACGAGATCAGATAGTTACTTTTTTAGTGGCCGGACACGAAACTGTGGCAAGCTCTCTGACTTGGACTTGGTGGCTATTGGCCGCGAATCCAGAAAAACAAAAAGCAGTAATTGAAGAGGTAGATAGAGTTCTTGCAGCTAGAACTCCCACAATTAAAGATGTAAATGATTTGGTTTACACCAAAGCGGTAGTCGACGAGGCCTTACGCATCTTTCCGCCTGGTTGGGTAGTTTCACGCAGAGCATTGGGTGAAGATGTGTTAGGTGGGTATGAAATACCTAAAGATGCGGTAATCATCATTAGCCCCTGGGCAACCCATCGGCATCCAGCTGCTTGGGAAGATGGAATGAAGTTTTCGCCAGAGAGATTTTTACCGGAAGCCGCTTCTCCAAAAAAGGGAACGTATTTGCCTTTTGGAATTGGCCCGCGCCAATGCATTGGAAAAGATTTTGCCTTACTTGAGAGTGCCTTGTTAATTGCTCAAGTTCTACAAAAATACCGAGTTGAGCCGGTAACTGGTACCCCAGAGGTAAGAGCTGCAGTTATGGCAAGACCCAAAGGCGGTTTACCTATGAAGATTTACCCTCGTTAAGAATTTAATTTTTCTAAAACTGCTTCATGCAATAAGCCGTTGCTCGCAACTAAATTTGAACCTTGTAAGGGATTTTCACCACTAATGGTACTTACCTGACCACCAGCTTCTTGCACAATTACTACAAGTGAAGCTAAATCCCACAAATTCAATATTGGATCTGCTGAGCAGTCGATAACGCCTTCAGCCACCATTAAATGTGTCCAGAAATCTCCGATGCCTCTGGTGCGCCAAACAGAATTATTTAATTCTTGAAACTGTTTTGATTTTCCGACTTCGATCCACTCATCGAGGCTCGAGTAACCAAAGAAAGCGTCCTTCAAGGCGCTAATTTTTGAAACCTGAATTTGCTTTGCAGTTTGTTTTTGGAATTGAGTGAAAGCTCCGTTTCCGGCGGTCGCCCACCAACGTCGCGAGAGGGCCGGTGCGCTGACAAATCCGAGAACTGACTCACCATCTTCAATTAATGAGATAAGTGTTGCCCAGACTGGAACCCCTCGAACGTAGTTTTTTGTGCCATCGATTGGATCAATCACCCAAAGTCGCTGGCTATTGCCGGTGGTTCCGTATTCTTCACCAATTACCGCATCATTGGGGTTAACTTTTTCTACTTCAGCTCGAATAACTCGCTCTACGGCTTGATCAGCATCACTCACCGGAGACATGTCTGGCTTTGTTGTAACCGTGAGATCGGCGGCCTGAAAGCGATCCATAGTTATTTGATCTGCTAAGTCTGCTAAGCGATGGGCTAGTTCTAGGTCTTTATTTAACTGTTGAGTATTCACCCTGTAAGGCTACCCGACTAAAGTCAGAGTATGCGCACCTTCGACTCAGTTGTAGACCTCATCGGAAACACCCCTTTAGTTCGATTAAGAAAAGTAACAGAAGGTTTAAAGCCTCAGATTTTTGCCAAAGTGGAATACCTAAATCCGGGCGGCTCCATCAAAGACCGAATCGCGATGAACTTAGTGCTAGCTGCTGAAAAAGAGGGGCTGCTCAAGCCCGGTGGCACCATTGTGGAGCCAACTAGCGGAAACACTGGAGTTGGATTGGCATTAGTTGCGCAACAACGAGGCTATAAGTGTGTTTTCGTTGTGCCTGACAAAGTTAGTGAAGATAAACAAAATGTTTTGCGCGCTTATGGCGCAGAAGTTGTAGTTTGCCCAACCGCAGTAGCTCCAGATAGCCCTGAGTCTTACTACAGCGTTTCGGATCGCTTAGTAAAAGAAATTCCTGGAGCCTGGAAACCTGATCAATATTCAAACCCTAATAATCCAAAATCTCATTATGAATCAACTGGCCCAGAAATCTGGGAGCAAACCGATGAAAAAATTACTTGCTTCGTTGCTGGAATCGGAACTGGAGGCACGATTTCTGGAACCGGAAAATACTTAAAGGAAGTTAGCAACAATGCAGTAAAAGTTGTGGGAGCTGACCCAGAAGGTTCTATCTATTCAGGTGGAACCGGAAGGCCTTATTTAGTAGAAGGAGTTGGTGAAGACTTTTGGCCGTCTGCTTACAATCCAAAGATTGTAGATGAAGTTATTGCCGTAACAGATGCTGAGTCTTTTGAAATGACTCGCAGACTTGCTCGCGAAGAAGGATTGCTAGTTGGTGGCTCTTGTGGCATGGCGGTAGTAGCTGCCCTAAAAGCCGCTGAGAAATTAACTGAAAAAGATGTGCTAGTGGTAATTTTGCCAGATAGTGGTCGTGGTTATTTGTCGAAAGTATTTAACGATGCCTGGCTAGCAAAATATGGTTTTAGCGGTGAATTCAAAGGCGAAGTAACTGTGGGTGAAGTTCTTGAAGCTAAGAGCAATAACTTGCCAACATTCGTACACATCCACCCAGATGAGACGGTCGCTCACGCTATTGAAATCTTACGTGAATTTGGAGTCTCGCAAATTCCCGTGGTTAAAGAAGAGCCACCATTAATGGCAGCAGAAGTCGTGGGCTCAATCACTGAAAAAGATTTGCTAATGAAATTAGCTAATCGCGTAACTGAAAAATCTGCACTAATTGATACTTGCATGTCAGCGCCACTTCCAGCAGTTGGCGCAAGAGAAGAGTTATCAAATGGACTTAGTGCGCTAGAAAATGCTGATGCGGTGGTAGTTCACTTACAAGGTAAACCCGTAGGGGTACTGACTCGTCAAGATGTTTTAGCGTTTTTAACCAAGTAATTAGACGTTAACACTTGCACCAGGGAACACTACTCCGGTGCGTGCGTGACAATCGTAGCCAAAAGGATTCTTCGCTAAATATTTTTGGTGGTATTCCTCCGCTGGGTAATAAATGTGGTCACTCGCAGGGGAAATATCGGTAGTTATCGCGCCAAAGCCTGCTTTATCAATTGCTGCTTGGTAAATTTCTCGAGTTTGCTCGGCGGTTTCTTTTTGCGCTTCAGATGTGTAAAAAATTACGCTTCGATATTGTGAGCCGATGTCGTTACCTTGGCGATTGCCTTGGGTTGGATCATGAATAGTCCAAAACATCTCTAAGAGATTTCGATAAGTAACTAATTCATTATCAAAAACAACTTTTACTGCCTCGGCATGATTAGTCGTACCGGTGCAGACCAATTCATAACTGGGACTGGCAACAGTTCCACCCATGTAACCAACGGAAGTTTCAATAACACCTTCGGTTTGCCAAAATCTTCGCTCTGCGCCCCAAAAGCAACCCAAAGCAAAGTAAGCGACCTCATTACTCATTAAGTGCTCCTTTTGTGTGTTACCAGTATGACCTAATTGTTGCTTCGATTAAAGTCGAGGTATGAGCCATAATAACTTTGAAACCATCGCCATTCATGCCGGCCAAGCACCAGACCCACAAACCGGAGCTGTGGTACCGGCGATAGTCAATGCTTCTACTTTTAAACAAGACGGAGTGGGGAATTTAAGAGGTGGTTTTGAATATGCCAGAAGCGGAAACCCAACGCGCAATGCGCTTGAAACACTACTTGCCGCAATTGAATCTGTTGACTTGCCGCAAAACGAGCGGAGATTAACTTCAGGGTTCGCCTTTGCCTCCGGGTTGGCAGCGGAAGACACACTCTTACATGCTGTTTTATCGCCAGGAGATCATCTAGTAATTCCTGACGATGCTTATGGTGGAACTTATCGTTTAATTTCTAAAGTGTTAGCAAAATGGGGAGTCGAACATACTCCCGCTCCGGTAAATGATTTGTCTGCAATTGAAGCTGCAATTAAGCCTGGAAAAACCAAACTGATTTGGGTAGAAACACCAACTAACCCATTACTAAATATCGGAGATATTTCACAGATTAGTGACCTCGCACATCAAAACGGAGCCTTAGTCGCAGTTGATAATACATTTGCAAGTTCTTATCTACAACAACCATTGAGCTTGGGTGCAGACATTGTGGTGCACTCCACCACTAAATACTTGGGCGGCCATAGTGATGTAATTGGTGGAGCATTGATAGTTAAAGATCCAGAATTAGCTGAAACAATTAAATTTCATCAAAACGCAATGGGGGCAATCCCTGGCCCGAATGATTCTTGGTTGGTAATTCGCGGCATAAAAACTTTAAGTGTGAGAATGGATCGCCATGTTGCGAACGCTAAAAGAGTGGTGGAGTTCTTGTCTGAGCATAAGCGTGTAGCAGAGATTTATTACCCAGGATTGGAGTCACACCCTGGATACGAAGTTGCCGCTAAGCAAATGAAAGATTTTGGCGGGATGGTTTCTTTTAGGCACAAAGATGGTGAATTAGCTGCCTTAAAAATGATTGAAAGAACAAAAGTTTTTACTTTGGCAGAAAGTTTGGGTGGCGTTGAGTCGTTAATTGAACATCCTGCCCGTATGACCCATGCCAGCGCTGCAGGGAGCGTGTTAGAAGTTCCTAAAGATCTAATTCGCCTGAGCGTTGGTATAGAAAACGCAGATGACTTAGTTGAAGATTTAAGTATGGCGTTGGGTTGATTCGCGAGTTTCTTTCATTACTAAAGAAAGTACTAGCGCTAAAAGCGCAACGGCAGCACCTGAAGCAAAAGCCCAATTAAAGCCTGCTTGGTCTACTAAAAAGCCAGCAACTAGCGGGCCCACAATAGATCCAAAATCTGTCGTCATTTGAAAACCAGCAACTAGCGAGCCACTCTTTTTGTTGCCGATCACATCACCAACAACCGCAGCAGGCGCTGCACCCATGAAAGCAGCAGCGATTCCGCCAATTGCCATAGCGATTAAGAAACCAAAAATGTTTGGCAGTGCAATCAATATAACTACTGAGAGCAACATGCTCGAGGTGCCAGTTATCATCGCTGGGCGTCTGCCCTTGTCGTCAGTGCTGCGACCAGCTAAAGATAAAAACGCGGCTTGCGTTGCACTAGTGACTAAAAAACCCACTGCGATTAAGCTTGGTTTTTGCAGCAAGCCTTCAACTACGAATATTGGCAAAATTGCTGAGCGCATTCCATAAGCAATAAACCCGGTAGCTAAATTTACCGAGAGTGCAGCTGCATAAGGCTGTATTTTGAGCGCTTTAAAGAATTCAAAAATACCCTCATTGCTTTGCTCTGCTTCTTCTTTTTCAACATCGTTTAAGGGTGCTCGTCTCAACATGAAGAATGCTGTAGCCGCTGCAAATAGTAAAGAGACCGCATAAACAAAAAATGGAGCTCTTAATGAAATGCTAATAACGATCCCGCCCACCGCAGGGCCAGCTAATCCACCAATTAAAAACCCACCATTAAAAGCCGAAACTGCTCGGCCTCTTTGGTTAGGTTTTGCTAGTCGCAAGATTAACGAGAAAGCTGAAACGGTAAACATCGCCGAACCCAGTCCACCAGCACCGCGCCAAATTATTAATTGTACGAAATTATCGGCTAACCCAGCTAGCAAACTAGATATTGAAACAATGAGCAAGCCAGAAAAAAGAACTTGTCTTTCACCGAATTTATCAACTAAGCGTCCACTAATTGGTGAAGAAATAAAGCGCATGAGCGCGAAAATGCTCACTACACTGCTAGCAGCAAATGCACTAACCCCAAAAGATCTAGCAAAAATTGGAATCGCAGGAATAACTATGCCAAA
>Ga0075476_10000318_pt1 | contig 20927 bp, 18 predicted proteins | sample DEB08_DNA_5_FD_76339 | JGI IMG/M metagenome (GOLD analysis project Ga0075476, IMG submission 76339) | Aqueous microbial communities from the Delaware River and Bay under freshwater to marine salinity gradient to study organic matter... | ecosystem: Environmental > Aquatic > Marine > Coastal ...
AGCCCGCCCGTCGCGATCAGGTCGCGGATCTCCTCGTGGGTCAGGGCCGTCCGACCCAGCGACGGATCGGCGCCGGCGACCCGGACGACGAGGTCGGTCGCATGCCCGAGCAGCCAGACGAACGGTGAGGTCGCACGAGCGAGGGTCGCCAGCGGACCACCGAGCATCAGCGCCCAGCCCTCGGCCCGCTGCATCGCGATGCGCTTCGGCGCCAGCTCGCCGAGGACGAGCGTCAGCAGCGTCAGCACCGCGGTGACGATCAGGACCGAGACCGGACCGGCCGCGCCGCCGAGCGGCGAGAGCAGCGGCACCAGCGGTTCGGCGAGGGCGACGGCGGCGGTCGCGCTCGCGAGGAAGCCCGAGAGGGTGATGCCGATCTGGACGGTCGCGAGGAAGCGGTTCGGGTCGCGGGCCAGCGCCGCGGCGGCGCGGCCTCGCCCGCCCCGCTCCTCGAGGGCGCGGAGCTGCGCGTCACGCAGCGAGATGAGCGCCACCTCGCTGCCCGCCAGCATCGCGTTGATCAGCAGGAGGACCGCGACGAGGGCGATCTGGCCGCCGATGCCCACGGGGACCTCCGTCGTGCGGGGTCGTCCCGCGGACCGCGAGGCTAGGCGACCCGCTCGGCGACGGTCAGCAGCAGCGGGATGCCGATGACGAGGTTGAACGGGAACGTCACCCCGAGACTGGCGGTCAGCGCCAGCGCGGGGCTGGCCTGCGGCAGCGCGAGCCGGACCGCGGCCGGCGCCGCGATGTACGAGGCGCTGCCCGTCAGCACCCCGAGCAGGGTCGCCCCGCCCGGCGGGAGCCCCGCGACCGTCCCGCCGAGCACGCCGAGCACACCGTTCACGACCGGCAGCACGACCGCGACCGCGATCAGCCCGGGGCCGGCGCGGCGGACCTCCCGCAGCCGCTCCCCCGCCATCACCCCCAGGTCCAGCAGGAACAGCACGAGCAGCCCCTGGAACAGGCCGCCGAAGACCGGCTCGACGCTGGCGTACCCCTCGGGTCCGGCCAGCGCGCCGACGGCGAGTCCGCCGAGCAGCAGCACGACGCTGCGCGAGCGCCCGACCTCGCCGAGCGCGGCCCCCAGCGCGCGGCGCCCGCCGGTCCCGAGTCCGAGCGCCAGCCCCAGTCCGACGAGGATCCCCGGGACCTCGAGGACCGCCAGCAGCGTCGGGAGGAACCCGGGGACGTCGAGTCCACGCGTCTCGACGACGGTGATCGCCGCGGTGAACGTCACCAGCGACGTCGAGCCGTAATGGGCCGCCAGCGACCCGCGGTCGACCCGCGGCAGCCGCGGCAGCGCCCGGCCCGTCACGACCCAGGCGACGAGCGGCGTCACGACCCCGAGCAGGACCGTGACCACGAGCGGCAGCGCGACCTCACCGGGGCCGGCGCCGCGGAGCCCGACGCCGCCCTTCAGGCCGATGGCGAGGAGCAGGTAGGTCGCGAGCGCGGTGTGGACCGGTTCGGGCAGCCGGACCTCGCTGCCGAGCAGCGCCGCGACGACCCCCAGCGCGAACGCCAGGACGACCGGACTGAGGATGACTGCGACGAGTTCGGCGCCCACCGCGACCTCCCACCCGTCCGCGGGGAGCCGGCGGGCGGCGGGATGCTAGGCGGCGGGCTCGGCGATCACGACCATTCGGTTCAGGCAAGCAGCACCGTCGCCACCGGCGCGAGCAGCAGCGCCGGCATCAGGTCGGCGACCGGGACGGCGCGGACCTCGAGGATCCGCAGGCCGATCCCGGCGACGAGCACGCCGCCGACGGCGGTCAGCGCCGTGACGGCCAGGTCGGGCACGACGGTCCCGAGGCCGACCGCGAGCAGCCAGAACAGCCCCTGCCAGACCAGCAGCGGGACGGCCGCGAACGCGACGCCGACGCCGTACACCCCGCCGAACGCGACGGCGACCGTCGCGTCGAGCAGGGACTTGACCGCCAGGAGCTGCCAGTCACCGAGGAGTCCCTCGCGCAGCGGGCCGAGGATCGCGAGCGGCCCGACCAGCACGATCAGCGACGTCAGCACGAACCCCTCGATGAACCGGGCCCGGCCGGCGTCGTCGGTGGCGGCACCCCGCTGCGCCAGCCGGCGCAGCCGCTCCCCCAGTCGGGCCAGGCGCCCCTCGACGTCCAGCGCCCCGCCGAGCGCCCCGCCGACGACGAGCGACCCGAGGACGACGAGGACCGCCCCGCGCCCGAGGGCGTCGCCGAGCTCGTCCCCGAAGGTCACGAGCGCGTCGCCGACCCCGAGGACGACGACGAACAGGCCGACGGCGTCGGTCATCGCCCGCCGGACCCGGGCGGGCATGCGGTCGCCGACCAGCGTGCCGACCCCGGCGGCGCCGACGAGCGCGCCGGCGTTGACCAGCGTCCCGATCACGCGCGGGTCGCCGCGGCGAGGGCGCGCGCGAGGTCCTCGCGCAGGTCCTCGACGTCCTCGAGACCGACGGAGAGACGCACGACGTCGTCGCCGACGCCGGTCGCGGCCCGGACCTCGGGGCCGATCGCGTGATGGGTGGTGGAGGCGGGATGGACGGCCAGGGACTTCGCGTCCCCCAGGTTGTTCGAGATGTCGACGACCTCGAGCGCGTCGAGGAACGCGAACGCCGCCGCCCTCCCCCCGGCCAGGCGGAGGACCAGCGTGGTGCCGCCGCCGGTCATCTGGGACCGGGCGAGGTCGTGCTGCGGGTGCGACGGCAGCCACGGGTGACGCACCTCGGCGACCCCGTCCCGCCCCTCGAGCCAGCCCGCGAGCTCCAGCGCCGTCGTCGACGCGTGCGCGACCCGGAGCCGCAGCGTCTCCAGCCCCTTCAGCACCACCCAGGCGTTGAACGGGCTCAGCGTCGGACCGGTGTGCCGCAGCAGCGGTCCGAGCTCGTCGGCGACGTACGCCTCGGCGCCGAGGATCGCGCCGGCGAGGACCCGGCCCTGGCCGTCCGCGTGCTTCGTCAGCGAGTAGGTGACGACGTCCGCGCCCAGCTCGAGCGGCTGCTGCAGCACCGGCGTCGCCATCACGTTGTCGACGACGACGCGGGCCCCGGCGGCGTGCGCGAGGTCGGCGACCGCCCGCAGGTCCACCAGCTCGAGCATCGGGTTCGACGGCGTCTCGAGGAACACGGCCCGGGCCGGCGTCGCGAGCGCCCGCTCCCACTGCGCGAGGTCCGGACCGTCCACGAACTCGGTCGTGACGCCGAGACGGGGCAGCACCGCGTCGAGGATCTGGAAGCACGAGCCGAACAGCGCCCGGGGCGCGACCATCCGGTCACCCGCCCGGACCAGCGCGAGCAGGGCGTAGAACACCGCGGACATGCCGGACGCCAGCGCGCGACAGGCCTCGGCGCCCTCGAGCAGCCGCAGCCGCTCCTCGAGCATCGCGGTCGTCGGGTTCGCGAGCCGCGTGTAGCGGTAGTGGTCGGACGTGCCGTCGAACGCGGCGGCGGCCTCGGCCGCCGAGCCGTACACGAACCCCGAGGTCAGGAACAGGGCCTCGGAGGTCTCGTCGTGCCCGCTGCGCTCGGTGCCGCCACGGACGGCCCGCGTGTCGGGGCGCCGGCCGGTCGGGTCCCCCACCGGCTCAGGCCCCGCGCAGCACGACGGCCTGCGCGACGGTGACGCCGTCCGGACCGCTCGCGATCACGGGCTCGCCGTACAGGACGTACCCGCCCTCGAGATGGCGGCTGACCTTCTCGCAGAACTCGCGGTCACCCGTCCCCGTCAGCAGCTTGTAGCGGAACGGCTCGCTGGCCGTCTCCGGGACCGTGTCGGCCACGCGCACCCTCCCCGTCGGACGCGGCAGCCTACGACCGGGTCGGGTCCTCGGGCGCGTCGGGCGTCGGATCCCGTGGTGCGTCGGCCGGCACGGCCCAGACGATGACGTTCTCCGCGTACCGGCGCGCCTCGGGGTCGAACGCCCCCCCGCAGGTCACGAGCGCGAGGACCGCCGGACCGCGCAGGGCCGCGAGCCGTTCGGTCGGCAGCCCCTCCTTCGGGACGGACTCGCGGGCGACGACCGCCCACGTCGTCGCCCGGCCGGCGCGGTCGGTGAGGACGACGCGGTCCCCGACCGACAGCGCGACCAGACCGGCGAAGGGTCCCAGCCCCTCGGTGCGGCTGTCGACGTGCGCGGCCAGCACCGCGGTCCCCGGTGATCCGGGCACGGCGGCACGGCGGTCCCACCCGACCCGGGCCGGCGAGGCGGGGACCGCGACGTCCCCCGCGTCGTCGAGGCCGATGGCCTCGACCGGCAGGACCACGCCGAGCGTCGGGATCGCGAGCGCGCTCGGCCAGCGGTCGGGCTCGACCCGGCCGGCGATCGCGGTCACCTTCGCCCCCGTCCCGCCGCGCGGTTCCCCGTCGGACCGCGCGGCGACGACCGCCGCCTCGGGGACACGGCCGATCGCGTCCGCGGGTCGTCCCGCCGCCCAGGCGAGCGGCGGGACGACCAGGAGCAGGACGCCGACGGCGGTCGTGCGCACGCTCAGCGGCGGCGGACCGCGGCGGGGGCCAGCACCAGCGCGAGGCCGAGGACCATCAGTCCGGCGACCCCGACGGGCAGCGCGCCCGACGCGACCAGGCCGGCCTCGCCGGCGCCGATGCCGCCGACGTCGACCGCGTCGACGGTCGTCGAGACGATCGTCGGCAGCGTCGCACCGGTGTCGGGACCGATGGCGTAGACGAGGAGCAGCTCGTCGGCCGCGACGGTCAGCGTCCCGAGGTCGATCGCGATCTCGTTCGTCCCGGTCGCCCGGATGCCCACGTCCGCGACCGTCGCACCGTCCGGCAGGTCGATGCGCGCGGTCTGCCCGTCGAGCACCCCGGCGAGCAGCACCTCGGTCCCGGCGAGGACGTCGACCGCGCCGAAGTCGGCGAGGTGGAACGGCTGGATGCCGGCCAGCGTGGTCCGGTTCTCGTACGCGGCCAGCTTCGGCGCACCGAGCGCGTCGAGGTGGGCGGCGACCGTGACGCTCGTGCCCGACGTCAGCATCGCGTCGAGGGAGAGGACCGGGTCGGTGGTGCCGGTCGCGGCGACGACGATCTCGACGTCACCCTCGGGCAGCGTGGTGACGATCGGCGCGTCGGCGAACTCCATCGCCTCGATGGCGACCTCGCCGTCGATCAGGATGTCGACGATCAGGTCCGGCACACCGTGGACGACGACGACCTCGGCCGTGCCGGCCTCGTCGGTGCCGGTCTGGGCGGCGGCGACGGCCGGGACGGCGAGCAGGGCGGCGGCGGCGAGGCCGGCGGCGAGCCGGGCCCGCGGGGCGCGCGGGCGGGTGGACGGGGTGGAGCGCATGGGGACCTCTCGGGAACGGGCGACCCGAACACGTGGTGGCGGGTCGCGGCGTGCGGCACGGGGACCCGCACCGGCGGCGAGGGTGCGGTCCGCGGCGGCGCCGCGGCGCCGCCGACGCGTCCGTCCGGGGTGTCGGCAGGCGACCGTGACCGGCGCGCCGCCGCGCCGCGAGCGGCGCGCGAGACGACCGAGAGGAGCGCCGACGCTCAGGCCGGGGCGGCGCCGCCCTTCGCGCGCTTCGCCGTCCGGCCGCGGACCGTCGCGGCCAGCTCGGTCTTGCGGAGCCGCACGGCCGACGGGGTGACCTCGACCGCCTCGTCCTCGCGGATGAACTCGAGGGCCTGGTCCAGCGAGAGCAGGCGCGGCGGGGCGAGGCGGACCAGCTCGTCGCCGGTGGCCGAGCGCACGTTGGAGAGCTTCTTCTCCTTCGCGGGGTTCACGTCCATGTCCTCGGCGCGGGCGTTCTCGCCGACGATCATCCCCTCGTACACGTCCGCCCCGGGGGCGACGAACAGCTGCCCGCGGTCCTGCAGGTTCAGCAGGGCGAACTGGGTCGCGGCGCCGGTGCGGTCCGCGACGAGCGAGCCGTTCGGGCGGGTCCGGATCTCGCCCTGCCACGGCTCGTACCCGTCGAAGGCGCCGTGGAGGATCCCGGTGCCGCGGGTCTCGGTCAGGAACTCGGTCCGGAACCCGATCAGCCCGCGCGCCGGCACGCGGTACTCGAGCCGCGTCCAGCCGGACCCGTGGGCGATCATCTGCTGCATCCGGCCCTTCCGCAGCCCGAGCAGCTGGGTCACGACCCCGACGTAGTCGTCCGGCACGTCGATGGAGAGCGCCTCGAACGGCTCGTGGACGCCGCCGTCGATCTCCCGGGTCACGACCCGCGGCTTCCCGACGGTCAGCTCGAACCCCTCGCGGCGCATCGTCTCGACCAGGACCGCGAGCTGCAGCTCGCCGCGGCCCTGGACCTCCCAGGTGTCGGGCCGCTCGGTCGGCAGGACGCGGATCGAGACGTTGCCGATCAGCTCGGCGTCCAACCGCTCCTCGATCTGGCGGGCGGTCAGGCGCGTGCCGTCGCGGCCGGCCAGGGGCGAGGTGTTGACGCCGAGGGTCATCCCGAGCGACGGCTCGTCGACCCGGAGCACCGGCAGCGGCCGGGGGTCCTCGGGGTCGGCCAGCGTCTCGCCGATGGTGACCTCGGGGATGCCCGCGACCGCGATGAGGTCGCCGGGGCCGGCCTCCTCGACCGGCACGCGCTCGAGGGCGCGGGTCAGCGACAGCTCGGCGAGCTTCACGCGCTGGACCGTGCCGTCGGTCCGGCACCACGCGACCTGCTGGCCGCGCCGGACGACGCCGTGGCGGACCCGGCAGACGGCGAGCCGCCCGAGGTACGGCGAGGCGTCGAGGTTGGTGACCAGGGCCTGGAACGGATGCGCCGGGTCGTGCACGGGGGCCGGGACGTGGTCGAGGATCGCGGTGAACAGCGGGCGCAGGTCCTCCCCGGGCACGTCAGGGTCCAGCGTCGCGGTGCCGTCGCGGGCGACCGTGTAGAGGACCGGCAGGTCGATCTGCGCGTCATCGGCGCCGAGCTCGATCAGCAGCGAGAGCGACTCGTCGACGACCTCGGCGACGCGGGCGTCGGGACGGTCGATCTTGTTCACGACGAGGAGGATCGGGAGCCCCGCCTCGAGCGCCTTTCGGACGACGAACCGGGTCTGCGGCAGCGGCCCCTCGGCGGCGTCGACCAGCAGCAGCGCACCGTCGACCATCGCGAGCGCCCGCTCGACCTCGCCGCCGAAGTCGGCGTGACCCGGCGTGTCGACGATGTTCAGCGTGACGCGGGCGTCGGCGGCCGCGCCCGGCCGCAGATCGGGGACCTCGACCGACGTGTTCTTCGCGAGGATGGTGATGCCGCGCTCGCGCTCGAGCGCGTTCGAGTCCATGACCCGCTCGGCGACCTCCTGGTTCGCCCGGAACACGCCGGACTGCCAGAGCATCGCGTCGACCAGCGTCGTCTTGCCGTGGTCGACGTGGGCGACGATCGCGAGGTCGCGGAGGTCCTCGCGCGGGACGAGGTTCGACGGGCTGGTCACGGCGTTCCGCTCGTGAGGGCGCGGGACGGGGCGGCCGGCGCGACGGGGAGCGGCGGGACGGTAGCGGGGACCGTCCGTGGACCTACGGCTGGAGCCGCTCCACCGCCCAGCCACCGGCGCCGTCGGGCCGCATGCGCAGCCGGTCGTGCCGCCGCGAGCGCCGGCCCTGCCAGAACTCGACCTCGACCGGCGTCAGCGCGTACCCGCCCCAGTCGGGAGGCCGCGGCACGTCCTCGACGCCGTCGAACCGCGCCTCGACCTCGGCGACGACCGCCTCGTACGCCGCACGGGACGCGACCGGCCGCGACTGCCGGCTGGCCCAGGCCGAGAGGCGGCTGCCGCGGGGACGCGACGCGAAGTACGCGTCGCTGGCCGCGTCGTCGAGCGCCACGACCGGCCCGCGCAGCCGGACCTGTCGCTCGAGCGGCTGCCAGTGCAGCACCAGCGCCGCGTGCGGCGCCGCGGCCAGCTGCGCGCCCTTCGTCGAGGAGCGGTCGGTGAACCAGACGACGTCCTCGGCCCGGATGCCGCGCAGCAGCACCACGCGGGCGTCGGGTCGGCCGTCGGCGTCGACGGTGGCCAGCGTCATCGCGTTCGGCTCGTCGATGTCGGCCGCGACCGCGTCCGCGACCCACCGCTCGAGCTGCCGCAGCGGATGCTCGGCCAGGTCGGCCCGCCCGAGGCTTCCGACCGCGTAGTCGCGCCGGGACCGCTCGACCGCGTCCACGTGCCCTCCCCCGGTCCGGACCCGCGTTCGCCGGCGGGCCGTCCGCGTGGCAGGCTACGGGCCGCCGCGGGAGGGGGACCCATGGCGACGTCCGAGCAGCTGGCCGGCGAGCTGGCGCGGCTCCGCGCGCTCGTCGACGCCGGCGCGCTGGTCGACGGCGCGGGGCTGCTCGGCGTCGAGATGGAGCTGCACCTCGTCGACCCCGACGGCCGACCGGCGCCGCGGAACGCCGAGGTGCTGGGGGGGCTGGCCGGCCGGGGCGTCGGGGCCGACGTCCAGCGCGAGCTCGCGCGGTTCAACGTCGAGGCGAACCTCCCGCCGGTCGCGCTCGACGCCGCCCCGCTGAGCGGCGTCCGACGCATGCTCGACGAGGTCCGGGCCGCGGTCGCGGCCGCCGACCCGCCGACGACGGCGGTGGCCGTCGGGATCCTGCCCACGCTCGAGGTCGGGCACCTCGCGGCCGCGAACATCTCGGACAGGCCGCGGTACCACGCGCTCGACGCGCGGATCATGGGGCTGCGCGGCGGCGCGATCCGCGTCGACATCGACGGGACCGACGCCGGCGGCGAGCACCTCGACGTGACGCTGGACACGATCCTGCTCGAGGCGGCGGCGACCAGCCTCCAGATCCACCTCGACCTGCCGGCCGACGGGTACGCGGCGACGTGGAACACCGCCCAGGCGGTCGCCGGGCTCCAGGTCGCCCTGGCGGCGAACTCCCCGCTGGTGCTCGGCCACCGGCTGTGGCACGAGTCGCGCATCCCCGTGTTCGAGCGGATCATCGACCTGCGCAGCGACGCCGACCGCGCCGCCGGCGTCCCGCCCCGCGTATGGTTCGGGTCGGACTGGATCGCCCACCCGGCCGACCCGTTCGCCGAGAACCTCGCACGGTTCCCGCCGCTGCTGGACGACGCGGACGCGGACCCCGACGCCGAGGACGCGCGGCCCGACGCGCTGACCGGCCTGCGGCTGCACAACGGCACCGTGTGGCGGTGGAACCGGCCCGTGTACGCCCTGCTGCCCGCCGGGCCGACGCTCAGGATCGAGAACCGCGTGCTCAGCGCCCCGCCGACCGCCGCCGACGCGGCCGCCGACGTCGCGCTGTTCCTCGGCCTCGTCGCGGGGCTGCGCGACCGGGTCGACGAGCTGACCTCGCGGCTGCCGTTCGCCGCCGCCGAGGCGGGGTTCCGGGCCGCGGCCCGGCACGGCCTCGGCGCCGCGCTGCCCTGGCCGGTCGGGCTGGGCGTCGACCGCGGTGCCGCCGGCGCCGCGCCGGACGCGGACGGCCTCGCGCCGCACGCACCCGCCGACCTGCTGCGCGGTGGGCTGCTCGACGTCGCGGCCGAGGGGCTGGCGTCGCTCGGCGTCGCGGACGCCGAGGCCGGCCCCGCCCTCGACACGATCGCGGCCCGGGCCGACGCGGGTCGCAACGGTGCGACGTGGCAGCTGGACGCCCTCGCGACCGAGGAGCGGACCCACGATCGGCCCGAGGCGCTGCGCCGGCTGGTCCGCCGGTACCGGGACCTCCAGGACGCCGGGGATCCGGTCCACGCCTGGCCGGTCCCGTGACCCTCCCGCCGCCCGCCGCCGCACCGGACGCGGCCATCGGCCTCCAGGTCCTCGACCCGGTCGACCCCGCGCTGCTGACCCTCGACGCCTGGACGCTGCTGGGGCGCCTCGGCCGCACGACGCTGCTGCGCGTCCCGGCCGTGGACCCCGACCCGGCCTGGCGGCCGCGCGCGGTCGTGGTGCTGCAGCACGGCGACGAGCACACGGGCCTCGACGCGCTGCTCCGGGTCCTGCGCGAGGACCCGCCGCGGCCCTACGACCTGCACGTGCTGATCGGGAACGTCGCCGCCGCGCTGGCGCCGCCGGGGTTCGCGCACCGGATGCTCCCCGGCCAGCCCGACATGAACCGCGCCTGGCGGCCCGACGGGACGGTCGAGGTCCCCGACGACGCGCTCAGCGTCGCGACCCGCGAGGCGCTGCGCCGACTGCGGGCGCTGGACCTCGCGGCGCTCGTCGACCTCCACAACACGACCGGCGCGAACCCGTTCCACGCGCTGGTCGCCCGGACCGGCACGGCCGAGCTGGAGCTGGCCGCGCTGTTCACGACGACGGTCGTGGAGTGGGACCAGCGCCGCCACACGCTGATGGAGGCGCTGGCCGACCGCTGCCCCTGCGTCTCGGTCGAGTGCGGACTGGCCGGTCCGCCGGCGTCGCTGGCGTTCGCCGTCGACGGGCTGCGGCGGTACCTCGGCGTCCCCGACCCGGGCGCGCTCGCGACGCGGACGCGGGTCGACCTGCTCGGTCGGATGCGCCGCGTCGAGCTGGAGCCGGGCGTCCGGCTGCGGTTCGGCGGCGAGCTCGACGACGAGGTCGACCTGGTCGTCGTCGCCGACGCCGACCGGCGCAACGGCGTCCCCCAGGACCCGGGCTGGACGCTCGGCGCGTACCGGCCGGACGAGCCGCGGCCGCTCCGGGTCGTGGACACGGACGGGACGGACGTCACCGACGAGCTGCTCGCGTTCGAGGACGGGACCATCCGGGTGGTCGCGCCGGCCACCCCCCTGATGATGACGCGGACGGTCGCCGCGGCCCGCGCGGACTGCCTGACCTACCTGCTGGCCCGTGTGGGGTGAGCGCGACCGGCCCCGTCGCCGGACGCGGGAGCGCCGGACCGGCGCTCGGACCGGCCTAGCATCCGCTCGGTCGAGCCGCAGGGGACTCCCGTCGTGACACCGGATCCGGGGAGCCGTCGCACGCCGGATCGCCGCACCGTGCTCTCGGCCGGCGCGCTCGGCATCACCAGCCTCGGCCTCCCCAGCGCGAGCACCTCCGCATCGGTCCCGACCGTCGCGGTCGCGGACACCTTCACCGTCGCGGCCGTCGCCGACCGCACCGTCCGCGTCACCTGGTCGGACAGCGCCTACACCGACACGATCGAGTACCGACCGGCCGACGCCGACGCGGACGACCCGTGGACGACGACGGAGGCGGTGACCTCGCCCGCCGACGTGGTCACGACGGAGGGCTGGGCGACGACCGCGACGTCCCGCGCCTACGACGTGCGGATCCGGACGTCCTCGGGCGGCGTCAGCGTCGTGACCGACGCCAAGGAGGTGACGTCGGTCGCCGCCGCCACCGGCGGCGACGCGATCGACCTCATCAGCGTGGACGTCGAGGGCGAGTCCGTCCTGCACCGCGTCCACCGGTTCGACGCCGACGGCGACCTGACCCTCGCCTTCACGACGACGGTCCAGTACCTGATCGTCGGCGGGGGCGGCGGCGGAGGCGGGCACATCGCCGGCGGGGGCGGCGGCGGCGAGGTCGTGACCGGCAGCACCGAGGTCACGGTCGGCGCGAGTCCCGTCGTGCGCGGGATCGTCGTCGGCGCAGGTGGAGCCGGCGGTCTCCGCGTCGCGGGCGGCTCGCCGGACGGAGACGCCGACGGGGACGGTGGCGACGGCGGGGACTCGTCCGCGTTCGGGGTGACGGCCGCGGGCGGCGGGGGCGGCGGGAACATCTACCGCGGCGGCCACGACGGCGGCTCCGGGGGCGGTGGCGGATCGGTCTCGGACTCCGGAGCGGGGGCGTCGGTCACGGCCGGCTCGGGTGCCGGGAGCGCCGGCGGCCCCGGGAGCACGAGCTCGCAGGGCGGCGCCCAGGCCGTCGCGGGCGGTGGCGGCGGCGCGGGTGGGACCGGTGGTGCGGCCGACGCGACGGCCGAACGCGGCGGCGACGGCGGCGTCGGTGCGCTCAGCGCGATCACCGGCACCGAGCTCCGGTACGGCGGGGGCGGCGGCGGGGGCGTGAACGCCGGCGACTCCGGGGGTGCGTCGCGCTCCGCCGGCGAGCCGGGGATCGGTGGCGACGGCGGGGGTGGCGACGGCGGACCCAAGCCCGACCCGTGGGACGGGACGAACGCCGCGACGGCCGGGCTGCCCGGGACCGACGGTCTCGGCGGCGGGGGCGGCGGCGCGACCGGTGACGGCGGCCTCGACGCGGCCGAGACCTCGGGCGGTGCGGGCGGCCGCGGCGTCGTGATCGTCCGCTACCCGGTCCCGGGCTGACCGACCGCCGCGTCCCACGCGTCCGGATCCAGCCCCGCGAGCAGGTCCTCCTCGGGCAGGCGCGTCACGACCTCGGACGCCAGCAGCTGGTACGGCTCCCACGGGTACGCCGCGATCTCGGCGGCGAGCGGCACGTCGAACCAGTCCCCCTCCGGGTCGACCTGGCTGACGTGCGCGCGGAGGGCCGCGTCGCGGCGGGCGAACCACGCGTCGCAGCGCACGCGGGCGTCCGGCGGCGGCTCGTCCTCGCGCCGGGTCGCGAGCCACTCGGCGTGCGTGCTCTCGATCCCGACGGCGAGCTGCGCCTCGTGCAGGGCGAGGATGCGCTCGCGCGGGAACGCGCTGCCGGCGTAGACCTTCGCGACCCGCCACGGCGCCGTCGGCGCGGCGGCATCCCCGGTGTGCGCCGGGTCGGCGGCCAGCGCCAGCCCGCGCATCGTGACCAGGTGCGTCATGATGTGGTCGGGGTGCGGGTACCCGCCGTCCTCGGGGTAGGTGACGACGACGTGCGGCCGCTCGGCCCGGACGACCGCGGCCAGCGCCCCGCCGGCGACGTCGAGCGGCGTGCGGGCGAACGTCCCGTCCGGCACGTCCGCCGGGTCCTCGTGCCAGCCCGAGTCGGCGAAGCCCAGCCGATGCGTGGCGGTGAACCCGATCGCGCGGACCGACGCGGCCAGCTCGTCGGCCCGCACGCGCGCGAGCGGCACCGCGTCGAGCAGCCCCGTGTCGAAGCGCGGGTTGAGGACCTCGCCGGCGGCACCGTCGGTGCAGCTCACCAGCACGACGCGGTGCCCCTCGTCGACGTACCGGGCCGCGGTCGCCGCGCCCTTCGACGCCTCGTCGTCCGGGTGCGCGTGCACGAAGAGGATGCGGGCCGGCATCACGACCCCCGGCGGGCGCGGCGGAGCCGCTCGGCGGCCGGGTCTGCCTCGAGCCGGTCCAGCTCGCCCCGCACGAACGCGGCGGCGGCCTCGACGTCGGCCTCGGACCCGGTGAGCCGCACGATCATCGGCGACCCGGGGTAGGACCCGAGCCGCACCCCCGGGAACCGCTCCCCCAGCGCGACGAAGGTCGCGTTCAGCAGGCTCTCGGACAGCGCGTGGGTCAGCTCGCGCACGTGCCGGACCGGGTTCCGACCGGCCAGCAGGACCGGCTCGACGGCCTCGGAGAGCAGCGTCCGGAAGCCCCCGGGCACGCCCGGCAGGACGACGACGGTGGCGCCGCCCCCGTCCGGTGCGTCGACCCCGCCGTCGACGTCGACGGCGACCGCCGGGGTCCAGCCGCCCTCGTGACCGAGCAGCCGCGACCCGGCCGGCACGCGGGCCATGCGCAGCAGGTGGTCGACGAAGACCTCGTCGGTCGCGAACCCGGCCTCGGCGGTGCGGGCGCGGATGCGCTCCATCGTCGCGGCCAGCGTCGGGTCCTCGACGACGTCGCGGCCCAGCGCCGCCGCGACCGCCTCGTAGGTGATGTCGTCCGGCGTGGACCCGATGCCGCCGGAGGTGACGATCACCCGGGGCCGCGCACGTGCGAGCTCGGCGTGGAGCGCCTCGGCGATGGCGTCCCTGTCGTCGGGGACGACGACGACGCGGTCGAGGGGGACGCCGTTGGCGCGACAGCGGTCCGCGAACCACGGCGAGTTCAGGTCGGTGACGTACCCGGAGAGCAGCTCGTCGCCGATGACCAGCATCGAGGCGGAGAGCACCGCGTCGCCTCCCGTGCCGGAGGGAGGAGCGTAGCCCCGCGGGGGTAGCGTCCCCGCGGTCGCGCCGGCGCCGACGTGGCGCGACGGGGCGCCGGTGCGGTGCACGGTGGCGCGGATGCGGAGGTGCGCGTGGGCGACGAGGCGCGGAGCGACCTCGCGCTCGCGACCGCCGCGGCCGCGATCGGGCCGGCGCTGCTCGGCCCCGTCACGGGCGGCGGCGCACTGGGCGCGGTGCTCGGCGCGGCCTCGCTGCTGGCGGTGACCGCGCTCGTCCCGGTCCTGCTCGGGCGGGCCCGTGGGGACCTGCCCGCCGCGCTGGCGCTGCACCGGACCGGCGCGGCCGGGGCCGACGTCGCCGCGGGCCTCCCGCTGGCCGTCCCGGCCGCGGTGGCCGGTGCGGTCGCGATGCTCACGGCCGGTGCCGCACCGTCCGCCGCGGCCCTCGGTCGGCTGTCCGGCTCGCCGCTGCAGGCGCTGGTCGTCAGCGCGGCCGCCGTCGGCGCGGGGGTGCTCGTGACCTTCCTGGCCGTGCGGGCCCGGGCGGCGTCGGTCCGGTCCCCCGTCTGGCCGCTGCGGCGGCTGCTGCGGACCGTCGGGGCCGGAGCGGCCGCCGTCGCGCTGGTCACGGGCCTGCTGCGGGTGCCGCTCGGTGCGTCGGGGACCCGGGTCGTGGTGAACGCCGCAGCGCTGCTGGGGGTGGTGCTGCTCGCGGACCGACTGGTCGGCGACGGCGGGGCGCCCCGTCTGGCCGTGCTGCTGCCGACGGTCCTGGTGACGTGGCTGCACCTCTCGACCTACGGGTTCGTCGCCGGGCTGACCGCGGCGGCGCTGGCGGCCGGGACGACCGCCGTCATCGCGAGCGTCGCGCTGGGTCCCCGCGGCCTGCGGCCGCTCGCCCCGCTCGTCGTCGCGGTGCACCTCTGGCCGACCTGCCTCTCGCCGCTGGCGCAGGTCGGCGGCCTGTGCTGAGCGCCGAGGCCGCGGCGCTGCTGCGCCGGGCGCGGCGCGACCCGGGGCTGGTGCTGCTCGAGGGCCTGCACGCGCTGAAGCACGCCGTCCGGTTCGGCGCGAGGCCCCGGGCCGTGGTCAGCCCCGACCCGGCGGCGCTGCGGGCGCTCCTCGACCGGCTGGCGCCGGACGTCGCCGGGACGATCGGCGCCGTCGTCGTCGGCGTCGACGACGCGACGTGGCGGGGCCTGACCGACGGACGACCGCTCCCCTCCCCCTGCCTCGCGGTCGTCGACCGGCCGGCGGTGACCGGGGCGGACGTGCTCGCCCGGCCCGGCCGCGTGCTGCTGCTGGAGGCGCCGCGGCACCTGGGGAACCTCGGTGCGGTCGTGCGGGTCGCCGCGGCGGCCGAGCTGGCCGGGGTGCTGGTCGCCGGCGGCGCGGACCCGTGGCACCCGACGGCCGTCCGGGCCGCGGCCGGCCTGCACCTCGCGACCGCGGTCGCGCGGACGACGACGACCGCGGAGGTCGTGGCGGCCGTCGCCGCCGCGGGACGCCCGCTCGTCGGCCTCGACCCGGACGGGGACCCGCTCGACGGGACGGAGCTCGGACCGGACGCCGTCGTGGCGCTCGGGACCGAGCGCGGCGGGCTCAGCCCGGGACTGCGAGCCGCGGCCGCGGCACTGGTCGCGATCCCGATGCGGGTCGGCGTGTCCAGCCTGAACCTCGCGACCGCTGCGGCCGTGGTGGCGTACCGGCCCTGAGCGCGACCGCCCCGAGCAGCACGGCCGCCGCACCGACGACCATCGCCGTCCCCGGACCGGACCGGTCGATGACCGCGCCGGCCAGCGCCCCGCCGCCGGCGCTGCCGAGGTAGATCGCGGCCTGGGTCCAGGTCTGGACCTCGGTCCGGGCGTGCGCCGGGGCGAGCTCGCCCGCCAGCTGGAACCCCGCGACGTTGAACGGGCCGACGGAGGCCCCCACCGCCACCAGGGCGAGGACGAGCAGGAGCACGCGGTCGCCGGCCAGCGGCATGAGCAGCAGCGCCGCGGCCAGGACCACGGTGATCCGGGCCTGCCGGGGCAGCGGCGAGCCCTCCCGGACGCGGGCCGCGAAGGCGAAGCCCGCGACGAGGCTGGAGGTCGCGGTCACGGCGATGAGCGGACCGGCCAGACCGGGCGTGCCGCGGGCCTCCCCGAACGCCGCGAGGTACAGGTCGAAGGCCCCGAACCCGACCGAGGCCAGCAGGAACGCCGCGGCGAGGGGCACCAGGCCCGGGGCGCGCAGCACCTCGAGGCGCCCGGTCGTGGCGCGGGCGTCCGTCGGGACGGGTGCGCGGCCCGCGTCCCCGCGGACCGCCGGCGCCGTGGCGTACACGACCGCGCCCGTCGCGGCGGCGGTGCCGGCCGCCACGAGGGCGGCGCGGGGACCGAGCTCCGCCGCCAGCGCGACGACCGCGAGCGGACCGCCGATGAAACCGACCTCGGCCGTCGCGGCCGAGGCGGCGAACGCCGCGGCCCGCGCGCGGCCCGGCAGGACCTGACGGACCAGCAGCGCCCGGGAGCAGGCGGTCGTCGGCGGGTTCGCGACACCGGTGCCCGCCGCGATCACGAGCAGCGCCGGCACGCCCCAGCCCCGGGCCAGCCCCGTCGCGAGCAGCAGCGTGCCGCCGAGGTACAGGGCCGCGTCGGGGAGGAGCACGCGGGCGTGGCCGTGCCGGTCGGCGAGGCGGCCCTGCAGCGGCGAACCGACGGCGACGCCGAGCTGGTGCGCGGCGACGAGCAGCCCGACCGCCGTGTACGCGAGCCCCGCGGCGCGGGCCGAGAGGATGACGGCGAGGAGCACCATCCCGGGCGTGAGCCGACCGATGGCGGCGCCGAGGAGGGGGCGGCGGACCTCGCGCAGCGCGAGGACCTCGAGGACCGGACGCACGGGCGGGACTCCGCCGGCCGCGACGGACGACGCGCCGTGCGCCGAGCGGGGTCCGGACGCGGCGACGCTACCGACGCCGGCGGCGACCGGACGGGGGTCGGACCGGCCGGCGGACACCGGCCGGCGGACACCGGCCCGCGGGTCAGGCGACGCCGACGCACTCCATGAACGCGTCGATGACCGCCTGGACGTCGGCCTTCGTCGAGGGCCGCGCGTCGAGGTCGGCGACGACCATGCCGAGGGAGTACGCCTGGATGAACGTCGCGAGCGCCCGCGGGTCGAGGTCCGACCGGACCAGTCCGGCCTCCTGCGCGGCGCGGACGACGACGGCGAGCTCGTCGAGCAGGGCGGCCGTCTCCTCCCCGAGTCGCTCGGCGAGGTCCGGCCGGCCGTGACCGCCGCCGACCGCGGCGATGCGCGCCAGCCGCTGCTCGGCCCGGCGCCGGTCGAGGACGTCGGCGGTCACCTTCCGCAGCCCCGCGCGGAACTCCGCGCCGTCGCCCGCGCGGACCAGCCGACCGATGCGTCGGAGGTCGTCGCGGACCAGCCCCGCGAACCGCTCGGCGAGGGCCTCGGCGACCAGGTGGTCCCGCGTCCGGAAGTAATGGGTGGTGAGGCTGAGCGCGACCCCGGCGGCCGCGGCGACGTCGGCCAGCCGCAGGGCGGCCTCCCCGTCGCGCCCGATGATCTCGACGGCCGCGCGCAGGATGCGCTCGCGGGCCGGCAGCTCCTCGGTCATGTTGGCGCTCCGCATGGGGTCTCCGATCGGCGGCGGGTCCGTTCCCCTTCGGCGACCACCGCCGGGCCCCCTCGCGGCGATGATCGGCGGGACGAAACTATCGGCGACCGCGGAGCCGTGGGAAGCTGTTCCAGACACATGTTCGGCTGCTGCGGCCGCGCTCGCCTCAGCCCGCCGCGGCCTCCGGCCATCCTCCGACCGTCCGATCCCCGGCCGGGACCGCGTCCGCGAGCTCCGCCGCGAGCACCGGGACGGTCGGCGCCCCGTGCTCGAGGACGGCCCGCAGGTGCGCCTCCGGATCGAACGCCGCCCCGAGCCGCGCCCGCTCGCTCCGTCCGAGCGCGGCCAGCTCGTCGGCCCCCGCGAAGTAGCTGGACAGCTGACCCGAGGTGACCTTCGCCCGCAGCAGCTTGCCGCGGGCCTCGGCCCCCTCCTGGAGCGCCGCGCCGGTGAGCAGCGACAGCGCATCGGCGTCGGTCATGCTGGCCGCGTGCAGGCCGAGGTCCAGCAGCGCGTTCGCCGCGACCCGCAGCTGCATCCGCAGCTGGATCAGCTCGAGGTCCTCGCGCGGCACCGCCGACGTGCCGTCCCGGCCGAACCCGGCGTCGAGGACCTCGCGCTCCATGCGGACCGCCCACCCCTCGACGAACGCCGGCCGCCCCAGCAGCCGCCGGGCGAGGCGGGGGTGCGCCGCCTGCCGCATCAGCTGGAGGTGGTGCCCCGGGTACGCCTCGTGCACCGCGAGCGAGCGCAGCTGCGCCGGGTGGTACTCGCGGAGGAACGACCGCCGACGCGGCTCGTCCCAGTCGTCCGGCACGGGCGCGAGGTGGTAGGTCCCGCCGCTGCCCGCCCGGAACGGCTCGGGCCCGGTGAGGAACGCGACCGCGACGCCGCGCAGCTCGGCCGGCATCACCTCGACGCGGAGCGTGTCGGCCGCCGGGACCGGCAGGGCGCCCCACGCGGCGCAGAACGCACGGGCCTCGTCGACGGCGACGCGGGCCTCGCGGACGAGCCGGTGCGCCGGCACCGCCGCCGCGGCGACGCCGTCCAGCGCGGCGCGCAGCAGGGCGTCCTCGCCCTCGGGCCTCGGGACGCCGGGCCGCCGCCGCGTCCACGTCGCGGCCACGAGCTCGGCCATCTCGGCCCGCGTCTCGGCCAGCACCGTCCGGGCCCGGTCCTCGAGCTCGCCGGCCGGGGTCGCCGCGCCGACGGCGAGACGGAGCGCCCGACCGTGGTGGACGGGACCGACGCGCCAGTCGAGCCGGCGGTCGTCGACGAGCTCGTCGACGAGGGCGGCGAACGCCTCGAGCCCCTCCGCCGCGTACTCGCCGGCGTCACGGGCCCCGTCCACGTCCAGCCCGAGCGCGGCCGCGCGCCGCGGCAGCGCGTCGCGGACCAGGCCGACCAGGCCCGCGACGCGCCCGGCCGCGACCTCGTACGCCGGGGCCGAGACGCCGGTCAGCGCGGCACCGGCGCACTCGAGGAAGCGGGGGACGCGGCGGGCGCGGCGCACGGCCGCCCGGACGCGGCGACGCTGCTCGGCGGCGTCGACGCCGTCGGTCCGGAGCAGCGCGTGCACCCCCGCGGCGACGGTCTCGAGGGCCGGCAGCGGGTCGAGCGCGTGCCGCGGGCGGTCCTCGAGCTCGGCCCGGCGCCAGGCCAGCGTGTCGGCGAGGAGGCGCAGGTCGCCCGCCGCGGCCAGGGCGGGCCCGGTCGCCCCGACGGGGACGGCGGCCAGCGCGAGGTCGACCGCCGCGGCCAGCGCCGAGAGGGACCGGGCCCGGGCGTCGAGCCCGGCCGCGGAGAGGTCCGGCAGGTCCTCGTCGCGGTCCGGGAGCCCGAGGCGGGAGGCCTCGACCGGCTCGTGCTCGCGCAGGTGGTCCACCCACCGGGCGACGAGACGATCGGCCGCTCCGACCGCCCCCTGCCCCATCGCGCCTCCGGACGCCCCTCGGGGCCCGTCCGGACCCTACTGGGGGCCCCGCTGGTAGCCTCCGGGCGTCCCGCCCCGTCGGCGCTCCCGCCGGCCCCGTGCCGGCCCCGCCGCGGGAGGACCGCGCATCCCGCGGCTCCCGCCCCCGACGGCGGCTCCATCCGGCGGCCCGCCGGCGCCCCACCATCCCGGCGCCGGGCCGCCCCAGCCCAGGGTCCCCCACTTGACCACCACCTTCCGCGACCTCGGGGTCGACGGCGCGCTCTGCGACGCCCTCGAGGCCGAGGGGATCGTCCACCCCTTCCCCATCCAGGAGCTGACGCTCCCCACCGCCCTCGCCGGACACGACCTCATCGGTCAGGCCCGCACGGGGACCGGCAAGACGCTGGCCTTCGGGCTGCCACTGCTCCAGCGGCTCGACGCGTCGGTCGCCGAGACGCAGGCCCTCGTCGTCGTCCCGACGCGCGAGCTCTGCATCCAGGTCCACGACGACCTCTCGATCGGCGCCCGCCGCGGCCTGACGACGATCGCCGTCTACGGCGGCACCCCCTACGAGGAGCAGACCGCCGCCCTCGAGTCCGGCGTCCACGTCGTCGTCGGGACCCCGGGCCGGCTGCTCGACCACCTGAACCGACGCACGCTCGACCTCTCCCGCGTCCGCGTGCTCGTGCTCGACGAGGCCGACGAGATGCTCGACATGGGGTTCCTCCCCGACGTCGAGCGGCTGATCGAGGGCTGCCCCACCGATCGGCACACGATGCTGTTCTCGGCGACGATGCCGACCGAGATCGTCCGGATGGGCCGCCGCTACATGGCCCAGCCGACGTTCATCCGCGCGGACACGACCGCCGGCGAGACGGCACCGACCGTCGACCAGCACTTCCTCCAGGTCCACCGGATGGACAAGCCGCGCCTGCTCGCCCGGATCCTCCAGACGCCGGACCGCGGGAACGTCTACGTCTTCGTCCGGACCAAGCACATGGCCGACCGCCTCGTCGAGGAGCTCGGCGACCTCGGGTCCGAGGCGATCGCGATCCACGGCGACCTCCGCCAGACGACCCGCGAGAAGAACCTCGAGCGGTTCCGGAGCGGCAGCGTCAGCGTCCTGGTCGCGACCGAGGTCGCGGCCCGCGGTCTCGACGTCGAGAACGTCACGCACGTCGTGAACTACGACTGCCCCGAGGACGAGAAGATGTACCTGCACCGCATCGGCCGCACCGCGCGCGCGGGGCGGGCCGGCGTGGCCGTCACCTTCGTCGAGCACTCGGAGGTCGAGCGGGCCAACCTGATCCGGCGCGCGATCGACCGCACCGACCTCGAGGTCCGCGAGACCTTCTCGACGTCACCGTGGCTGGCCGAGGCGTTCGGCCTGCCCGAGGACGTGCCGTGGGCGCGTGCGGTCGCCCGTCGGCGGGCGCCGTCGGAGGACGGCGGCGGTCGGGGCCGGGGCGGCGGTCGGGGCGAGGGCCGTGGCGGCCG
>Ga0075476_10000323_pt1 | contig 20847 bp, 19 predicted proteins | sample DEB08_DNA_5_FD_76339 | JGI IMG/M metagenome (GOLD analysis project Ga0075476, IMG submission 76339) | Aqueous microbial communities from the Delaware River and Bay under freshwater to marine salinity gradient to study organic matter... | ecosystem: Environmental > Aquatic > Marine > Coastal ...
TCATTTTCATCCAGCGATAATAAAAATAAAAAAATTAATTAATGATAATGAAATAGGAAATATTAAATGGATTTATTCAAATAGATTAAATATGGGGAAAATTAGACCTTACGAGAATGTTTTATGGTCTTTTGCCCCACATGACATATCATTAATTCTTGAATTCACAGGAAATGATCTAGAAAGTATAAATGTTCAAGCTACAAATGTATTAAACAATAAAATTGAAGATACCACCTTGACTTATCTTAATTTCAAAAATGGAATCAAAGCTCATATTTTTGTATCTTGGATACATCCTTTCAAAGAACAAAGATTTGTTATAGTGGGCGACAAAGGTTCGATTGTTTTTTCTGATACTGAGGAAGTTGATAAACTAAAGCTATACAAAACTGACATTTCATTAAATGGAACAATAACAAACCACACTAATGAAGTAATTGAATTGAATAAAAATGAGCCTTTAAAAGAACAAGCAGCATATTTTATACAATCAATACATAATCGTAAAATCAAAATTAATAATTCTTCTCATGCTTTCGATGTAGTTTCTATTTTAGAAAAAAGTACAGATATTATAAAGACCTCGGGTTGAAATGAAATCAAGAATTGCCGTTATTGTTCCTGCTTATAATGAAGAGCTTCTGATTGAAAAAACTATAAACTCTATTCCAGACAAAGTTGAAAAAATAATAATTATAAATGACTGTTCTAAAGACAGAACTGGAACAATTGTAGAAAATTTATCAAAATCTAACAACAAAATAATTTTAATAAATCTTGAAAAAAACTCTGGTGTAGGATTTGCAATAGTCGAAGGTTACAAAGAGGCACATAAGCTCGGTTTAGAAATAGGTGTAGTTATGCCTGGAGATGCACAAGCACTGCCTGAAGACTTTGATAATCTAGTTGCTCCAGTTGTCAATGGAAAAGCTGATTATACAAAAGGAAATAGACTTAAATACCAAGGTGTTTCAAAAATTATGCCAAAACATAGATTTTTTGGTAATACTCTTTTGACGCTACTTACCAAATTTGCAACCGGGTATTTTCATATTATGGATCCTCAAATGGGATACACCGCACTTAACTTGAAATTAGTTCCTAGGCTAAATTTAGATTCACTTATTAAAAGATACGGTTATCCTGGTCATCTCCTTTACTTGCTTAATCTTGTTGATGCTAGCGTCCAAGACGTAGAAGTAAAGCCTCATTATGGGGAGGAAAAAAGTGGGATAAATCTGATTACTTTTATTCCAAAATTAATATATTTGCTTATAAGGCTGTATTTTTCTCGTGTCTTCAAGAAGCTTATTGTGCAAAATTTATCACCTGCTGGTATAAGTTATTTATTTTCATTTTTATTCCTTTTTATAATTATTCCTTTAATTTCCTATCGAGCGGTATCCAAATTTATTGTTAAGGGCTACATTCCAGAACTTACATTTATATCATTAACTACAGGAATTACATTATTTTTCATATTTTTTCTTTTTGGAGTTTTGTTTGATGTCCAAGAAAATAAATATCATGAGAAGTAAATGTTTTTTTAAATAGAAGAACTTTTCAAAAATAATTATTACTAAAAAATAAATTTTATCATTAGATATTTTAGAATTTAACATCTGATTCTATTTAATTACAAGTTCATTGTTTTCATACCAAAATCCTAATACATAAAGTGACCAAATTAGTCTCATCTCGTTATTGTTTGGGTTTTGGATATTCATTCCACGTGAATAATTTTCAAAAAAATGTTTGTATATAGAATCTTTATTAAGTTCGTTTAATAATCTATCTTTACCAGACTGTTCGTACCATTTTCTAATTGGAAATGCGAAACCATGCTTTGGTTTGTCAAAATTAGGTATATTATTTTGATACATATAATCTCTTAAAAATATTTTTGTCTTCTTCAAACTTACGCTTTCTTTTGAATCTAAAGTTCTTGAAAAATTTATTATCCTATCGTCTAAAAAAGGTGGTCTTATTTCAAGACCATTTGCCATTCCAGCAAGGTCAATTTTTTGTAAAATATTTGTATACATAAAAGTATTCAAATCTAATTCTTGTAATTTTTGTTGTAAATCATTTTCTTCTAATATTAGATTTTTAACATGCTCTTCAAAATTTTTTATATCAGAATCAAAAAATTTTAATTTTGGTGATTGCCAAATTAATTGTTGTACTAAATCATTTTTATTAATTCTTTTAAAGAAATATTGATATTTTTGTAATAAATCAAGATAGCTTGTGGTTCTGCTTGTCGATTCTAATAGCTTTCTACTAGACATTGATTTTAAAATTAAGCTTGGAAAGAGCTTTTTAATTTTACTTCCTCTATACCACTCATATCCTCCAAATAATTCATCAGCACCATCACCACTGATAACTGCTTTTGTATAATTTGCAGTATTTTTACATAAAAAATAAGTGGGTACAAAGCTTGGATCAAGCACTAGAGAATGCATATTATTTAATGATTCGTTTACTAAATCAGATAAATCACCCTCTTTGAGTTTAAAAATATGAGGCTCAAGATTTAAAAATTGCGAAATAGTATCGAATGAATTTTTTTCATCATAAGTCTCGTCTTCAAATGAAACTGAAAAGTGTCTAATATCTTTATTGAGTTTATTCTTTGTAAGAAAAGCAATAATTGATGAGTCTACTCCCCCACTCAAGAACATATCAACAGCAGTATCTGCTTCTAAATGATCTTCAAGTACTTCTAGCATTAAAGTTTCAAATTTTTTGTTCATTGAAATTGGTTTCTTTGTAGTTGAGTAATATTTTTTATTTTTAATTTCTAAACTTGAAGAAAATTCAACATAATGGCCGGGTTTTAACTGTAATAGGTTCTGGACAATATTGCTTTGCATCCTTTGTCCGTTGTATAGAAGGGTATTGTTTATTTCTTGCTCATCTAATCTTTTCAAATTAAAAAATTCGGAAAGATTGCTCATCTCAGATGAAAAAGCAATGTGTCCATATTCATTTAATGAAAAATATAGTGGCTTTATACCAAGTTTGTCTCTAGCAAGTATTAATGAATCATTTTTGTGGTCATAAAAAGCGAAAGAAAACATACCATTAATTTCGTCAAGCTTATTTTTATTACTGCATAAAAAATTTAATAGATGAATCGTATCATTTGAACTATTAGGTGGATTTGGAGTCTGTAATTTTAGTGCTTTTAAATCAAAGATTTCGCCATTGTAAACTATGCAACTTTCAGACTCGTTAGACATTGGCATTGAGTCATGATCCGATCCTCTAATTGCTAATCTTGCAGAACCTAAATGAAGAAATATTTGGCCCATTTCAATTATTTTAAAATCTTCTTGGTCTGGACCTCTATGAGATAAAGAGCTAGTAAATTCTTTAATTTTTTCTAACTCTGGCTTATCTGAAGTAAACCCAACAATACCACACATAAATTGATTATAATTATTTCTGTGATTAAAAGTTTATCTATAATTGTACCTGCGTTAAATGAAGAAGAATCTATCCCCAATCTTTTACTAGACATAGGTCAAGTTTTTGAAAAGATAGATTGTGTATATGAAGTAATAGTAGTCGATGATAACAGTACAAATAAGCTCAGTGACTTTGTTCCAGAAATGAAAAATTTAACTATTATTCGAAACAATATCAGAAAGGGTCAATTTGCTTCTACTATGAAAGGGATAAAATCTTCAAAGTATGACCATGTATGCTTGATTGATGGTGATGGCCAAAATCCTCCATACGAAATACTTAAACTTTTAGAATTATATAATTCAAACTATTCAAAAATTGATGTTGCTTCGGGAATTAGAGACGACAGACAAGATCGTTTTGTTAGAAAAACTTACTCAAAATTTGCAAATTTTCTAATTCGAAAAATAACTAATACCAAATCACTTGATATTGGATGTAGTCTTAAAATATTTAATAAAAATTTATTGGATGATTTAAGTATTTCTGGAGATGTACACCGAATTTTACTTCCTCTGTTTGAAAAGAGGGGTTTTAAAATAATTCAAACAAAAGTAGATCATAAAAAAAGAGTTTTTGGTAATACAAATTATAGTTTTGCAAGAATTGTTCCTATTGCCATAGATTCTATATTAATTGCAATTACATCAGGCTTTACGAAAACACCAAGGTATGTTTTAGGAAAAATTTCTGTGACATTTCTTACATTTTCGTTTTTAACGTTTAGCATTTCTTTATATCAAAAATATTTTCTTGGTGCTTTTGTACATAAAAATCCTTTATTTTTATTAGGACTGGCGTCAGCATTTATTTCAGTACAAATTTTCTTATCAATAATAATGATGTCATTTATAGAAAAACACGAAAATTAAAAAATAATAAATACTTTTAAAATAGAAAAGTACGCTCTAAATAATTTCGACCTAATTGGTTTGTAGAACTTAGTCAATTTAGAAACTAATAAGTGCTTTCTTTTTATGTTATTAAGAGATTTAAGTGAAAGTTCAAGGACATGTTTATTTAACTGTTGTTTATTTTCTTTTGTAAATATAGCTTCGTAGTAATTTTTAAAAAATTGCTTATAAGGGATAGCTTGGTTGTTGATATTTTTATTAAGTTCATCAATCTTAATATTTTTAAAATTATCAACAAAAATTATATTAAGTTTTTTAAAACTTTTATACAAAATGCTGTCTTTTACTACAGGTATAGAACCATAATATATAGCCTCCCATAATCTATGAGTTTGTATCCCATTTCCAGGTGGACACAATACGTACTTGTATTTTTCTAGATCATCTCTATATTGCGTCATTTCTAAATTATTTGTAGCTATGACAAAATCTTTATTTTCATTATATGTTTTTATAATTTTTTCTCTTTCAACGTAATTAGTATTTGGATTGAAATTTATATATATATGATTACTTTTGTTGGTAGATTGGTTTTTTTTACCATGTATATCAGGGTTAATGTTTTTGTTATAGTACTCATTTGCAAATCCGATAGGTATCGAATATAAATCGTCTTTTTCTATAGAAATATTAACTGAAAACCACCTTGATATAGCTTTTGGTTTTTTAGAGTAAAGTTTGTTGTTAATTTCAATATCAGATTGATGGGTAATAAGCGTAAGATTTTTAAGGGGACTACCATCTAATAATTTAAATAATGATTTTACATATTCTGTTTTTGAAAAAACTATATCCCCGTCAGACAGAGAAATTATTGGATTTATATAAGTTACTAATTCATTATTTCTGAATATTTCATAAAAGTTCTTATTTTTTTTATTAAACTCGTCAATTGAAATTGTCTCTGAAAATATAAAATCAGAAAGTTTTGCTAAATCATAACTTCTAAAATAATTTTCTAACTGAGTTTTATTTGAAGAATTTTTCAAACTAAGTTCCCATCTCAAGAAAAAGTTTATCAAAATGATTTCTAGATATTTTTGAATTTTCTTTTTCTGTCCAGGAAACTGAATCTTTTCTTTTCCTGTGAAAATGATAGTGTTCTTTCAATAAGCATAAATTATTACCATTTCGTAACCAATAATAGGTAAAAGCTACTGCATCCATTGATAAAATTTCTCTAGAAAAATTTTGCTCATTTTTAACATTTTTTAAAAAACTGTCTTTACTAAAAATAAAATTACCTATATTCAATATCCAATATATGCTTTTATTCTTTTCGTACATAATATTTTCTTCACCTTCAAAAATTTTTTTTATTTGATGGCTATTAATAACTAAATCATTTTTTGTAAACGTCTCCAGTTTTCCAGAAAGAGACTTGTAAATCGGTGTAAAAATATTTACATAATTATAAAAATGATAAATTTTGGATGGGACATATAGCCTTGTTTCATCATCAATTTTATTTATTTTGTCTAAAATATTTTCGAGGTTAAATCCCGCAATATTATCTGAATCTAATATGTAGACAAGGTCAGAACTGGCATTTTTTACAGAGTCTAATTTATTATGATAAGCACCTTTATTAATATTATTTTCATAAAGTTTGATTTTGTTTTTAAGTTGATGATTTGATATTGTTTTTTTTAAATTTAATAAATTTTCTGAATCTGAAAAATCATCTGATATGACTATTTCATTAATACTTTTGCAATTTATTAATGAATTTAAACACTGTTGTAAATATTTTGATGAATTAAATGTAGGAATAATTACAGAAATCATAATTTTATTGTAAATACCAAAAACCTTTAATACTTAAAAAAATTTATTTACGTTGCGAAATATTAATAAACATTGATAATTATATAAGAAAGTTTTATGAAAAAATTAGTAACATATCTTAACTTATTTAGATATTGGCAGTGGTTAAAAAACATAATACTTTTCATACCTTTTTTGTTGACTGACATCACAAATACTAAGCTGTTAATTGATCATCTTGGTTTATTTATATTATTTTCTTTCTTTGTTTCTTCTACTTATATTCTTAATGATATTAATGATCACAAAGAGGATAGAAAACATCCACAAAAGAACAAGCGACCGATTGCCTCAGGTGAAGTAAGTATAAATGAATCTATTGTTCTTTTTGTTTTTATTTTTTTGGCAACAATTTACTTTACTTACTATCTATACGGTATTGAGTTGATTAAATTATTTATCTTTTATTTCATTTTGACAAGTCTTTATTCTTATAAAATAAAATATATAAATTTTCTTGATGGCTTTATCGTGTCCATTTTGTACATTAACAGGCTTTTTCTTGGAAGCGAATTATCTGAAATTTCTCTGACATATCAACTCACACTTTATATCTTCTTTTTAAGTATGTTAATTTTTTATTTAAAAAAGAATTCAATATTAAATATTAGTAATTACACCAACAAATTAAAAGAAAAAATAACCGTTCAAAATTCTAAAATTCAAATTTCTATGGTTATAAATACTTTATTTATAATTTTAAATACAGTCTTGGCATGGTGGATGTTTGGTTATATTGGCTCAAGTGTAGATTATTTGTTTGGGTTTTTATTTTTTATTTTGCATATCATAATCCTGAAAGATTTAATTTCCCTGTCAGACCAGGGGCTTCTTGAAGATATATCTGGAACTCTTTTTTTAGCAAAAAACTTAAAAATCAAAATTTTTTTTGTATTTACTTTATTTATTCTTTTCTATTACGTATAAACAGATAGGCTTAAATCTATGGAAAAAAAATTATTAGCTTCCTGGGGAAATAACATTAGCAAAGAAATTTTCACTACTGATAAAATCATACAAGGAGTAATAAATGTTGGAAATCAAAATTCATATGGAGATTGTTTTATTCCTAAAAGCTTACACGCAATCAAAAGTGTAAAACTTGATACTGAAAAAGATTATTTTTCATCCTCAAAAACAATAAACGAGCTGCTTACAGTAAACAAAATTGGACTTTATGGAATTCCAGGCAAAAGTAACGTCACTCTAGGAGGTGCTATAGCGTCAGATACTCATGGTAAAGATAACATATGGGGAGGAAGTTTTGAAAAAAATATCAAAGAGATTTATATTCAACTTCCAAATAGAGAAAGATTAGTGGTTTCAAGAGATAAGGAGTTCGAAATTTTTGAATCTACTATCGGTGGATATGGCCTAACTGGATCCATTTTGGGCTGTAGTCTTAATAATCAATTACCGAATTACTCAGATTTTTATAGTAAATCAATCAAAACTGGTTCAGGAATAAGAAACCTCTTATCAAGCATTTCTTTTGAAAATGAAGTTTATACCGTGTGCTGGGTTGATTTACTTAGTAGCAAAAACTTTTGGGTCATTGAAAATTACAAGGAATATGTCAGCTATAAAAAAAGTAAATCGAGGGGCAAAAATAATGAACTAAATTTTTCTATACCTTTTATAGGAAAAAATTTTTTAGGTAGTATGTCTTTTGTAAATAAAGCATACTATTACAAAAATAAATTACATCAAAATAATATAGTAGACATGCAGAAAGCTTTATACCCCTTAGGTTTATTGACTGATACGAGAAATGTCTCTAAAAATAGAAAAATTATTCAGGTACAGTTTTCTATTCCAAATAATGAAGAATCAAATTTAGAAGAATTAATCAATCTTTTAATTTATAATCAATTTCCAATATTGTGTAGTATAAAAAAACTAAATAATTCAAAAAATTATAACAATTTATCATTTCATCAAAATGGCTGGACTGTTGCTGTAGATTTTCCATATGAGAATTTTGATAACAAATCAATTAGATATTTTTATAGAAAATTAATTGAACACCAAGGAAAAATTTATCTGGCAAAAGACTCTACGCTAAATGTTGATGAATTTCGAGAAATGTATCCAAAATTTAAAGAATGGGAAAAGGTTTTAAAAAAATTAGATCCAAATAATATTTATCAATCTGAACTATCTAATCGGCTTGGTCTTAAAACATGGTGAATAATTTTGTAATTATTGGAGCAGATAGTGAATTGGCTAAGGCATTTATTCAATTAAATCCAAATGAAGAAAGTAAATTTTTCAAAATATCGAGAAATAGAATTGAAAGCGATTTAGAAATAGGAGACTATTTTGACGATATTGATAAGGTAATCGATTACGTTAAAAAATTACCCCCCTGTTACGTTATATTTTTCAATGGTTTTTTAGCAGAAAATAGGCCTATACAATTTCCATCAACAGAAGAAATTAGGCTAACTTATAAAATAAATTTTCAAATTCCATTTTTCCTGACTCAACAACTTTCTAAATTAGAAAATATTGAAAAATACGTATATATTTCAAGTATTGCAGCAGTAAAGCCTCGATTCAAAAATTATATATACGGGAATACTAAGAATATGCTGGAAAATTCTATAATTAGCTTGGGAATTAAAAATGTTTTGTTTCTAAGGTTTGGGAAAATAAAAACTAGGATGTCAAAAGATCATAAAGATTTACTTTTCACACTTAATAAAAAAGAAGCTGCAGAACTTATGTATAGAAAAATTAAAAATACTGGCATTATCTATCCAAATTACAAACTTTTGTTGATATCTTTTGCCCTTAGATTTCTTCCTGTTAAATTTCTTAATATTATAGAGAAATCTTTAAAGTAATTTTTTATTTTTTATTTCTTTATAGCTACTAAATACAAAGAAGGATATTGGTATAAAATAAGAAATATTTAACTTATTAACTCTTAATAAATAAATAATATTTAAATCGTCCACACAGCAGTAAGGAACCCTCCATAAAATTAAATATGATAAACCAAATACTATCAAATTAACAATGTCTGTTGTTTTGATAGTAATATTCTCAAAACTACTACTGTGAAAATATAATATTGTTAACAAATTTAACAAAATAAATAACCATCTTCCCCAATCAATAGCAGTGACAAACAATGGAAAAATATTTAAAAGTACGATAAACGTTAGTAATTTATTTTTTACAAAAAAACCATTTATTAGCAATGGAGCAAATGTCAGTAATAAGTAGGCTCCATATACTAAAAAATATTTATTGTCAGCAAATACTGTTGAGTAAACCATTTCAAAAGATGAATAAATATCTTGACTTAAATAATATGATTTATCACATCCCATGTCTTGAAAATTTATATAATATTCACTACAAAGTTTGTCAGCAATATAATTTATATTCTCTGTATTTAGGTAGTTATATAAGAAAATTATTAAATTTGCAAGAGTTGAAAAAGCTACAAAGATAAAATACTTTTTATTTCTAAGCATGTAAATCATTAAAAAAATAAAAAATAAATTTACTTCATGAATATAAAAGGAAAGGTTAAGCAAGAAAGCACCCAGTATATATAATTTTTTATTATTAATCATTGAGTAATATGCTATTAATAGAACACTAATTAATCCAAAAATTTCTTTATTGGCCGGTCCACCACTAATTGTATAAATTTGATGGCCTATAAGTGCTGGGGAAAAGATTAAAACTATATCAGTAGGTGATTTTGTTGAGTAATCATAAATTTTTAAAATCAAATAGGTATAGATGAAATGAATTAAAAATATAACAATTGGGATATATAAATAAGCAATGCTAAAAATATCATCTGAAAATAAATTGAATAGAGTTCCAAGAAAACCCCTCCTGACAAATCCAAATTCATAACTAATTAAGTACTCTTGGATGACGGAAAAACTTTTATTATTAAATTTATTTAAATTTAATAACCCTACAAAAGCTGGAACAATTAAATACATGTATTTGTTTAAATTAGGATAAAAAATTCCTATTATTTTTTCTGAAAGAGTCTTTAAATATTTTGGATTTTTTATCTTTAAATAAACAAAATATATTACAAATACTTCAAGGAATAGAAATTCATAAGTATAAAATCCTGGGAATTCTGGATTTCTGAAATCTGAACTAAACATAAAGTTTATAAATAAGCTAAATAGAGTCAGGGCAATTAAAGAAAAATGTTTTTGTAGTTTTTCATTTGATATAAAAAGTAAAAGTAATACTAAAAATCCAAAAAATTTTAATAGTTGGAATAATGAATTATCGTATCCTACTTTTATCCTAATTTCAGGCCATCCATCTTGAATTTCTGTTACTTTATTTACACATTTAATTTGATCAAAATTGAATATTGATGTGTAATAATCTTTATAAACAATAATTTTTTTATTTGCTTCTTGGATATCATAAAAATTGATTTGATTTAGGGAGTATTGGCAGCTGTCTTCTATTCTAAATTCTTTGTAGTCAATTAGAGCTTCACTTAAACCAAAACTAAGTGAAATCAAAAAAGATAATAAAACTAAATACAAAAAGAATATTGTTAATAATGTTCGCTTAAACTTACCGCTTAATACAGTTTTCATAAAATTATTTGATTAAAACATTGTAAAAAAATATATCTTAAAAAACAGTATAAATAATTTCTCACCAAGTTCTTCATCTTAAAATATTTAAGAAGTTTGCAAAAATATATTCGATATTTTTTATAAAAAAATTGCCTTCAAAATTCGTAAGCGGATTGCAGCAATGTTCAACTCTAAATATGAAAGGATAAATAATAAAAGCATACAAATATTTATTATTTTTTTCTTTACTATCCGAACTTAAATATATTACGAGAAAACATATAGAAACAATGTAAATCCACCTACCCCAATCATAAGCTAATAAAAAAAGAGGTGTAAACGAAATACCTACTAATAGATAGTATTTAATTTGCTTGTAATTATTTTTATCAAAAAGCAAAGGAAGAATTGATATGCAAAATAAGAGTATGTATAAGTATGATGACTCTCTATTTTCATTAATTATATAATTTTGCGTTATTAGAAATGCAGCATTTAAATCCCAGGTTAAAAATTCAAATGATCCATATCCACATAAATTTGATAAATCTAGTTTATCTAAATCTTCACATATCAAATCTTTTTTAATTTTAAGTTCATCTTCAGAATTTGAAAATAAAACATTTGATAATAAATTTACCAACGTTGAACCAATAAATAAAAAATAGTATCTATAATTCACAGACTTCATTTTGATGAACAAAATATAAATTATTGTTGTAAAAAAAAATAAATTTACTGAATGTGAAAAAATAGCAATAGTATAAATAAAACCACTTAGATAAATTTGATACTCTTTTATTGAAATTATGTTTGAAGCTAAGATAACTAATGCAAGAATTCCAATAATTTCTTTTCTAAAAGATCCCTGGGAATCATATATATTGAATAAAAATGTTGCGGGTGAAAATATCATAACTACAGAAATAATATTTTGATTGAAAGAATTAAATATCTTAGATAAGAAATAAAATATAAAAATGTAAACAGAAATCAATATAAATGAAAGGGAATCTAGCATGGATTCTTGATTGTCAAAAATATTTAAAAATAGAGTACCGAACAATCCTCTATTTAAAAATCCATGATTATAATTTATCAACCAGTCTGCAGTCATAAATGTATGACCTTTATTGTTGTTTAAATCAATAAAATATTTAAACAACGGTATATAGACAATGGTTAATATTAAGAAAATATTATATTTTGAAAATTGGAGATTATTTTTTTTATTTAGGACCTCTCTTTTGTTTTTATATGAGCAAGGAAATAAGTTACAAAATTTTTTTAAAATTCTAAAACACATAAATTAAAAATTGTTTATAAAACTTACTAAAGTATCAATCCCTGATTTATAAGCTAAATTCTCATTATGAGCATACCCTTTATTAAAATCAAAAAAATATTCTTGCTGTAACAGAATTTCTCCGTTGTCTATTTCTGGAGTTATTCTATGTACAGAAACTTTAGGTGTGCTTTCTTTTAATTTGTATGATTTATAAATTGAACCTAAACCTTTATAAAGCTCATTTGTTATATCTGAGCAATGAAAATTTATTATTTCGTAATCATTTATAATCTCCATTGGAAAAATATAACTTGCCCTAAAAACTAATATCAAATCAGGCTTAAACTTTAACAACAAATCATTAAGTTCTTTTTTATTTCGAAAATCTATTATATTTGGAACCTTTATATTCTTTCTGAGCATTTCAGAAAAAACTGCATTAAATAAAAATTTAAAAGTTAAGGATTTAGATTTGAAAATTAATCTTAATATTTTTTTTAAATTTAAACTTTTATCTCTTATAATTTTTAAGTTTTTTTCTAATAAATTTAGCTCTTTTATTAGATTATTTGAAATCTTATCACTACCGGTGATAACTAGGATTTTTTTTTCTTTTCTGTGTAAACTATTTTTCAACAAACCACGTATTTCCAGACTCATTAAAGTTTGAAAAAGAATCATTCACAGCTTTTCTTACTCCTTCAAATGTAAGATAATCATCTCCAATAATTAGGCCTCCTTGCTTAACTTTTGGACTCCAACACTTAATATCTTCAGTCACCGCTTCGTAACTATGATTGCCATCAATATAAATTGCATCAATTGAATTGTCTTCAAAGTCAAGATATGCCAAATTAGATTTTTTTCGAATTAAGTTAAATCTAGGATCATTAACTTTTTCAATAACAAATTTGTAGAGATTGTCCATTAAGTCTTGGTTATAATATGAAAATCCATCTTTTCTATCATAATTACTTTCATAGGGGTCTACACCTGTATAAGAAGAAACCATGTCACTCAGTTTTTCAATAGTGAATTTTGAAGTAGAGCCCCGTGCAACTCCAATTTCAACAATATTTAAATCACTTTTATTGTTTAAATGTTTTTCAATTATATTGGAAAATGCTGATGGATCCCAGGTTGATTTTTTATCTTCCTCAACAAAGTATTCTTTATACTCTGAATAATCGCTAAAAGTAATCTGCCTAAGTTCATAAAATCTTAGAAAGAGTTTTAACTTATTTTTTATTTTATTTAGCATTAAAAACCAGTTTCTATTTATTTTAGAATAATTTACTTAAATGTTACCAAATAATCTACACCATTTTTATTGTTTTTTTGGTCTAAAACTATTGGCAGGTTATTAGCCAATTGATAATTTTGAACATTATTTTTTTTTAATTTTCTTGAAAAACTCAATTCAAGAACAGTTGGAATGCCATCATATATAGGCCCAAAATTATTTATATGGGTATGTATTAAATGCAAATTACAATTATTAATAAATTTTTTTATTTTATCTAAATTTTTATTTACATCATGGAATTCTATATTAAGAGCTATTATCTTATCGCTATATCCACATATCTCATCGAGTAAATCGTATTCCTCCCCTTCTATGTCAATACTTAAAAAAACGTTTTTTAAATTTCTAGAAAATATATCTTTGAGTTCAATAAATTCTGGTTTATAGCCGTAAGAACTTTCAAAATCTTCAAAAATTGTCTTATTTGAAGACACAAATTTTTCTGAGTGCTTAATTTTGTTAGATAGATTTAATTTAAAAAATATACAAAAATCTAAAAAAAACTTTATTCTAACCAATGCTCTACGAAGATTTTTTTTATTTGGATTTATTAAAAATTTTTTAATTCTATATTTGCAATTTTTACGAATATATTTAAATCCAACTGACCCATCAAATGTATAAATATTAATTTTGCTATTATTTTTTAAAAATTCTTTTTCAAATGAATAATCAAAGCTTATTCCCAGTGAAATTAAGTACTCTGAATCGAGAATGTCCTGATTGCTGACAATGTAGCCTCCATCATTTGGATTTCCTATACGAGTTAAATCTTCGATTTTATATGGATTTAAAAAACTTGGTAATATAATTTTATTTTCCATTAAGTATTCTTTTTTTTGAAAATTTCAACTTTAATTAAATTATAGGAATTCAATTTATTTAATGTAAAATGAACTAATGTTGTTAAAAAAACAAAATAGTTTAATTTATTTAATTATAACACTTCCGTTTTTTATTAAACAGTATTCAGATATGGTCAAGGGTGGTACTACTTATGACATATTTGAACAGTGGATGGGAGCAGGATATATTTTTTCTAAATTACAAGCATATATAAATTTTGACCTTAACAACATTATTTTTTCTAAAAGTTTAGGTATTTATGATTATTTTGGCTACGTATTTATGTTGCCAGCATATATTTTTGAAAGAATAATTAACGGCTTTATGTACGATGAAAATAATATACCTATTAATAACGCTTCACTTTTTTTTGCATCTGAAGATGCTCAAACTTACTTCTCTCTTCACTTTTTTCTGTTAGTTTATTCCTTTCTATGCATGTATATTATTTACAGGAAATTAACACAACTAATTGATAAAAACTTTTCAGTACTTTTTTTATTAATAATATTTTTAATTCCAAGTTTTTCTGGACACATGCTTTTCAATGTAAAGGATATACCTTTTTTACTCAATTTGTTCATAGCAACTTTGTATATATTAGAAATATTTTGTTATAAAAATTTGAGTGAAATTTATTTTAAGGATATTTTAAAAGCCTCATTAGTTTTTGCTTTTTCTTTACTTACTAGAGTCAATTCAATTTTCTTTATTAGTTTTTTGTTTTTGTATATTTTTTTAAGAAAAATCAAACTATATAGAGTTGTTTTAAAAAAAATAATTTCAGTATATGTATTAGCTCTAACTTTTCTCCTAATAGGTTCTCCTTCTGCTTGGAGAAATCCTATTAAATGGATATTTGAAAGTATAGAGTTTCAGTCAAATCACTATTGGTCTGGAAATACCCTGACAAATGGAAAATTTGTTTTTGCTCAAGAAATGAGTGGAACATATTTATTTGAATGGTATTTCTATAGAATGCCCCTATTTTTACACTTATCTCTAATATTTTTTATATATTTTTTAATAATTCAGAAAAATAATTCAGAAATAGAGAATTATTCTTTTATCTTTATCTTGGCTAATTTTTTACTATTTCCTATCATAAAACCAACTGCATATGACGGACTTCGACATTTCTTGTTTTTAATTCCTTTTTTTACAGTACTTTGTGTGTCAGTTTTACAAAAAATTAAAATCTTTAATGGTACTTTATATAATTTTGTTTTTAGTTTAATAATAATTTATGGTTTATTTACCCAATGGGGATTAGATAGCTACAGGTATACTTACTTTAATGAATTAACAGATACAGAAAATATTTCAATTAGTTGTGAAAATAATGATGGTTGTGGTAATTGGCCAACGGATTACTGGGGTTTTTCTGGAAAAGAATTAGCTGATATATTTAATTCAAACTACAAAGAAACTAATCTCCTTGTATGTGAACCAAAACATGGTTTTTCAAGTTATTTAGATAATTATGAATTTAATCTAATTGGTCTTGATCAAATTGTATATTATGAAAACTTCTACACCTTGACACTTCACAGACCTAGACAAGATGTAAATTCATGTGATTTTCATTTTTTAAATTATAAAATTGAATGTAAATTAGCGGATAGTGTTACTAGACAATTAAGAGGGGAAGAGATATTTATGAGTTATGTTCATAAATGCTCAGCAATTTAATTAAAATAAAAGTTTATTCATAATTAGTTAATTTTTTTTAGCTGAATTTATTCTCAACAATTTATAAAGTTTTCGTATAAAATTTATTAAAAATTCTTGAAATAAAATATTTTTTAAAAGTAAAGTATTGCTTTTTGAATTTATAATATTTTATGGCTCATTTATATAAAAATACAACTAATTATCAAGGATTTTTAAAGAGGTATTATTTTGAAGGTTTAATAAAGGCAATAATTAGATTGGGAGAATTAGAAAATATTAATAAAAAAATATTGGATTTCGGATGTGGGGTCGGAAAGCTAAAGTATCTCTTAAAAAATAAAAATCCTAATGTTATAAATTATGATGTAGTACAAGAACTTAGTGATGTAAAAAATTGGGACGAAAAATATTTTGATATCTTGGTAGCTAATGAAGTTTTTTATACATTTGATCAAGTTTCTTTAGAAAAACTACTTTTAGAACTTAAAAACTTTAATAGAGATATGACATTAATTGTTGGAATAAGCAAGCAAAGTCTTTTAAATAAAATCGGTGCCTTACTTCTGAATGATTCAAAGGCGCATTATGGTACAAAATTAAAACCTTTAGAAGAAATTAATGCATTAAAAAAATATACAAATGTTATTTTAAAAAAAAATTATCTGTTCTTAGTAGACATATATTTACTAAAATTTAATTAGTATGATACGTTCAATTCCTAGAGGTAAAATTTATCATAAGTTACGTTTTGAAATGCGATACTTATTAAAAACTCTTTTTAATAACCTAAACAACGAAGAAATAGTAAATATATTTGAAGATAAATTTGCAAAACTCAATGGGTCAAGTTACTGTGTTGCCTTTCCATATGCTAGGTCAGCCGTTTATCACTCTTTAAAAATTAATAATTTTGAGGAAAATTCTGAAATAATTATGCCTCCAATAACAATTCAAGCAATGTTAGATGCAGTTTTGGAATTAGGATTAAAACCAATTTTTGTTGATATTGATTTAGATACATTAAGTTATGATTTAGTTGATTTAGAAAAAAAAATTAGTGTTAATACAAAAGCAATACTTTTGACTTACCTTTATGGAATAGTTCCAAATGTTGATGAAATAATAAAAATATGCAAAAAAAGAAGTATTTTTATTATTGAAGATTTTTCACAGTGTTTGAACGGAAAATTTAATGAAATTAAAGTTGGAAATTTTGGTGACATAGGTGTTTATAGTTCATCTACTACTAAGACTTTAGATTTATTTGCAGGAGGAATTTGTTTTACAAATAATTCCAATATTTATTTAGAGTTAAAAAAATGTCAGTCTCAACTTGTTTCTCCTTCTAGAATAAGAATTTTAAAATTGATATTAATTGATATATTTAGAAATTTAGCAACTAACAAAGTTATATTTAGTATTTTTACTTTCAGGATTTTAAAGTTTCTTGATTTTTTTACAAGTAAGACAACTGAAAAATGGGTTGGAGATAGATCAGCTGAAAAACTTGAATCGATTCCAAAATATTGGTTTGAAAAATTTTCCTCAATTCAAGCAAAAGCAGGGATTGAAATTATAGACTCTAAAATACTGGAAATTGAAGATGAAAAAAGAATATATATTACAAATAAATATAGAGAAGAAATTTCTGATGTTAGGTTTCCAAATTTTAATACAGGATATAATGTCTATTGGCAATGTATTGCTTATACTGAATCAATAATTAAAACAAGAAGAAAGCTTTTAAAGAAAAATATTGACGTCGCGACAACTAGTTTACCTCTTTTATCTCAACTTCCTTTATACGGAATAGAACAAAATACTCCAAATGCTAAATATTTGATAAATAACAGTATTTTTATTCCAAATTTTTCCAATCTGACTAAAAAAGAGGTAAGTAAAATAGTAGAAAGTTTTAATGATTGAAGTATTAGTTGTAGGTTCTGGCCCTTCTTCATATGCTTTTTTAAATGAAGCAATTAAAAATAAACATTTAAATATTACTTTAATTGATAATTCTGATTTAGATTTTTCTAAACAAGAAGGATGTATGTTTAAAAATTCTAACTTCAAAAACAGTAGACTAGGCAGTAACAGTAAAATAATTGATAGCGACATTTTAGATTCTGATGATTCTATACCTCATCCCTCAAAAGCTTTTGGAGGATTTTCAAATGTTTGGGGGGGAACTTTAGATTCTATTCCAGTTACCTTAATCGATTCTTTGAAAAATGAAGAAATAGACATAAGTTCAGAATATAATCAAATCAAAAAAAATTTAAAAATACTCTCTCAAAAAGATTCAGTTGAAGTCAAGACTTTAAAAAGACCAGAATTTAAGGGTTTAAAAAATTACAAAGATTTTATAAAGAAAAATCCTAAATTATATACAAGTTTTTCTCAATTAATTGTTAATGATTGGGTATCTAATAAAACTATTAATAATAAAATTTGTAAATTTTGTAGACAATTTGAATGGGCATGCAACAATAATCTAATTTGGGATTCAAAAAATTTTATGAAAAATTTAATTAATTCAAAAAAAATTAATTATTTAAAAAATACAAAACTACTTAGTTTTGTTGAAGAAAAATTTTATGTAAAAACAAACTTACTAGTAGAAAATAATTCAGAAATAAAAAGGTTTGATAAAATTATACTTGCCACTGGGCCTATTGCTACAAGTTCGATATTTATAAATTCAAACTTAATAAAAGAAGTGGAAATTAAATCATCAGATTTAGTTGTAATACCTTTTTTGAAATACTTTATTACATCAAATAAAAAAGACTCGTTCCCAGATTTATTTCTAAAATTTAAATTAGAAGATTTAAATTTTTTTGGCCAACTTTATTTTTTTTCTAATGGTGTTTTAAAATTATCATTTATCAATAATTTTTTTAAAAAAATAGCCGGTTTAGTTCCTAATTTTTTAATGAATTTTTCGGGTGGTTTGTTTTTATATTTAGATGAAAGTATTTCAAGTAAATTAATTATCAAAAAGGAAGATACGCAACTTATGTATATTAAAGTTGATAACCAAAATAATTATTTATTATTTAAAAAAATTAGAAAAATATTTTTAGAAAATAAAATTATTTTAATTTTGTTGATTAAGACAATAAAAAAATTCGGTAGTAGTTATCACTACGGAGGTCAATTTCCCCACAAAAAAACAAATAATACAAAAACCAGTGATAGATTAGGTAGGGTTGGTAAATTAAAAAATGTTCACATAGTTGACAGTTCAGTACTTCCCCATATCTCTGCAGGAACTTTAACTATATCCACAATGGCCAATAGTCTCCGAATAGCGAGTGAAATGTTTATTAATAAAAATTAGATACTAAAAAATTACTTCCAAAATCTTCAAAAATTGTCTTATTTGAAGACACAAATTTTTCTGAGTGCTTAATTTTGAAGCTGATTTAAAAATTCATTAACATCGCTAAATACTATAGCTTCTACATTCCACCCACCGTATCTAGTACTGCTGAAAGCCAAATAAAATTTTTCATTTAAAAAAACTTCTTTTTTTATATCTTTCGTTATTACTTCCGGGGTATCGATTACTATATTTTTTGATCTATCATATGGAACAAAATAGCCGATAAAATCATCTTCTGACAAATTATTAAAATCAGTAAATTTGTAAATCTTAAATCGATAAAGATTAGGAACGATAAGGTAAACTTCGTTATTGTAACTAAAAAAAGAAGCACAATATACACCTTCATTAAATTTTTTATCAACAATCTGAGGGGTGTCAGATATTTTTTGCCAATTTGCTAAATCATTTGAGTAAGCTATTCCTATGCTTCTCTCAGCCTGTGAAATTGTTAGTCCAGTTGACTCATAATTTAAAAAATACTGATTGTCTACTTTTATAATCCCAAAATTTTCGACGGCGTTTCCCTCCCACTGGTACTCAGGAATAAGTATTGGTTCTAAATTAATTTCCCATTCAAATGAATCTTTGGAGGTAGCAATATGAATTGCTTCGAAGTTATCCTCATTATATTTTCTAGATGTAAATATCATAAAATACATATCATTTTAATAAAAAACATATGGAACATAAACGTGCTGAAAGTTATATGCATTTGTAATATTAGGTATAATTTGAATCTCATTTTTATTATCAAATGTTTGTAGGTCATTAGAGCTATTTCTGAAAATACTATATTCATTGTTGGTTCTTGCTGAGTAAAAAATAATGTATTCAGAATCAACCTTGATAATTGATGCAAATGACCTTGAATTATATTTTTCATCTGGCTTCAAGATATCAATTATTTCGTAATTGGTGACCACACTATTAAATAACTGACTTTTGTCTTGAACAATAGTAGTATCTTCGACTGTAGTTTCTTCACTAAAACCTCCACAAGCAACTAATAAAAAAACTAAGAGTATTACTACTTTTTTCATTTTATTTCACTAAATAAAAATATCATTAAATTTCATTTTTTCAAATCTTATTTAATTTATAGGCTTTTCCAGAAGACAGTGTCACAGTTTTTGTAAGTGGTAAATTCTATGTGAATTGTCAGGTATGGTTTAAAATAATGTCTGTGGACACTATATTTCTATTATTTATCTTAGGTGCTGTAGCTTTACTTGCTTTATTAATTCTTTATATAAGAGGTAAAGTGACAGCTTCTTTTATGACTACAGGTGGTTTAGTAATTTTATTTATCTTTTCTTTTATAACTAGTAGGTAGAAACTTTAAGAGAACGCCCTCGGTGTTTATTAGTTTTTAGTTATACCAATGTGACCATTTTGTTTTTTTAAAAAGCTAGTAACGAAAAAAATTTTTAGCAATTGGTGGCCAGAGGCAGAATCGAACTGCCGACCCCTTGTTTTTCAGATATGGGCTAACCATTTGACCTTAGTTCATTTTACATTAACTTACTTTAAATATCGCT
>Ga0075476_10000340_pt1 | contig 20354 bp, 16 predicted proteins | sample DEB08_DNA_5_FD_76339 | JGI IMG/M metagenome (GOLD analysis project Ga0075476, IMG submission 76339) | Aqueous microbial communities from the Delaware River and Bay under freshwater to marine salinity gradient to study organic matter... | ecosystem: Environmental > Aquatic > Marine > Coastal ...
ACTATCTAGGATGTTAGATGAAAAGAATAATCCTACAATCAAAGATGATGAACTTAATGAACATGAAGAATTACTATCTAGGATGTTAGATGAAAAGAATAATCCTACAATCAAAGATGAGTCATTACCTATTGAATCTATAAACAAAACAAAAAATGTATCATCACCTATTGAGCTAAATATTTCTGAAATTAGTGATGAAAATAAAAAATCATTAAGAGATAATTTTTCATTATCAACACTGCATAGTTTATCTAGTGAAATGAAAAAAAATATAGTAAATGTTATCATTCAACAATCTAGCATTGAAGATTTAATTGATATTATAAAAATGGGAAGATTAGCTAAAAAATCAAAACAAAGTCAAAATGAAGAAACTAGGTATGCTGTTAAAAATAAAGATACTCCTGAAAAGAAGAATAATCGACGTGACAAAGAAACAATTGATTCTCTTATGGAAAAATTTAAAAAAAATGTAAGAAAAATAGATTCTATAATGAATGAATCTTTATGGAATCAACAAGAAGAAAAATCGAATACACTACAACATCAACATGATAGTCATAGAACCTATTTATTTGATCATAGACTTGGTAAAATAAATAAAAAAGGTGAGCGTGCTGAATGCTCTATAGGAAAGTTGAATAACGTGAACTACTTTAAATTTATTCAAGGGAATATAGATTTAACTAATGAATATCAAGATAAATGTAATTGTGTATCATATGATGATACCTTAAAATGCACGTTATGTAGCCAACTAAAAAATCAAATAGCTAGTAGAAGTTTTGGAAAAAAATATATAGAACAACAATTACCTCAATGGAATATCACATTTACTGCGGGTTCGCTGCGAAGTAACAATAGAGTCCATTTTGGTAAATATAATGTGAGAGCAAAAACAAGACTCAATTCTAAATGTGTAAGTTTTATAACGTTCTCTATGGTTCTCCCTATAAAAGATCCTCTTTATCCTAATTCTGGGTTTTGGGATGAAATAGCATTAGGATTTTCTTCAGAAGAAAAAAACCTACTCTCTCTATTTATAAAATCAGATACAACAGCTAATGAAAAAAAACAAGTTCAAATACCTTTACATATAACAGAAGATAATTTTAATAAGAATGAGTATAATAATTATACATTAGAATGGAATACAAGTATGATATCTTTGAGAGTCAATGACACTCTTGTTTATACTACACAAAAAAATCATCCTGTTCCACAATTACCTGGATATACATATTTTATAGTTCGACCCAATTATAATACTGATAATATAGAATTACTAAAAAAAATTAAGGGGATAAAAGGAAAAAATATTGAAGAACCAAATATAAAAATAAAATCGTTTTCCTATGATCCTTTATAGTATCATTGCACTTATAGTATCATTTAGAATTATAGATTTTTGTAAGAATATTTTCCCATTCATTAATAGCCTCCTTTCTTTTAAATAATTTGTCAGTAGCATTCATTATTTTGCTTCTTAATTTTGTTGCATACTCTTTATTCGTAGCAACTTTAACCACAATATCTGCATAATCATCTTCATTCTTTGCAATTAATTCTGTAATACCCATAGCTTTATAGTAAGCGTAAGTCCATCGCCCTCCCAATACATTAGACGGTAATGTCACAATAGGAGCACCAATTTCAAAGGCTTCGCGTGATGTAGTATCACCACCAAAAAAATAGGTATCCAATACAACATCTACGTTTTTATGCATAGCCATCAATTCATGATGTGATAATTTATCTAAAAATACAATTCTATCTAAATCAACATTCATTGATTTCAATCTTGCAATATGACGTTCATTTAATGAGTATAATTCTTTATTAATTGAAATTAGAATAATCATTGCATTTTTGTCCTTTTTCAAAATAGAAGCTATCATTTTATCAAAAGAAATATGAAATTTAAATGTGCCTTGAGAACAAAAATACCAGTTAAGGTTTGGATCAATATTAGAACAAAAACTCATGTTGCTTCGATTGTAATGCCCCCATGGTTGATTTGTTTTTAGTGAAATAAAATTATTTGTATTTCGGGGAATATAATATTCCCAGACATTATTTGCGGGTATCATAACTAACTCTTCCGTGTAATGATTTTGTGCTTCTGGTATTTCTGCCGCTTCCCACGATATAAAATAATCCATAAGATGTCTAGGCAATCCTGTTGTTACTGGGTGACCGTGAGTGCATACTTGTATCGGTGCTAATTTAGATAATGGAATAAAATTTATTAATGATTCCATATGAAATTCTAAAAAAAGCAATATATCTAAATTTAAATTAACAATTTCTTGTTGAATTTTTTTAATGTATGTATAATGTGGTGGAATAGTTGGTATATATAAATTTTTTGTATCATGTGGATTTTTTTCGTAACCAAAATAAATATACGTAATATCAAATTTATCTGGTGACAATTGTTTCAATGTTGGATAAAAACTGTCCGAGATACTACTACAATGAATTTTGCTATCAGTTAATTCTATTTCAGGAATCAGTGAGCGTGTAAAGATTCCTAATTTTATTTTTTTTGTATTTTTAGGCTGGATCGACTTTGGAAGCATATAATTTTGATTTGAAATTTCTGGGAACGTTTTCATCATTAACTGTGTATATTTTTCTAGGATACATTTAGGATTATTATTATAGTAAGCATAATAAAATGGATGACTGAAGATCATCAAGTTAATATTTGTTATAGATTGTGTCATTAAAAAATCCATTCTCTTATCTAATTGAAAAAGTGTATTCTTTTCTTCTTCGATTGTTTTTGGCATAAGTGGGGTTAATAGACCCAAATAGAATCCCCATTTTTTATCCTTATCTATAATTTTTATTAACCAATAAAATGCTTTTTCATAATTATGTGTAACTGCGTAATAGTAACCGATCCTAGCAATTAGTTCTATTTCTTCATTTGAATATGTATCTTTTTCATAATCACATAATGCTCTTTCTAAATAATGAATTCCTTCAGCTATATCAGAAACTACTGAATTATTTTTATTTATAAGTTCAAGCCCTTCATTTTTATACTTTACACGTAACATATTGAGATATTTCTGTGATATTTCATATCGAATGTTATTATCAGTATTTGGTTTGTGTAAAATATAGGTATCATTTAATCTATCATTTTCATTAAAATGTTGTAAAATACCATAATCTAATTGAATAGAACGTTCATTTATATTTAAAATATCAAAAATGAATGTGTAAATCAATCCTTCTTGTTCGTGCCAGTTTCTTTTAGGATTGATTAATTTATAAATATTTTCGTCATACGCCCATTTTTTCAAAAAATCTATACTATAGTGTGTATTTTTAACAATAAAAATACCTGTATTTGGATTTGAGTTACTAATATCTTTACTGAATATAAAATCTTTACTAGGGTATTCATTTATTATTTCGCGAATATCTTTAGCATTATCATAAAAAAATGCGTCTGCATCTATCCATACTAAATAATCATAACAATCAGAATTATTTATAACATCTAGTAATAATATTAATTTTTCCCAATGTGGTGGACGTTCGCTATATTTTCGTTCGTTTGAAACTATTATATCTAAATCATACTTTTGACAATATATTTTGTTAATTGTATGATTAATGCTTGCATATTTTTTGATATTTTCGTCATAAAACTGAACTACAGCTATTTTCATGATTGAATAAGTAAATTAAATTAAATTTTAAATTGTTTTATACATTATTACAATAGTATAAATGTATCTTTTGGTTGAATTTCTTTAAAAGAATAGTTATACAAATAATAAGCACATGGTGTTTTATATTTATACACAGTGTCTTGTAGCACAGTCTCTTGTTTGTTAATACAATCATTTAGAATAATATTGTGTCCTAGAGTTTCGATTTGAAGATGTCCGTATGTATCCTTTATCTTATTGAGCGAAGAGAGAAATCCAATGAAAAAATCTCTTTGAAAACACCTATTAAAGACAGAAGCAAAGCATTCAATATTTTCTTTACTGCTATTAATGTATACTCCAGTCGGTCTAAAAAAATACAATGCAACAATATTAGTTTTTTGATTATCCTTTTTAATCAAACACTTGATAACAATACTTTTTCTCTCTATAAGTTGTTTTAATATTTCAACTGGAGGAATAATGAAACAAGAGAATATATGCTGTATGGATTCCATAAACTCTAAAATATGTTTCAAGAGAGAGAGAGAACCATCGACTACTTCATAGAGATAAAAAGACGATTGATTTGTATAATGATAAAGAAATGATTTTTTTGAACGGAGATCATAACTATAAGTTGTATACTTTACAAGTGGTGTGAAATGATGCAATACACCTTCCTTTTTGAAGAGTGAAACCAAACATTTTTTGTATGACTTTGTCCTTTGAAAATATTCGTGGCTTTGAATAAGCTCGGGTGCCACACGTTTTCGACGGTATCCTTTATGGACGCATAAGTAATCAATATAAGATACCGAAAATCTTTGATTATATAATTTAATGCGTAATGTGCGATTTATTATAGAACCCACCAAAATACCTTCTAAATAATAAAGACTGATATATGCATTAGTGTCGCTATTAAAGTAAGGATTTATATGTTTTTCTAAAGAAGGAGTATAACACTCATTTTTATTTCTCCAATAATGGATGTTAATATGGGAACAAAATTGCTTTTGATTCTTAAAATCATCCCATAAAAAAGTTTGGATATTTAGAGTATTTATAAATTTTGCAATATAAAAATTTGGATTAATAACATAGGGATTGAGCCAAGAACGATAAAAATGATGAAAGTGTGAGACAGGTTGATAAGACCAAAAAGGGTTACGTATTTTAAACTGAATCCAATATATTAATAATAACAAAATAATTAATACAGTTAAATATAATGGTTCTATGGACTGATACATATTATTAATTCATCTTATAACAAAGAATCTATTTTCACGCATTTTTTTTATTATACTATTATTATACTATTATTATACTATTATTATACTATTATTATACTATTATTATAGTATTATAGTATAATAGTATTCTATGTCAAAAAAAAAGGAAATAGATACCAACACATCTATTTTTGAAAACAAAAACAATGATAATGTGAATATACCAAAACAATTGATTGGTTTATTGGTATTTACAATCATTTTTATAGGTTTGATTCCATATTTATTAATAAAAAATGGAAGAATGGATATTCTAGAAGGATATATCCCGAATATAGATATGATAGCTACTGTTGTAGGATTTCAACGTGAACCCTTTATAAATTTTAAATCTTATTTTAAATACTTATATAACCCAGATAGTATAACACTATATGGATATTTTTCACAACTTTTTATCAATTATTTTGCTTTACTTGGTCTAACTTTTTTAATTTCTTATTATACATATGCATATAAAAGTATTGTTAAAGGATGGTCTCGTGCCATTACTATGCTACCGATTACATATTTATTACCCAATAACATTATTGCCTTCTATATGTCAAAGTTAAATAACTATTTTGAAAGATATAGTAATATAACAAATAAATATATCCAAGATATTATTATTTACGGATTAGGATTACTGGGTATTTTATTTTTTATTTTTACTGAAAAAATATTAATCCAAATTTTAGGAAATAAAATAGCTTGGATCTTATCCAATTATTTTAAACTCACATAAAGTTCTATATATCAAGACTTACTGTATTTCTCTCTGATATTGGCTTTCGCGAACTCTTTTTCGGTTTTTCATTACCAACATCTACTTTTTTATTTGTTGATACTGGTATTTTAGGTTTTAGTCCAGAGAGAAGTTCATCTATTTCGCTACTAGGACCTTTCATTTCAGGGCGTGTTTTACGTGCTGAACGGTCAGGTTTTTCTGGATTTTCATAATTATCTTTAATATTTACACCTGTCTCGGGTGCTCCACGTCCAAACCCAATATCTGGACGTGTGAAATTATCCATCCTTCCATTGTTGCGTGTTTTTACAGGTGGTGGAGGTTGTGCTGACATAGCTGTAGGTCGTGGTTGTGGTGCTGATTGTGATTGATTCATGTTTCTTTCATTCATGACATCATTCATAAAATTACCGAATCCAGGTTTCTCTTGACCCATTTGATTAACAGCTGCCTGTGTAAATTGTTGCATCAATTCTGGATTTTGACGGAGAATATCATCCATTCCAGGCATCGATGATTTAAACATAGTGTTTGTCATATGCAACATAATGGCGCTTCCTGATAACTGAAACAATAATTTGAGTTCGGGTGCCATTTTAGCCTTCGAACTATATTTTTCATGAAGTTCGCCAAAAACCTCGTCATAATCATCAATATTTTCATTCACTTGCTCGGACCAACCATCTAATTTAAAATCAAATGGATCGAAACGGTTATTCAAAAATTCTAGGCCTGTCACGGCTGCCATCAACATACGCCCTTGGAATTTAACACTGTTTTCTTTCTCCTTTTCTGATTTTATGGTTTCGTATTCTCCTATCATTTCTTCTAATGATGAATCCATAGTGTATTGCTTACTTAATCGAACCCCCTTCTTCTCTAGTCTCTCTAATTTACGTAAATAGTTGAACTTTTCCTTTAGCACCTCTTCGCGTGACTTCTTAGGTTTCGGTTCTACGGATGTATCAGGATTTAGTGGAATGTTATTAAACTGTTGAAACCCATCCCATGTTTTTTCAGGCTGGCCTAGTTTTTGAATAGATGGTGCAGAGTTTTCACTGTTACTTAGATTAGTGACATCATCACTATTATTACTTTCTATATTTAATTTAATAGGTTCTAAATTATCTTTTAATGATGACAATGGTTCATTAGATGTGCCATTTGTTAAAGCATTTAGATCCTGCTCTAGTGCCGATAACTCGTCTAATTCAATAGACGATTCCTTTTTATTAGCCATGTCGTCACCTTCTTTCTTTTTACTATTTGGGTTCATTAGTAATTCTACACCAGTGAGTGATGGTGATGAAGTATTGAGTGAAATAATGGGTTCAGAAGAACTTTCACCTAAATCAACGCTATTTAAATTAATAACTTCCATTATGACATTATTAGAACTTTAATTTTTAAGTAGTCCGCAATTTCATATTAATATACCAGAGCCCTTGAAGAAAACTATCTGCTAAATCATCTTTTTTTTTATGAGTTTGAAATAATGATATCCATTCACTATCTTGACTCTCATTTAACTCTTTCAAAGCACATTGAATACCCAACTCTTTTCTTTGTTTGTATGTGTAATTTTTTTTTGAAGAAATATACAACTTTAATTTATTGTATGAAGATACATAGTGAATATCATCTACACTATTCATCACAAAATATTGCGTTATCATTCCCTGGATAGTTTTCATTGTTGATGCAATTTTACTAATTTGATTTTCAATTAAAACACAGTCGATAATAGTATCCTTTACTAAATCATTCAGCATATGAGTTAAATTTATGCTCATAGTTACTAAACCAGTATCTGCTTTTTCGATTAATATTTCTTTTAGAAAATGAGAATCACGATGTTTCTTTATAAGATGTATTAAATCTGTTTTCAAAATAGGAGATTCATAGTTAATATTATACTCTTTTGCCAATTCTTTTAACACCGTAACTTTTGATCGCTTTAATGCTATATCTGATAGTTCCTTTACAGGTATTTTGTATGATGATGATTTAGCATGTTGTTTACAAAAGCATTGTTGATCTTTATTAATATACGAAGCCTTTTTCCCACACACGGAATAGGGTTTTTTCTTTTGTTTTGCACCACAATAAAATACAGGTTTATTGATAAGATCCAGGATGCCCCATTTCTCAATAGTATATGTCTTTGTTTTATCATCACTCACATTAAAAATACAATAAGCTAAATTTTTTATTCCAACATCGAAACTAATTATCTTCATTTATTAGTAAATGAAGATAATATAATCATTTTAAATGAATTTCGGGAGCTATCATTTTACATTTTAGTTCGCTTTTTTCTAGATAAATCTCTTTCATATCACTATTTTGATATCCAAAAGGTTTGGCATTATCACTACATGAGTTGTATAAAAAGGGAGTATTTGATGATGTATTCTTACTTTGGTTATTAAAAAATACTGGATGTTCTAAACAATACCGTGTTTGGTTTGTAGAAATAATAGCATCAGCATTTTTTATTAAATGTTGTCGATAATTCCAATTAGCACTCATTATAGTATATTGATATTATTTTTATTTTTGAAATTTAAAAATTATTATTAGGAAGATTGCAATAGTTGGATTAATTCATTTTTTCGTAATTTATTAGCATTTGTAGTTAATTTACGTTCAGACACTAATTTTTTTAGTGCTACAACTTGTAATTTACTGTAATCAACTGCTTCGTTTACACTTGCTTCGCTTACACTTGCTTCATTTACACTTGCTTCGCTTACACTTGCTTCGCTTACACTTGCTTCGCTTACACTTGCTTCGCTTACACTTGCTTCGCTTACACTTGCTTCGCTTACACTTGCTTCGTTATCACTTGCACTTTCCAAAGATTCAACTTCTAATACCTCTATCTCTCCTAAATCTACAACTTTAATATTATTCAAATTATTAATAGTGTTGACATTTTTTTCATTGTCATTGTCATTGTCATTGTCATTGTCATTGTCATTATCACTCTCACTCTCACTATCCGTACTCATATTCTTTTTCTCGGCGATTATTGCATTTGTTTGTGGAATTAATTCTTGGTATGGATGATTTGAAAAGAGTGAACCATTGTTGTTCTCTTGATCTTCTTTTTCATCTTCGCCTTCGCTTTCATCATCGCTTTCATCTTCGCTTTCGTCTTCAAGTTCCATTTTTTCATTGGCTCCTGCATTGTTGGCTCCCCCATTCATAGTAGAACTAGCTGATAGATTTTCACTACCATCAGGTAACTTCGCCTTTTTTAATTCACTTACTTCATCGTGCAGTGCTGCAATAAGTTTAAACATAGAGTCTACTTTATGTTCGCATTCACTAATTTTACTTTTGCAATAATACATTACTATTCCTGTTAGTAAAAGAATAATACCTAAACAAATTGTAAATCCACTTCCTTCTAACCCAAGTATTCCTAACATTCTTAATTAGATTCTTGACATATATTTATATGCTTAATTTAACGAAATCACTTTTTTTGCACTTTTTAATATATCCTGTGGAAAGTTTAATTTTTCTATTACACTAATACCCCCCTTAACTCTCGAAATCCCCTTCTGGAGACAATATTTTCTCTCTAATGTGTAATTTATAACGCGTGATTTTGAAACCTGTGAATCATTTTCTTCTTCAAAACGCTCACATAGTTCTAAATAATGAGTTGTTAACATATATCTAACATTTGGGTTCTTGTGGAGATACCGTAGATAACCATAAGCACATGCTATTGCCTCATATGGGTTGGTTCCTGAAAATAATTCATCAAAAATACATAAATGTTTTGCATTCGGATTTTCATGGATACAATCTATAATTTCTTTGCAGCGTTTTGCTTCCGCTTGAAAAAGACTGTCACGATCACAACTATCTGGAATATTAATGTAACAATGTAAATAATCTTGCGGAATAACAGTGGCTTTTTCGTAAAACCCTTTGCCGATTTGTTGACTCATTATTACATTGATTAATGTGCTTTTCAAAAGTGTTGTTTTACCTGAAGCGTTTGGTCCAGATAGTATTGCATTTTTAGAGAGTGAAAGAGAGTTCGCAGTTGGATTTTTATTTCGTAAGAAAGAATAAAACTCATTTTTAAATGAAAATTTCGTTGTAGAAAATTTACACGGACGAAGAAGAGAGTCCAACCTAACAAATGAACGTATATTATCTATGTATTCTTCATAAGCAATAGAATAATCCAGCACCTCTTTATATGTTTCATTACAAAAAAGGTCATAGTAGGCTTTCATTTTTTTTCCCATATCATTAAATGTATTCCTACTGATCGTCAAAAAATGTGTTCCCATACTTCGTAATAATGTGATTCGTTCATACAACTTTTCCGTAAAGGGGATGTAGGTTAAACATTCTTCTTTTTTAATTAATTGTGAAAATTCATCCATAGAGTTGGCGATATTATGACAGTAATGTCCACATTCATGAATATCTGCAATCATTTCTTTTGAATGTTTATAAAATCTATAACACGTCATTGTATTCTGGTATATTTGGACTACGTAAAGAATAATTGAAAAAATAATAATTCCGCGTTGATCCCAGGATGCTTCTCCTATTTTAAAAAGCTGTCCGATAGGTAACATTGATAAGACTTTTTTTAGTTGTTCTACGTAATTAATAAAAGTCACTGGCTTTCCCATAAATTTCAAAATAAAAAAAGGGATGAATAACATCACTATAGGTGTCATCAGTGAAATAATGGGCGATGATAATGTATAGAGAGCTATCATCTGCAGTATGGATTCGTTACTATTAAGTTTTTCAAAAAACTCAAATGTAATGTATTCATATTTCTCTCTAAAACTGGGATTATTTCGCATGATATCTAGAATAGTATTTATTTTTTTTGACTCAGATAGTAATGGGGTCGGGAATTGAGAAAGAGTATGAGAGAGAAGTTTTTGAGTATCTTTCAAGAAACGAGTATTTGTGGTAAAGGTGGTTAACCATGTGTTTCGAACGTTGCTATTTGATGATCCTAATAAATCTTCATATATTACTGATAATTGTAAATCTTCCTTTGTTTCCTTTGTAATTATTTTCTTATCGTTGACATCCAAAAGTTCTATTGGACTCTTAAACATAATGTAGATAACGATATTATATTATGTTTTTATACTTATTCATCTATTTAGCTAATGCTTCCATTTAGCTAATGCTTCCATTTAACTCTGCACAAAAGATGCAGGTAGCTCTTCAATCGTGGTGTGATAAAACTGCTCGATTGATTTTAGATGTGCTAAATCAAATCGTGTAACAAAGTTAATTCCTACACCTTTGCGCCCCCAGCGACCACTTCGTCCAATTCGATGGAGATATGTATGGACGCTCTTGGGGAGATCAAAATTGATAACCGTGCTTACCTGTTGTATATCGATACCGCGTGCTGTTACATTGGATGAAATGAGGATGCGCGACTTTCCATTCTTAAAATTTTCATAAGCAGTTGTTCGCTCATTCTTCTCCATATTACCATGGAGCTTTGAAACAGCAAATGAGTCATTAGTCATTGCATCGTAGAGATCGTCTACACGTTTGATACTATTGCAATATATAATAGATTGTGATACTGATAGACTAGCATAAAGATCTTTTAGACAATCAAATTTATCACCATCGTTGTCTAGTGCGACATGATACTGTTCTATACCCTCAAGAGTAAGCATTTCCGATTTCACCAAAATCTTTTCTGGCTCATTCATAAATTTTTCAGTCAACTTCTCTACTTCTTCTGGCATAGATGCACTGAAAAGACAGACTTGTGTAGAAGACGATAAATACTGAAAAATATTGTAAATTTGTTCTTTAAATCCTGATGAGAGAAGCTCATCTGCTTCGTCAATAACAATAATATTCAAGTCTTTTGTAATAAGATGACCTCGTTTAATCATATCAAATGTGCGACCAGGGCATCCAACAACAATATGTGGCTTCTGTTCTGTAAGTCCTTCAATATCTGAAATAACTGATGTTCCCCCCACTAAGAGTTGCAATTTAAGATCATCCATGAATGAGCTCAGGCTCTTAATTACATCGTAGCTTTGCTGTGAAAGCTCACGTGTAGGTGATAAAATAACAGCTTGAATCGTATTCTTTGAAGTATCAATACGATTCAAGGTTCCTATTGAAAACGCACCAGTTTTTCCCGTTCCCGATTGTGCTTGTGCGAGTAAATCTTTACCATCCATCATCGGCTTTATAGCCTTTGATTGGATTGGGCTCGGTTTTTCGAAACCTATAGAATAAATACCGCGAAGCACCTTAGCATCCATATCGAAATCATCCCACGATTCAATCATGATATGTTTTAATATTATACTAAAGGTTTAAGTCTATTTAAAAAATGATATAAATATTCACTAGATTAATATGTAGTGATAATAGAATGATGATTAGTTATTCTTTGGATGATATTGAAAATATCAAAAAACAAGGTTTTGTATATGAACTACCAAAAACAACACAAGAATCTATTATGTCATTATCAAAGCGTGTTGGTGCACCTAATTATATCAAAACTCCTATTTTTCAAAAGAAAAGACAACATATTAATGGTCCTGATTGGGATATGTTAAAACAGTTCAAACCAACTGCTAAGGTAGAACGTAGCGATGACGAAGAGTTGATACAATCGATTAAGACTTCATTAAATAAAATGACAGATAAGAATTATGAAAAAATGCGGGATGATATTTTTGCTAATCTAGAAAAATTAAAGACGAGTGATGTGTATAATAATGTAAATGATATTATTTTTACAATTGTTAGTTCAAATCGGTTTTATGCGAAAATCTATGCTACTTTTTGTAAAGAATTGATACTCAACAAGAATTCATTGGAAACTTCTTCTTTTGAAGAACGTTTGCGAAAAGAAGTAGTATCTTATCTAGAAAAATATGATTCAATTAAGATGATTAATGCCAATGAAAATTATGAAGAATTTTGTGAAGCAAATAAAGAACATGAAAAGCGGAAAGCATTAACAGAATTTTTCGTTCATTTGATGATGATGGATATTATTAAAGTAGATGAAATGGTGGATATTCATAAAAAATTATGCGAGTTGACATTGAGTCATGTTTTTGATGCCGAACGTAAACAAACCTTGATAGAGGTATCTGAAAATATGTTTGTTATGTTAAAAACAGGCGCTAATGCGTTTAATGAAGCAGGAGTTTTTGATGCTATGATTTCTCAAGTAAAGGCAATTTCAAATCTTGGAGTGAAACAGCATCCTGGATTATCAAACAAGACTATTTTCAAGTTTATGGATATTGTCGATATTAAAGTATAGGTTATATATTAAGAATATAGTCTTACTAATACATATATTTATGGAGAATGAAAATATATGTATTGAAATTTTAGATCATCTATGTGAAAACACAGATAATATGAATGATTTGAATGATATGAATAGTAATAATGTAAGTTTTGATAGTGATAATTTTGTTGCAAAACAAATAGATTATCAAGATAATTATTTACTTGCTGATTTGAAAAAAATTGCTGATTACTATGGTATTTCTACTCGAAAACTTAAAAAGGAAGAATTGGTTCAGGAAATTGTTTTATTTGAAGCAAATCCCGAGAATGGCGGACTATATTTGAAAAGACTTGAAGGATGGTATTGGTTAAAGGAGTTAAAGAAGGATCCTAAATTAAAACAATTTATTCTTTTTTAGAGGATTTTTTTCATTCTATTGAGGATTTTTTTCGGTCAATAATCAAAAAATAAAATCATACAGATAGATGATTATATTTTTTACTCACTCATGTGTAAACAAGATCTTAGATATCATTGAGTTCCATGCATTACTGCTATGAATATTTCGCATATACCATTCTTGGCATGCAATCGACATTTTTTTCCACGTTTCTTGATTTGTTTTATTAATAATTTTTTTGAATTCTGTAGGTGATGATGCCTTAAAATAGTGTGTTTTTTCGACAAGAGGTTCTAAAAAAGAAGATGTATTCACATCATCAGTAACGATTGGAACTGTTCCAAGTGCCATAAGTTCAATTTCACGATGGCATTTTTTGCCGTAGCCACGAATACATAACCCATATCTGCTATTTCGCAATAACTCTAAATAGTCATTTTGTGAATAACTATGTGGTTTATTTATGACACATTCAAAAAGAGTCACTGCTTCACTCCATTCATCTATAAATGATTTACGGTGTTTATATTGTTCCTTATTTTCAATTTTCCCTATAAAAATACTCTCGGTTTTTCGTTGGCTATATCTTAATGAAGGGTGACTAGTAAGAAATGTTTCTAAAATCCGTGAATGTTTCGGCCAAAATATCCATGGAAGAACATGCAGACCTGTTTTTTCACGGACTATATTACCTTCTTCTTTTACATCTCCATTTCCTAATAAAAGCAACGAAGACGAAATTACACTTTTATCGATCCATTCTAATGTGGGATAATCATATAAGATACTATTAGGCAATATCTGACAATAATTCCCTTTGGTGTTCTGGATACTTACATCCGCATTTTTTTCGCCTAACATAAGTGCCAATTCACGAAAACTGTCTTGATGACCGTTTGTTGGTATTTGCAATACCCAATTATCCGCAATGATACGTGAAATAATAAGTAATTCTTTGTAGCGTTTTGCTAGAACGAGATATTTTAAAATCAAATTATTAAAAGAACTGTGACGCTTATCTTTAAAATGGGTATGTATACACACCACTTCTTTTCCTTTATACGTAATAGAACCATTTTGCGAAGCATTAAAATATTTTTCGAGCGGCACACCGATTTCATTATTAAAATGGTAACGCCAAGATTGGATATTGCATTCTTCTCCAAATGTAAATGATGAATATTTATTAACAAGAGACTCAATAGCAGATTGTTCGTAATAATGAGATGTTTTACAGTAACTTTTCCAGTCATTACAAACCTGAATATTATTAGTCCAAATCATGCCAGCATTGAAATATCCAGTTTCTTTTAATGATTTTTCTACCAAATATTGTTTAGATACCCCCACCTTTTTATTTTTATCAATCTGTGTAATTGGAGAAAAGATAACTATATCACTATCTAAAAATAAAGTATCTCTTACATGTTTTAGTGCAAATTTCATCACAGCAATTTTATTCATTAAAAATTGTAAAAATAGCCCTTTTGATTCCATAGCATTTCGATCTAGATCTGTATACTCATCTAGTTGAGTGCGCCAGTGAATATTGATATTCGGTTTTGGAGTAGCACTTTTAATATAATTTTTAGTATAAGAATCACACATTACAAATACTTTTGCATCTGGATGATGAATACCTATAGAAAGAAGAAGACCGAAAAGTTCAAAACTTGTTGCTTTAGTAGCAATAGTGCAAAATGATCCTGGAGTCATACTTATTTCTATTACTATAATAAAAAATAAACAATTATACGTTAATTATGTAGTCTTAAAAACTAAAATATAAACATTTATTTTAAGAATAAATTATATGGTTTTTTCACAAATCAACAAAAGTATTGATTATAATAAAATAAAAACGTCAATAGATGATGATTTAGAACATCAATCTAGTATTTACGAAATGGAATTATTAGGAAAAGATGTAGAAATTGTTTTAGGAAAAGAGAGAAAATTGGAAAACTTAAGCTATTTTATTTTTTACATTGTTTTACATAGTGGTAAGGTAAGACCAGTAGGGGTTTTTGAAATAGAAAACGATAAAGTAAGTAGTATTTATGATAGCGATGGTGATATTGAAATTGATAAGTTAATGGGACCTTTATTATTTGAAAATATAGATTTAACAGATTCTTTAAGACCAGAAACTAAAAAAAAGGAACTAGATAACACCAGCGCTGATTCAGAAGAGCCCACCGCTGATTCAGAAGAAAAAATCCAAAAAGTTACTCCTACATTTCCAGTTAGTACTGGATTATGGATCCAGCAATTTTTACAAGATAATAATTTTGGTATTAAAGACAATGAAGGTGGTGGCGATTGTTTGTTTGCTACGATTCGTGATGCGTTTCAAGAAAAAGAAGTCGAATATACTGTAGGCGATTTACGTAAAAAACTCAGTAATGAAGCTACGCAAGACCTTTTTGAAAATTACAGATTACTCTATGAGTCATTTTACAATGCAATTAAAGAATCAAAAGAAAAACTCAATACAATTGCAACTGAAAATAATGCACTAAAGAAGGCACTTCCTAAAGAAGAAAATACGAGTAAACAAATCGCAATTGTTGAAAAGGCAAAAAAATTAAAACAGGAATTTTATAAAGTGAAAAATGAATTATTGGTATCGCAACAGATGATGGATGAGATGAAATTTATGAAGAATATAACTTCGCTACAGCAGTTTAAGGCACTTATAAATACATGTCGTTTCTGGGGAGACACCTGGGCTATTTCTACTCTCGAACGAGTTTTAAATACAAAATTTATTCTTCTCTCTTCAGAAAGTTTTGAAACAGGTGATACAGATAATGTTCTTCAATGTGGTCATCTAAATGATACTATTCTAATAGAAAAAGGCACGTTCACGCCAGCTCATTATATAATAATGGATTATACAGGAGATCATTATAAACTTATTACATATGGTCCAAGGAGTATTTTCACCTTTAGCGAATTACCCGAAAGTATCAAGAATTTAGTGCTAGATAAATGTCTTGAAAAGTTGGCGGGTCCCTATGCTATTATTCCAGAGTTTCTTGCAGAAAAAATGAGTAAGACTGATAGCAAAAACAATGATAGCAAAAACAATGATAGCTATGATAAAAATGTTTCCCTCATTCAACAACTAAATTTAGATCCCGAAACTGTATTTATGTTTTATAGTCGCTCAAATAGTAAGCCATTGCCTGGAAAAGGGAGTGGTGAAAGTATAAAGAGAGAAAACCGAAATAATTATAAGAAACTGGCTGGTTTCAAAGATTGGCGTAAAAAGTTATCTAACACATGGGTTGCACCAATTGATGTAGATGGGTATCAGTGGCAAACAGTCACTCATTTTTACGAAGGTTCTAAATATAAAAAAACGAAACCTGATATTTACTATCAATTTACATTGGATTCACGCAGCGAACTAGGAAAAGACATTGACAAGGCAAAAAGTTTCAATGATTTTGAACCAGATATGGATTTTTTTGGAGAACGTGGGAAAAATGTCTTAAAAGAAGGATTACATGCTAAATTCACTCAGCATCCTGAATTACGTGATATATTAGTATCAACACATGATGCTACTCTAATGGAGTATTCACCTCGTAAACCACCTCAATTAGCTATTGAATTAATGACTTTGAGAAAAGATATAACGTTATAACATTATTACATTCTAATAGTATATTAATATAAATGGAGGCATTTTATGATACCATACCCAAAAAGATATTATCTCGTATAACCAGTATTAATAATCCTATTTCTCTCTACCATCTTATTACAAAAGCCGACGAGAGTCAAGAATGTGTCTATACACAGGAGACAATCTATGAGCCTCCTCCTATGCCGAAGAGAGAAAATAATAGATATTTTCACAGTTCTATATCTTCGACAATACATAAGACAGAATTATTTTTTTATGAGCGCCTTATTTTTCACGTTTCCTCTAAAGAGAGTGGTGTATCACGCAAAATAGAGATACTATTTATTCCAATTCATAACAGTGTTCCTTCGACTTCAACGTATTTACCTTATCTTATAAAGTGGTTTAAACTGATGAATATGTTGTGTTCGAATGAAAAATGCAATAATAATTTATCAATAGTGATTTATTTGACAAACTTTAAAAAAGAACTGCCGTTATATCATTTGAATAAAAAAACACCCATCACTAGTCAGCACGTTAATTCAGCATTCACGTATGCCTGCATAAAAAAAGGAACTATTACTATATATCGTAATGAAGAATGGTTCAAAGTTTTACTCCATGAATGTATTCACAGTTTTTGTTTAGATTTCAATGATGATGATCCTAACAGGGGGTCTCCTTCTACAATGTATGTAACGGATCCAGCATATAACGAAACATATACAGAAGTATGGGCTGAACTGATGCAATGTGCTCTGGTATCATACAACGATTGTAGCCATATCCCCGTTGTTTTCTCTCTACTGTTTGATTGTTATTCCAAACTAGAAATAGTTCATTCGGTTATACAAGCAGCTAAAATATTATCCTACTATGGGTATTCATTTTCAACTGTAAGAGAGAAAAAGCATTTTAATCAAGAAACCCATATTTTTGAGTATTATATTTTAAAAGCATTGGTGATGATGAATCTGGATGAATTTTATGTATGGTGTTTAAAAAATAATGGATCTAATATAATTCCATTTTCTCGAAAACACGGGCTAGTATCCTTTTATACATTTCTGCAAAAAAGTTGTTCGGATAATCAAATAAAAAAAGTAAATACTATTCAAAAGGAATACAACGACCACAACAATGACTCTACATTGGGTAATAGAAATCTACTGATGAGTATTATACACGTCTAAGTAGCATTAATATAAAAAATTGATAAAGGAAACACTAATAATAGAGAAGTAACAAACGCTAATATCAGATGGGGGTTCGTATGTTGAATCGGTATCTACGTGAATATAGTTCAGATGCAATGAAAGAAATAACAGTGAATGATCTTAAAAATAAAAAAATAGCAATCGATATTAGCATATTTCTCTATAAGTTCAAAGGAGAAGATGCGCTACTCGAGAATATGTGTAAAATGATCCGCCTCTTTCGTTTGTATTACATAACACCTATCTTTGTTTTCGACGGCAAACCTCCAGATGAAAAGCTTGATATTTTATCTGAACGTGATTCTGTGAAGAAAATAGCAAAAGCGAAATGCGAGTCTATAGAGAAGGAATTGAATGAAAATACTGAACTCAGCGAAGAGGAGCGTTCACGTTTAAGAGAAGCACTTAAACGCGAACAAAAAAACTGTCTTCGCATTACTAATGCTAATATACGCGATGTAAAGAAACTTATTACACTTATGGGTTCATGCTATTTAGAGGCAGAGGGGGAAGCAGATGAACTATGTGTCCTTTTAGTCAAAAAGAAATTTGCGTGGGCCTGTATGAGTGAAGACATGGATATGTTCGTCTATGGTTGTCAACGTGTGTTACGCTCATTCGAGTTAAAAAAAGGCACTATGGTATTGTATTCAATGACCGATATTTTGAAAAATTTGAAAATGAATCTCTATGAATTTAGGCAAGTTTGTCTTTTGGCTGGTTCTGATTATAACAAAAGTAATTTTACCATATTTACAACAATGGGTTTCTTTTATAAGTATTTGAAACGGCGCAAATGGAATACTAGTTTTTATGATTGGTTGATATATAACAAAACAATCGATAGTGAGTATAAAGAAATACTAGAAAAAACGTCTTCTATGTTTATTTTGAATAATACCTATCTCATCATAAATCATCAGTTAACGAATAAAAAGATACAAGAAAGCGATCTGAAAGTATTTATGGAAAATCATTCAATAAATTATCTGCATATAGAATAAGAAGTGAATTATGTCTGATGTTTCGACGACTATAAAAAAGTATATTAATGTAAATACGAAATTTAGACCATTTATCAAAGGGAGTCAAGAAAAAAACACTGATTTTATTATAGATTTACCCAATCCTATACAAAATGTTCTCTCTATGAAACTAAAATCATTCAACGCTCCTGATGCAGAATATACTTTTTCTGTTAGTGAAACAAACAATAGCTTTGATGTTATCAGTAATGGAATTACTACTACCATAAATGTGCTCCCAGGAAAATACACCAAAGATACGTTTTCATTACTTAAACAGCAAATAGACGTTCAATTAGCGGCTGCGGGACTAGGAATAACAATTGAGTATATTCCAGAACTAGAGCGTTTTGCCTTTACAGGGAATACTATTGCGAATGTTGAACTGAATTTTGACGTAAATAATAATTATATTTACAACACATTTGGATGGATTATGGGATTTAGGAGTTGTTATTATAGTAACGATGCTAAATATGTCATGTCTTACCCCAATACAAGCTGTAAACAAAAAATAGATTTGAAAGGAGGAATCACTACTATAGCAGGACAATCCTATTATTTAGCAGATTCGCCGATTGTTTTACCCAACACTTCGATGTATTATATGTTATATGTAGATGATTATCTCAACAACATGGAAGATGGCTTTTATGAAGGATGCTTTCCATCTAATACCAATGTTAAAAATATTTTAGCTCAGGTTACTACTAAATATGCATATACCAATAATACTTTCTACGAAACAGATACTGATGCCTCTTTTGAACGGGTCTATAATGGTCCAGTAACATTAAGAAAATTGCATATAAAACTGTATGATGATAATAATACTATTGTCGATTTCAATAACCGAGACTATTGTTTTTTACTTGAAATTGTTACTAAAAAATAAGAAAATAAAAGTATTTGAATAATTCAATATTTAGACAATTATAATTTGTATTATTTTATAAATTATAATTTGTAATTTGTATTATTTTATATTTACTTCGAGTTGGCAGCAGGAACCTCCTGACCGAGCTTGGCAAAGTGAGGGCTCATGTATCGCTGAAGATTGAAATAAGTGAGTT
>Ga0075476_10000342_pt1 | contig 20299 bp, 17 predicted proteins | sample DEB08_DNA_5_FD_76339 | JGI IMG/M metagenome (GOLD analysis project Ga0075476, IMG submission 76339) | Aqueous microbial communities from the Delaware River and Bay under freshwater to marine salinity gradient to study organic matter... | ecosystem: Environmental > Aquatic > Marine > Coastal ...
GGCACACCAGAAAAAATTTGCTGCAAAATTCCTTCACAGGTATCTGAAATACTCTTAATTTCAGAGCGAACAAGATCTGCATTCATCGGGCTAAAACGTCCGCTTAGCTTTCCAAGCTGAATCAAAGAACGAATTGCATGAAGGCGCTCTGATCGGTCATCGATTGTTTGCGCAATCTCATTCACATCTGACCCGATCAGTACGATAGGTTTGGACACTACAGCAACCGTGTCTTTTATAAGTGGCTGAACAAACTCCATATTGTCTTTTACAAGGTCCACCATAAGAAAGATAGCCGCCCCTACTCGTTCGGTCTTCTTATTCAAAAAGTCAACGTCTCCTTGAATAGAAGCCTTTATTTGAGCCATTTGCTGCCTCATTACATGTCTTTTATGTGTGTCTTTTATAGTTTGTCCTTTTAGTTCACTCATGTTGACTTTTATAAAAACCGTTGTCCTTTTTATAAAAGACATACTACGCTGGGCCGTTACAAAAAGCAACCCTTTCCGCAAAATACCAGTCTCTGTGCTAAAATTTACTGGTGACCTATCACTAATTTTTCATAACTGTGCCCAAGAAGAAACGTAGTAAAAATACAAAACGCCGAAGCAGAAAGCGGACCATTGAACGAAAGAAGGTTAGTCGAAAAAATCAGAAGCGAATTATTCTCGTAATTGTAACCTTGTTAGGCCTTCTCCTCTTGCTTGGTATTTTTGGTGCAGCTGGAAGCGTGGGAAACACACTCCATGAACTGAATTACAAAATCTTTGGTTTTGCGTTTTTCTTCACTCCACTGGTCCTCCTCTCAATCCCAGCGAAGCGTCTCGTTTCAAGAATCCTAAACCCAGATAAAAAAGAAGTTATCTTCTTCGTGGTTTTCGTTGTCTCTGTGCTCGTACTTATCGAGCTTCTCTTCTCTGATCGAGGCTACGGTGGTGTCATTGGAACAACTCTAGCGACACCAACTGAGCGGCTCTTTGGCGCAATCTTAAGTAGCGTGGTATCTGGAGCGGTGGCACTAATTTCGCTATTCATTATCTTTGATGGAAAGGTTACCCTACCGAAACGAGACACCGATGAACAATCTAAAGATCTTGACGATGTCGTGGACAATGCGGTTGCAAAAAGCGTGACCCTAGAAACAAACAGCACCCCTGAAGACACACCCGAACCAGCATCCAAGGAATACACCATCACCGGCCTAAAGAAAAAGAAAGCGGCAAAAGATTCAGACGAGCTAGACATGGCGCCAACGATCCAATCTCATCACAACCCGGAATACGAGCTACCTCCAATTTCGATGCTAAACAAAAGCAAAGGTAAGCCAACCGTTGGTGACATTAAAGCTGCTGCAAACACCATCAAACGAACACTTCAAAATTTCCGTATCGATGTAGAAATTGACGAAATCTCAATTGGTCCGACTGTAACAAGATTTGCCATTAAGCCTGCTGAAGGGGTTAAACTTTCTCGAATCTCTGGCCTTAAAAATGAATTGGCGCTTGCACTTGCTGCCCACCCTATCCGTATCGAAGCCCCAATCCCGGGTAAGTCACTTGTGGGTATTGAAATTCCAAACAACACGAAGACCATGCTCGGAATGGGAAGTCTGCTTTCAGAAAAAGAATTCACCGGTAGTCAGAAGTCACTCTTAGCACACCTAGGGCACGGCGTCTCAGGAAAGACCGTTACGATGGATATTGCCAAGATGCCACACATCTTGATCGCAGGTGCCACAGGTGCCGGTAAATCAGTGACTGTGCATGCCATTATCACCTCCCTCCTCTACCGAAACGCACCAGAAAACCTACGATTCATCATGGTTGATCCAAAGCGTGTGGAGCTCACCCTCTATACAGGAATCCCTCACCTGCTCACCCCAGTAATCAAAGATCCGAAGAAAGCCATCGTTGCGCTCAAGTGGGCTGTAAAAGAAATGGAACGACGATATAACGTTCTTGAAAGTGAATCCGTGCGAGACATTGGTTCATATCATGAAAATATCGTTAAACCAGCTTATGAAGGCCGCAGTGCCGAAGAAGGAGACGACATCGATCTCCCTGAAAAAATGCCGTACATCGTAGTGATTATCGATGAGCTTGCCGACATTATGCAGATGTATCCAAAAGAACTTGAGGCTGGAATCGTTCGCTTGGCACAAATGAGCCGTGCGGTGGGTATCCACCTGATTCTGTCCACCCAACGACCAGAAGTTAATGTGATTACTGGACTAATTAAAGCAAACATCCCCGCCCGTCTTGCTCTTCGCGTAACCTCACAAATTGACTCTCGCACCATTCTTGACTCCAGCGGAGCTGAAAACCTCCTCGGAGCCGGAGATATGCTCTATCGTGGTGGAAACATGGCAAAACCAATGCGTGTGCAATGTGGTTTTATCTCAGAAACAGAAATTAAGAAAATTGTGAAGTTCTTGAAAAAGAACCATGATCATGAACTCTACGATGAGATCAACCTTTCTGAAGTTGAGGAAAGCTCTGCAATGTTCAGCACATCTACAAGCGGTGGTGGCGATGAAGAGGACGAGCTTTATGAAGACGCTCGCGAAACCGTGATACGAGCAGGAAAAGCTAGCACATCATACCTACAAAGAAAACTACGCGTTGGGTACGCTCGCGCTGCCCGCCTTATGGATATGCTTGAGGAGAATGGAGTCATTGGCCCCGCCCAAGGCTCAAAACCACGAGATGTTCTAGAGCAAGCACCAGAAAGTAGTCCATCTTTTGAGGCACCACAAGAAGTCAATTATACAGAAGTTGTTGAAGACTATGAGGAGGATTCAGAGTACTAATCGATCATACTTCCTGATTCTCAAGCGTGTCGCCCTCGTCCTTGGAGCACTAGGGGTTCTTACCTATATCATTTTTCATCTACAGAACCTCTTCACTGGACCAGAAATCTCCATTATTTCACCACAAAATGGCGGCGCAGCCACCTCGCTGGCAACTGTAGCTGGCACAGCCGAACGAGCTGAACAAGTGACAATCAATGGAAATCGTGTCTTTATGGACGCCCAGAAACGTTTTTCCTTTCCAATCCTACTCCTCCCTGGCTATAATGTAGTCACGGTACATGCAGTTGACCGCTTTGGAAAAGAAAAAACCGAACACGTCACTGTGATTGGTCCAGCACTGCAATAATCTAATTAATCACCTAGCTATAAACGTATGCCCAAGAAAAGCACAAAGAAAACAACGAAAGAAGAAGCCCCTGAAGCGAGCGAACTACAAAACACCATCAGCATGATTCAGACCAAATTTGGTGAGGGCGCCATTATGAAACTTGGAGAAACCCCCAAGGTAAATGTTGGCGTGATCCCGACTGGATCCCTTGGACTTGATAACGCTCTCGGTATTGGCGGACTTCCCCGCGGTCGTATTGTCGAAATCTATGGACCAGAGTCATCTGGTAAAACCACATTAACACTCCATGTTATTGCAGAAGCACAGAAAAAAGGTGGTGTATGTGCTTTTATTGATGCCGAGCATGCTCTTGACCCTGAATACGCTAAAAAACTTGGCGTGAAAACCGGAGAACTCTTGATTTCTCAACCAGACACCGGAGAACAAGCTCTTGAGATTACTGAAACACTCGTACGCTCAGGAAAGATTGATGTAATTGTGGTCGACTCCGTGGCTGCCCTAACTCCGAAAGATGAAATCGAAGGAGATATGGGGGCTCACCATGTCGGTAAACAAGCGAGACTTATGTCGCAAGCCTTGCGGAAACTTACGGCTATCGTAGCCAAGAGTAAGACGATTGTGATTTTTATTAACCAAATCCGAATGAAGATCGGGGTTATGTTTGGCTCCCCTGAAACCACCACTGGTGGAAAAGCCTTAAAATTCTACAGCTCTGTACGTATCGATATTCGTCGCATTGCTCAAATTAAAAAAGGAGATGAGGTTGTTGGGTCTCGTACCCGCGTCAAAGTGGTAAAGAATAAGGTTGGACCCCCTTTCCGAGTCACCGAGTTCGACATCATCTACAACGAAGGAATTTCTCAAGAAGGTGAAATTCTCGCCCTAGGAGAAAAATACAAACTCGTAAGCAAATCTGGAGCACACTTCAGCTACGATCCTGCAGCTGAAGATGCTGAGAAGATTAAACTTGGTCATGGATATGACAACGCTCGCAAGTTCCTTCAGGACAAGGAAAACAAAGCGATTCGCAAGCAACTCTTGCAAGAAATTCAGAAGCGAATGAAAGACGAAAATGCTTAGTTACAACGAAATTAGAGAGCGGCGCTACATCATCATGAACGATGAACCCTATGAGGTAATCAGTTCACAAGTATCCCGCAAACAAGCGAATAAACCTGTAAACAAAACCAGCTTAAAAAACTTGATCTCTGGTAACGTAATCCAGCACACCTTTCATGTGTCAGACAAAGCCCACGAAGCTGATATCAGCAAGGAAGGAGTTATTTTCCTCTATGAAAATCAAAAGAAGGGTGAAATCTGGTTTGCGAAGCCAGATAATCCAAAAGATAGATTTTCGCTAGACGAAAACATTATTGGAAATATGACCAATTACGTTCCGGAAAATACTGAAGTAGAAACCTTGGTGTTTACCGACAAAACTGGTGATGAACAAATTATCGGAATTCGCCTCCCTATCAAAGTTGATTTAACTGTTACCCAAGCACCACCAGCCATCAAAGGAAACACGGCGAGTGGTGGAGACAAGAAAGTAACTCTTGAAACTGGTTACGTTGTCACGGTCCCCCTCTTCATTAGTGAAGGTGACAAGGTTCGGGTGAACACCGACACTGGACAATACGTCGAGCGTGCCGAGAAGGCATAATAAAAGCCCCTCATGAGAGGGGCTTTTTGCTTAAGCTGCAACTTGTTGCAGCCCAGCACATTTAGCTACGAATTCTGATGATGAAGTTGCACTCTTTAGGTTTGGGAATAATTTCACATTCCCTCCCTCAAGAACCATAATCTTATAACCATCTGAAACTGTTCCTAGCCTGTGTGCCACAACGAGCACAGTTGGAAAATCCTTTAAAAGACTAGTAAGAACCTGTTCCGTGTCAGAATCTAAAGAACTTGTTGGTTCATCCAACATAAGCATCTTGGGATTATCTAGAATCGCCATCAAAAACATCAGTCGCTGCTTCTGTCCACCAGACAAATCATCACCCTTGTTCAAGATTTTTCGCTTCAAGCCATCTTTATGCCTAAGCAAATCATCAAGACGAACTCTTTTGAGTAGCTGAACAAGTGTCTCTTCATCTGGCAAACTATCAGGACCACAAAGATACGTCGCCACCCTTCCCAGCTCATCTGGGTACGGACGCGGATCTTGGGCACAATACTGCCAATACCTCCTCCACCAATTTAGTTTTAGTTTTGAGGTAGGGACACCATTGACCAAGACGCGCCCTTTTTGAGGCAGTACGTCTCCACGTATAAGTCGTAGCAACGTGGACTTACCAGCCCCCGTCGGACCTACGATCCCATACTTGTCACCATAGTGAATGGTAAAACTAACATTGTTCAGAATTGGCTCGTCAGATCCATGACCAAAGGTGACATTTTCGAACTCTATCGAAAGATTATCTGTATCACCTGGAACAATACCCTCTTCAGGGTCTTGTATTGTCACAGGGGTCAACATGGCTTCGACACCTTCAATGATGGTTAAGCCAATTTTCTGTAAGACCCTATCGACATTTGCAAAACGCCACGTCTTATCCCAAACCTGACGAGACCAAACAATCGTTGGATACAGCATTGCGAAGCTGAGAGTTCCACTTAGGTACTGGTCAAATGTAACCAGAAAAGCTGCTCCAGCAATCACGATACCTAACACATTTCGAGCAAAGAGATGTCTTTCATACCGAAACCACATCTTCTTATGCTTATTCCTCATTTCTTCGACTTCTGAAAGCCACTCTTTCTCATCTCTCTGGGCCATATCAGCATGAATCATCATCGACATGTGGTCGAGTCTGACATCACGCTGTCTGTCAGCCTTACGGAAATCTTTCTCAAGCTCTCGCCCATCACGTGCAGTGGCAATATTTGATCTAGATGCCCAAAAAAAGGCAATCACAATATAACCACACATGATTAAGGCAACCGGCCAATTAAACCAAAAGAGAAAGCATTGTGCGATCAACATGGCCATAAACTCTGACGCTGCGATAAAAAGAATAGTGTCTTTTACTCGATGCACCGCCGAGCGAAATCTAGCCATTGCTGATTGACCAAAGATTTCTTCTTGGCTCGTAAGCTGAAAAGGTGATCGTCGATTCAAATTGGCAAAAATACCTTGGTTTACTGATCGGTACGTATCAAACCAAAGATTAATCTCAATTTTTGACTTTAGATGGTCAAAATATTGACTTACCACCCACAGAGCTACATACAATAGCGGTAATTGCCACAGAAGAGACTCCCAGGCAGTAATTTCTTTTAAGAGCTCAAATACCCTACCAATAACAAGCGCTTGTGCCATATGAATGACCAAGCCAATATTGAGTAGAACAATAAGAGCAATGCTTAACTTTTTTGCCTTCGGCGTAAACAGGTTCTTGAGCACCCAAAGATATGCTTTGGATAAGGTAACTCGTTTCTTCATTTTTAAAGGATTTTGGGTATTATTAATTTTTTAGAGTTCAAGGAAAGAACATTACTTGCCTATTCAGCAAGGTAATACCTCCAAGGAAGGGCATTACCCTACCGGCCACATAGTACGGAGACGTACGAGAGATATAAAAATTTCATAAACACGCAACAAACGCCTTGGGGCGCCTCTTGCGTGGGTACAAAACCCACGTGTTGTATCAATTACCGACCTTGCAACGCAACGAATGGCAAGAGTCCCATAATACGGGCACGCTTGATCGCTTTTGCTAGCTGTCGCTGATACTTGGCAGAAACGCCAGTTCGCTTACTTGGCATGATTTTACCAGCCGGTGTAATGAACTTTTTAAGAATCTCAGTATCTTTGTAGTCAATGTACTTAATCCCGTTCTTCTTAAAGAAGCAGGCTTTCTTTACTTTCTTAGCCATAGATTAGTTCAAGATAGTTATGAATAATGAATTTAGAATGGAATATCTTCCGGATTGATATCATCATCAGGATATTCAATCGTAGGTGTATCTGATTGAGCTGGAGCCTGAGAAGACTCATCTGGAGTCTTAGCGGCTGGGGCCTGACTGTCACCTGATCCCTTCTGTCCAAACTGGACACGATCGGCAACAATCTCGGTTCGATAGTTCTTCTTACCGTCTTGCCCTTCCCAGCTTCGAGTCTGAATGCGACCTTCGATCAGCACCTGACTTCCCTTGCCAAGATATTTTGAAGCATTTTCCCCCTGGGGACCAAATACAACAATGTTATGGTAGTCGGTAGCCTGTTGACGCTGACCACTTTGATCTTTCCAAAATCGGTTGGTTGCTACAGAAAAGGAAGCAACCTTCTGGCCAGATGGTAGTGATCGTAGTTCGGGGTCTCGTGTTAGATTTCCAGCAATAAGAGCTTTATTAAGATACATGATGACATTCGTTTTAAGCGGATAGCAATAGTTTAATACTACTCTTCGCTTACCATGTCGTCAATTTCCTTGTCGAGTTTCACTTCGTCAATTTCTCCCTCGTCCTTCTTTTCTTCCTTCTTTTCTGACGGAAGTGGAAGCTCACCAATAATGGTGTCTTCTCGGACGGTTGAAATCATAATGAAACGCAACACGTTTGCGTGACCATCAAGCACTTCTTTGATTGCAAAGGTAGCGTCAGGAGTCACAGCGAACTTCATCCATCCGAAGTATCCTCGGGTGAATTCGTTCTTTTTATTCTCAATAACTTTCGTCATTGGGTAAGCCAAATCAATTAGACGCGGGCTTCCCTCTTTGATCAGTTCGCCACCATTTTTTGTGACAGCATCCCTGATGAGATTGACCTCAGCATCTAGATCAGCTTCTCCAACAATCGGAAGAATATGGTACCCCACTTCATATACGCGAGGTTCTAGATCTTTTGTACTCATATGTACATTCATGATTAATGAATAATTGAGGCCTTTAGATAAAGGCACTATTACCCTACGTCAATAGTGAAGAGGAGTCAAGGCTAAAGAACTCCTTAGCATTCTGCACCAATTGCCCAGCCATAACACTCTCTTCAGTTTTTCTAATCTTGGCAATCTTTCGAACAACCTCTCGAACGTGCATCGGTTCATTGCGCTCTCCACGATGCGGATGCGGAGTTACGTATGGACAATCAGTTTCAGCCATAATGCGATCATCAGGAACATATGAAACCAGCTTCTCATACATACGAGCAAACGTAATCACCCCCGTAAAAGAGATTGTGCACCCGAGATCCAAGAATTTCTGAGCAACCTCAGTACTACCAGCAAAGAAATGGAGGTTCGCAATCAGGTCTTGCTTAAACTGCGAGCGGTACGAACTTAGCATGTCATATACATCATGATAGGAATCCATACTCCCTTCACTTGGCCTCACATGAAGCATGAGTGGCAAGTTGTGTGTAATGGCAAGCTGGATCTGTGCCTCAAAGGCATTGCGCTGCACAGCAACCGCATCTTTATTAGACCGAAAATAATCTAGACCTGTTTCTCCAATACCAACCACTTTTGGATGATCAGCCAAAGCAGAAAAAGCTTCTGTATCAAAAATTTCACCCTTGGATCGAAAAGGTTTACCCTCTGGACCAAGCTCCCCCTCATCATGAAAACTTTCTGTTGTGTGCACAGGATGAAGCCCAATGATAGCATAGACCCCTTTCTCATAAGAGTCGACAATCTCAATAGCATGTTCTGAGGTGCGCAATTTGGTACCTACATTAATCATCCAAACATCATTCTCAAGCGCACGCTCAATCACCGCATTACGATCCTCATCGTATGCAGAAAAGTTCATATGAGCATGAATGTCGATATATTTAGGATCGCTCATGTTTCAAATCTTCAATAAGCTCAGTATACAACGCTTTAACTTGTCCATATTGCACTTCTCCCAGTGATGCAAAGTGATGTAGTCCTGGTGTATAAGCCACCTCAAGTACCCAGTAATTTGTGATCGGTTCCGCAATCGAAGATGTCGTGATGAGATCAATTCCAATAAATGGCAAATCCATCACCTTTGATATCCGCTCAGCAATATCAATATATTCTTGATGCACCCGACCGGTGTAATCAATAACGTCACCACCCGTGGATAGATTAGCGTTATCACGAAGCAGAAGCTCTATATCGATTGGAAGTATAAAATCAAGCGTATACCCCATGCCATGTAGACGCTCAGTAATGTACGACATATGAGGAGTGATCACATCGCCACGCCCCCTCATGACTTGTTCCATGCGCTTGTCTTCTAGGAGCTCGCCAATAGTAGATGCTCCATCCCCCACCACACGAAGCGGTGTCTTCATGTACGCAGCTCGAAGCTCTCCCTTATACCAAAGCAAGCGGTACTCTTGCCCGGTGACACACTCCTCCACAAGCACTGTGTGAGAATTTTCCATAACCAAATCAATTGCTTTTGAAAGCTCTGCATAGCTGCGGGCGCGGTACACCGAGCGCCCTTGAAAACCTCGATTTGGCTTCACCATCACCGGAAACAAGGTGTCATCATTATATTCAGTCATAACTGTCTCTTTGGTCTCTTTAAGATCATACGCCTGGCACCATTCGGGGGAAAAAATAATATGACCAGCGGGCACAGAGACCCCCTCCTGTTCCAAGAAGAATTTAGTGTAAGACTTATCAACCGCAGCAATGCGAGATGCCGCACCATTCACATTAAGTGTTGAAGAAAACAATAAGGTCGAAGTGTCTTCAGAAAAATGAATCCGACACATAGATGGCTGTTGCGGATACGTTTCCACTCGGTATCCCAATTCACCACAAATTTTTTCTATCAGTTGTTTTGTCCAAGAGGGCTCCATAGTACGGAGCTACTCTACTTCTTCATCTTGGTAGATGCAAGCTTTATCTTTTCATAATCAGATAAGAGCTCAAGAATAAGCACTGCCGCTGGAATACTGAGGAACAACCCCAGGAACCCAAAAAGCTTCACCCCAAACACCAGGGACAGGAGGACAATAATGGAAGGAACTCCTGTTGCGCGCTGGATAATAAGCGGTTGGAATAGGTAGTTTTCGAACTGTTGAATGATCACAAATAACCCTGCGGTCAGAAGCGCCATAGACCACCCTCCAGCAGAAAAACTAATGAGCATGGCTGGAACAATAGCAATAAAGGCACCAAACGGTACGAGTGCAAAAATACCAGCCAAAAGTGACAACAAGAGCGCATATGGAATTCCAATCAGAAGCAGGCCGAGGTACGTCAAAACCCCAATGACTAATGCAAGCAGGAGCTGTCCTTGGAACCATAAACCAATCTTCTTCTTGGTCCTACGCCACACATCAATGACATATTTTTCGTGGTGATACGGAGTTACAATACGCAAAAACTGCTCAATCCCCCTCTCCTGGACAGCTAAGTAGAAAGAAATAACAAGAATCAAAACCAAATTAATGATTCCTCCAAAGATTGTACTGGTGCCCTGTAAAAATCCCCCAGAAACACTTTGATAGAGCTCTCGAATCTGACTCAGAACCACCCCAGGATCACCATTACTCAAGATCCCCCCTTCAGCAAAGGCGCCGAGCAGTGCCATCACCGTTGAATCCGGAGGAAGCAATGCGAGCAATCCAGACAATTCATCAAGGAAAATTGGTAGGAATAGATAAAAAATACCGCCGAATGCCCCAATGGTAAGAAGATAAATACTCATCACCGCAGGTGTGCGAGGAATCTTCTTCAGGCGCATCCAATTTGTCATTCCATCAATAAAGGATGCAAACACCACGGCTGTGAGAACTACGAGTAGTAATCCTTTTATGGTCCAAAACGCATAGCCCAAAGCAGCTACAAACAAGAGTGAAAACGCACTTTCAATACTAATGCGAAGGGTAAAATCTTTAGACTTTGTAGGAGAAGTGCGTGGAGACATACACCTCAATCGTACCACAGGTTACCACTCGTACTTAGCAATGGTCTGTTCAAACTGCTTTGTGCCTCGATATGGCCCAATTACAGCAAATGTAGCATTCTTCGGTGTGAAAATTTTCTGAGCAAGCTCCATAATCGCCTCACCCGTTACCGCCCTTATTCGTTCACCATACGCTTTTGGTGTTAAAACCTCTTCTTTTTTAAGCGCCTGATTACCCAAGAAGAGCGCAACTGTATTTGATGACTCCAAATCTAACGCAAGATGACCAAGGAGATACTCCTGAGCACGCTCTAACTCACCAAGCCAAACCAGATCGGTTTTGAGTCGCTTTACCTCATCTAGCAAGGCGTTCATGACCTCTTTCACCCGTGTTTTATCAACCCCCGCATACAACGTTAGCATTCCGTGGCTAGAATACACCTCAGGCGAAGCACCAACATAATAGGCAACCCCCATCTCTTCTCTTAACTTTGTAAACAATCGAGAACTCATACTGCCGCCCAAGATAGTTGAAAGCACCCGAAGTGTCATTTCATCTTTGTGTCCGGCTGGAATCGCTCGAAAACCAAGAAGCAAATGAGCCTGATCTGTAGCACGATTCACCACACCAACATTAGGCGCCTGCTGAGTTTTCTTTATTCGCACTACCTTTGCCGGCTTACCAGAGCGAACATCTGCAAATTTAGACTCAACTAAACGATAAGCCTTTCTGGTGTCCACTGCACCGGAAATGACAATTACCGTATTTGAACCACCATAGTGTTTTTTATGAAATGACTGTAGTTGTTTCTGTGTAAAATTCTTTACCGAATCTACGCTCCCAGTGATTGGCCTCCCCGCTGACTGCTCGCCGTGAATCTGGCGTAAATATTCTTCATACACCACAGTTCCCGGATCATCATTACGCATGCGGATTTCTTCAATCACCACCCCTTTTTCTTTCTGCATCTCAGCTTCCGGGAACGTTGAGTTGAGATAGATATCAGAAATTACATCAACAATTTGTGCTAGGTGATCTTTTCGAGCCTTGATGTAGTACCCTGTCTTTTCATTGCTTGTAAACGCATTATATTGTGCACCTAACGCATCCAGCTCGCTGGCAACATCAAATGCATTAGGGCGACGAGTTGTCCCCTTAAAACACATATGCTCAAGAAAGTGAGCAAGGCCGTATTCACCACTTTTCTCATGATTAGACCCTGTTCCCACCAAAACCATGACGGTCACAGCCTGCGTATCTTCACGCGGTGCAACAAAGAGTCTTAGACCAGATTCGTATTCACGGTACTTATATTTCATAGTGCAAGCTTGTCTTGAATGAATGAGCCAAGATCAGCAATCAAGATACGCTCTTGCTGCATGGTGTCACGGTGACGAACTGTTACCGCCTGGTCTTCAAGTGAATCAAAATCAAACACAACACAGAATGGTGTACCAATCTCATCTTGTCTTCGATACCGCTTACCGATATTACCGTTATCATCCCAGGCAACCGCACCAAACTGAACCTTAAGCGCCTGGAACACCTGACGAGCTCCTTCAACCAGGTCTGGCTTATTTTTAAGTAGTGGCGAAACGGCAACCTTGTAAGGTGCCACATGCGGTGCCAATGCCAAATATACTCGCTCTTCTCCCCCTTCTACTGTCTCGCTACGATACGCACTCTGGAGCACCGCAAGCAAGGTGCGATCCACACCAAGTGATGGCTCAATGACATGAGGTGTAATTAACTCATTCGTTTCAGGGTCTTCAATCATTAATTTCTGTCCACTTTTTTCTGCATGCTTGGTGAGGTCGTAATTGGTACGATACGCCAACCCGTACAACTCCTTCTGACCAAATGGATAGTCAAATTCGAAATCAATCGTGCGCTTAGAATAATGGGCTCGCTCTGCCTCTGAGACCTCGATCTCATGAACCTTATTCATATCAAGGCCAATCCACTCCATCCATTCAAGCATTTCATCGCGCCAATAGGTGAAATACTTTTCCCAATCTCGTTCGGCGATAAAGAATTCAATCTCCATCTGTTCAAACTCTCGAACTCTAAAGATAAAATCACGTGGAGTAATTTCATTACGGAATGCCTTACCAATTTGCGCAATTCCAAATGGTAACTTGGGACGCATACTGTCCACCACGTTCTTAAAATTCACGAAGATTCCTTGAGCAGTTTCTGGACGTAGGTAGGTTGTATTGGCAGTGTCCGCCACCGCGCCAATGCTAGTAGAAAACATCATGTTAAATGTTCTAACCTCGGACACCTCATTCCCGTCAGGGCTCGTAATATTGTGTTCCTGAATGGCTTTTGTCATATCTTCAAGAGACATTCCTTCGGGATCAATATCGTTTTCCTCAAGAAGGTGGTCAGCCCGATACCGCTTCTGTGTTTTCAAATCCTCCACGAGTGGATCAACAAATCCAGCCACGTGGCCACTTGCCTCCCAAGTTGAGGGGTTCATTAAAATAGCAGCGTCAAGCAGGTGCATGTCTGTCCTGCTTTCAACAAACTTCTGAAGCCAAAGATTTTTAATATTGTTTTTCAGGCGTGTCCCTAATGGTCCATAATCATAGGTTCCGGCCAAACCGCCATAAATATCGGAACCAGGAAAAATAAACCCTCTCCGCTTTGCTAATGATACGAGTTCTTGCATTGTTACTGTCATACGACCTATTGTATACCACTCCTAGCCTTACTCTTCAATACGACCACTCGCCCCTCTCGTGCTATTTCCATCATTCAGGAGCCGTGTCGTTGGCGCTCTTGTTTGACCAGACACCGATGCGCCAGTAAATGAATCAACACCTGTTATTGAAATGCGAGATGTAAGATCAACGGTTTCTCCCACCTGGCTCAAAGAAGGAACAATAGATACCTGGAAATATGCACTACGCCCCCCGCCAAATCCAGAACCAGCTGATAGTTCTCCCAGATCCCAAACTACCGTTCGTGAATTCGGTTCATATCGAATATTCTCACCAGCAGGAGACGTCTGCCCTTTCCATTCTACATATGGCGGCAACGTTGCGGTCGCTCGAGCACGATCGACCGGACTTGATGAATTGGTAACCGTCCAACGCACAGTATAGTCAGTAGAACGACCAACCTTTGGCGGCATTGCACCCAGGTTATTAAATGGACCAGTGTAATGGAGTGATTCAGCCAACACATCGAGCACGGTACCAATCTGAACCTGCATCGTATCAGTCTGTGACGCTTCTCGCAGCTGACCACTTGAATCAACCCCCTTAACCCCCACCTGCAAACTTACCTGCGGCAAAGAAGACGTAAAGCGCCTACCGGTATCTGGAGTGAGGGTAAAGCGTACCGTCCCTGTCTCACCAGGCTCAACCACCCGAAGAGATTCCAGCGTCTCCTTACTCCAAATAATTTTATTCTCCGAAGAGTTGAAAAATCCTGACTGCGGAGAAACCCCCGTTCTGTCATACGCGCTCCCCCCCATCGATAGAATAATTTCCGGACTCTTAATTGCCTCACTCAACGTGTTGCGCCACACGATAGAACCTGAAATTTTTCGACCCGCACTAAGAGAAATAGTTTCTTCGGTAGAACGATCCACAAAGAGCTCTGCTAATAAGAATGGCTTTACGAGATCAACAGTAGTGCTCAAAGAGTTAAACACCGTAGTGATACCTCCCTGCTGCACATTTCCATTCCCCACATACGCTCGAATTGTCTTCGCCTGCCCTTCTTCTCCATACATCACCCCGGTAACCGTAATTTTCTTTTCTTCGAGCGGCTCGAGACTCCCAAGCAACCAAGTATTGTTACCAAACAAAGATATTGGACTCGCATCAACCACCTCAAAACCTGGTGGAAAATCTAGTTGTAGTAACAAATTAGATAGTGTGTCTTCAGATTGAGAGATAACTGAAAATTCATACGTTTCTTCTTGATTATCAACCACCTCTTCGCGAGCATTCAATACAATATCCACCGGCGTTGAACGCAACGTTACCAGCGAGCTATTGTCTTTCTTAAAAATTGCATTTGAACCCTCAACGCGATATTCAAAGACGGCACGAAGATCATTCTGAGAACCTTGTTCACCATACAACACAACCGTAAACTCAGCTGTTTTTGTTTCTCCAGGCTGAATCGTATCAAGCGCAAAGGTATCACGCCCCACACCACTATCATTTAAAGCAGTGACGGAAGGATATTCAAGTGACATGTTCGTAAATAAGAGCGGCGCATGATTGCGATTGGTTACATCAATAGACACAGCAAGCTCGTCACCGCCGTCAACGAAGGCAACGTGATCAAAAGCAAGCTCGATATTGTTACTCGAGATTGTATTTTTATTCTGATAGAACGTAATAAATGCAAATCCGGCAGAAAATAAGAACACGAGGAATGATAGGAAAAATACTTTCTGTGCAATTGAAAATTGTGATAGTGGTTTTTTTCTCTTTTTCTTCATAGAGGTTGTAGTGTTATCTTGCTGCCAAGCAGAAGGAGCGTCTACTCGTTCAGGATGCAGATAAGAACGAGGTCTAATTTTTACCCCATCCATCCCGGGCTGGTATAGGCGTTTTTGCAGCTTATCTACTGAAGCTGAGTCTTTGTTGTTACCTTCTTCTCGTGCCATAAGAATCAGTTATTAGTATACCCTGCTATGCATACGCAGTCTCCAGACCACGGTTAACTACGGTAATAAAGTCACGAGGATTTGGTTTCTGGCGCAGTGTTTCTGATACTGTTTTGTCACCATTCCACCACCCAAATGCTTCCAGCAGCTCTGCCAAAATACGAGCCTCAACATATGGAATCACCTTCACCTCAACGTCAGAACCATATTCAGCAAACATATGTTCAAGAATGGTAAACACAGCTTGATCAACCTGTTCGATGGGGGTTAGGTCAATTACCACTCGCAGCACCCGCCCCCACAATGACCGGATGGGAAACGTGGCCTGAGACCAATACGAAACAATTTGCCGACTCCCCACTAGACGCCACCCCACTTGCCCCTTAATAAGATCCAGAGAGACAATGGATAGTGGTTGCATATTAGCAGTATGCTTAGCAGTAATTTTTCGTATTCCTTTTGCCTGGACAAACAATTTACCCATTTCTTTTGTATACACAACATACGTTGCGTCATACTCTGAACGCTCTAAGATTTGCAACACAATAGCGGTTACGGCCACTGTCTGATACATAGCAAATTACAAAAACGTTACCGTAAAAATTGCATTATGAGATGACACGTCTCCTTCTGAGAGCCCAATTTCAGTATGTAGATCTTTAATTTGTGTTGTATCTGTAATGTATGCCTTATGAGCCTCAACAACCGCAGCACCAGCATCGTTAGCGGCGATCTTCACACTAATTGAGTCCTGTGGCGAAAGACCAGCCTTCTTACGCATACTTTGAATATGTCGCACAAGCTCACGCGCAGACCCTTCCATAATCAGTTCCGGCGTAAGGTCTGTATCCAGAAGCATTTTATCTCCTTCTGTAACGGTCTTAACATTCAACTCATCAGCAATGATTTCAGTTAATTCCTCAGGCAACTTCAGTGGTATCGTAAGCTTTGCTAGAGGTTGTCGTACCTTGATACCAGCCTGAGCACGCTGCTCCAATGCTTCAGAAACCAGGGTTCTCACCTGCTCCATCACCCGCAAAACATCGTTTTCTTCTTCAGTAACCACAGGCCAAGCAGTGAGGTGTACACTCTTTGGCGCATCCTCGGCACGCACCTCTTGCCAAATCTCTTCGGAAACAAATGGAACATACGGTGCAAGAATTTGAGCAGTACGTTCTAATACGTAACGAAGTGTTCCTCGCGCATACGCAGCATCATCTGAAGCTTCTTTAAAACGATCACGAGACCGACGTACATACCAAGTTGATAGGTCATCAACGAGTATAAAGATAGTACGCGCCCCACGATCAAGTTGATACGCCTCAAGCGCCTCAGTGATCTCTTTTGCAACCTCATCCAAGCGAGCAGTTATCCAACGATCAAGCACATGTGGCGAATTTTCTGGGTCACGATGCTCTCCATCTCGATACAGAAGGTAAAAGGATAAAACATTTCGTAGTCGACGCATCACTTTATTACCAGCATCTTGCACGCCTTTTTCTGTAAAACTACTACTCTCCGCTCGAACCACAGGCAAAGAAACCATAAACAACCTTAAAGCATCAGCTCCATACGTATCCAAGACTGTTCTCGGTTCAGGGTAATTTTTGAGTCGCTTAGACATCTTTTTTCCATCCTCAGCCAGCACCAAACCATTCACAATAACCTGCTCAAAAGCTGGTTTATCGAAAAGCGCTGTTGCCAACACCATCAACACATAGAACCAGCCACGGGTTTGATCCAGCCCCTCTGCAATAAAGTTGGCTGGGAATCTTGACTCAGTAAAAAGCTGCTCGTTTTCAAATGGATAATGCATTTGTCCATACGGCATGGAACCAGAATCAAACCAAACGTCAAACACCTCTTCAATGCGGCGATATTCGAGACCCTCATCGTCCTGAAGAACCACATGATCGATATATGGACGATGCAGGTCAAGATCATAATTCGCATTGTGCGGAACGGGAGCAAATTCGAGCGGTCTTAGATCGGCACGCTTAAATGGTTTAAAACCAACCACAAATGCAACCTCATGATTTGCCTTTTGGTACACCTGATTCTCGGGCAGATACTCAAGGGCAAGTACATTCAAAATCCAGGAAACTCCTCCGTGAGTCACAAACAGAATCTTTTTATCTTTATATTTCTCTTCAAGCTCATACAGCAAATCTCCAGCTCGACGCTTTACATCTTGATACGACTCACCGTTTGCAATTGGGGTGGTGAACCACTCTGATTTTGGAAGCGCGGCAACATAATCGTGGTACTCCTCCCACGTTTTCCCCTCAAGATCACCAGGATCTTGCTCACGCAAACGCTCGTCCACAATTACCTGATCTTCTTGTAACCCAAAGTGCTTCCGTACAATTTCTGCTGTTTGTCTGGTGCGAAGCAGCGGCGAGACAATAATTAAGTCAAATGGATCTCCATCAAAGGCTTCGATTGAGGCTTTCGCTTCTGCCTCCCCTTCTTCTGTCACAGGGTGGATATCATAGTTGCGAGCACTAATGAGGCCAGTCATGTTTGACTCTGCTGTTCCATGACGCATGACGTGATACGTATTTCCAGAAGATTTTATATATTGTTTCAGTTCAGAAACCCCACCGACCACAAGTGTCTTGCCGGTCTCAGCGTTCACCCACACCGGAAGTGGTGTGCCCCAGAAACGACTTCTAGAGACCGCCCACTCTCGGGCTCCCTCAAGCCATTTCCCAAACCGACCATCACGAAGATGTTCAGGTACCCAGGTAGTATTTTGATTGTTTGCAACAAGACGATCTTTAATTTGAGGAACATCAACAAACCAAGACTTGGTTGCATAATTCAAGAGCGGTGTGTCGCAGCGCCAGCACAGTGGATAGCTGTGCTTGTATTTTTTCTTCGCAAACAACTTATCGTTATGTGCCAACCATTTTACGATTTCGATGTCGGTAGACATCGTGTCATCCTTCTTTTTTACCAACATCCCCGCAAAATCAGTCACGGCCTCGGAGAAGTGCCCGCTCATATCTACGTGCTGTATAAAAGGTAGGTGTTTTTCTTTTCCGAGCGCCATGTCATCTGAACCGAAAGCAGGTGCAATATGCACAACACCTGTTCCCTCTTCAGTGGTTACAAAGTCAGCTGCATAGATCTTCCAGCCATTCGCATGATTCTCTAGACTGGCATCAGAAGCATAGTAATCAAATACTGGGCGATACGACTTTCCCACCAAATCAGAACCCTTACGCTCTTCTTGAATCTCGTATTCTTTATCAGCAAAAACACTCTCCACCAAATCCTTTGCTACGACGTATCGAACACCAGACTCACTCACTACGACGTATGTGACATCTTCTCCAACTGCCAAAGCAACGTTTCCAGGTAGTGTCCATGGGGTTGTGGTCCAGGCCAACATATGAGTACCAGGTTCATCGGCAAGTTCGAATTTAGCTGTCACCGTAATATCGGTCACTTCTGCATATCCCTGATTAACTTCAAAGTTAGCAAGCGGCGTCTCACAACGTGGACAAATATGCATTGGCTTAAAACCTTCGGTAATCAAGCCTTTTTCAAACAAAGTTTTAAATACCCACCACACCGATTCCATATATGACGGCTGCATAGTCATGTATGGCTCATCCATATCCACCCAACGCCCAGTACGCGGCACAATTTCTTCCCAATCTGCCGCATAACGAAGCACGCTGTTTCTAGCAGCTTCATTAAACTTATCGATGCCATATGCTTCGATATCTTTTTTTGAAGAAAGGTCTAACTCCTTTTCAATTAAGTTTTCGATCGGAAGACCATGACAGTCCCAACCCCATCGCCTTGGCACATGGTAGCCACACATTGTTTTATAGCGCGGAATAATGTCTTTAATGGTTCCCGCCAAAAGATGGCCGTAGTGGGCGGTTCCCGTACCGTATGGAGGTCCATCATAAAATACAAACTCTCCCTGCGGAGATTCTTTTTCGAGCGTCTGTTCAAAAATTTTTTCTTGTTCCCAAAAGGCAAGGATTGCTTCCTCTTTTTGTGCAACTTCGCTTTTTTTGTGTTCGGACTGAGATGATTCAGGCATAGCCTTGATAATAAGCAGTAACGGGCCTGCTTGCAAGGTTTTTTCCGGTATACTGTCTGTATATGCCCCCAGCTGGTCCCACAATAAATCTCCCCACCCCAACACTTCCAGATGTTGATATTAATCAGGTGGATACAGCACTGACCCAAGCCATCACTCCCGGCATTGTGTGGCTTGTTTTTATCCTCGTTGTACTTTTTGTCATTATCATGACCATTGTCCTAAGCTGGCACTGGAAACGTTACACCCTAAACAGTAAGACGGAGAGAAAAATGACCAGACTCTACACGATTGGTGTAAGCAGCGGGCTTATAGCTTTAGCTATTTTAATTGCAATTTATACCGCTAACTACGCACTATGATCCAAATTCCTCGTGATGAAAAAGTAATCTTGGTACTGCGAAAACACTGGTTTGTCATGTTTATGGAGGGATTTGTCTTTGTCGTACTGGCCCTGGCACCAAGTTTATTGCTTGGAATTGGTGCTCGTCTATTGAGTCCAGATCTTAGCTCCCCCCTTACACTGCTGATCATTAGCGGCTACCTTATTTGGCTGATTGCACTCTGGATTGGATTCTTTATTTTCTGGACCGATTATTACCTCGACGT
>Ga0075476_10000347_pt1 | contig 20231 bp, 18 predicted proteins | sample DEB08_DNA_5_FD_76339 | JGI IMG/M metagenome (GOLD analysis project Ga0075476, IMG submission 76339) | Aqueous microbial communities from the Delaware River and Bay under freshwater to marine salinity gradient to study organic matter... | ecosystem: Environmental > Aquatic > Marine > Coastal ...
ACTTCAGCTTCTATATTATCTGCTCCATTCATTAACCCTGTTCGTATGATAGAAAAACAACAACGGGTTTCCTTAAAAGAAACAGGCAATCAAAAACCAGTAGGTATTATTTTAAAAGAAAGTGCTTCAAAGAATTATACACCACTTTTTAGAGGAACTGTTCCTTTAATGGGACACTCTTTAGCAAGTGCATTACTTGGACTGGTTGGACAACCTAAATTGCAAAAAAATATTCAAAAAAAACTAGAATCTGAATCAACAATTGGAAGAAGCACATCTAATTTAATTTCATCTGCTATAGTAAGTCCAATTTATGTTGTCGTTACCAATCCTTTATCAAGATTAGAAGTTATAATGCAAACGAATTCAAGGAAAATCCATACCTGTTTCTCAAGCAATTAAAGAAATTTCAAATGATGTTGTAAAATTTGGTTTATCAGGTATGTTTCGAGGACAAGGAATTGGAATAGTGAAAGCTATAATATCTTTATCATTATTCCATGAGGGAAGACTTTTCTTAACTGATGCATTTAAAAAATCAAATCTTAAAGAAGATTATTAACAATTAATGTTTTTATTTCCATTTATATGAAATAAGTTTGCATTTTGAGAGCAATTAAACATTTTATTTTTAATTGTGAAAGGTGCTTCTGGTCTTCCGCTATATGCATAGGCGTTGGCTACTGCTGGACCAAAATTTGGATTATTTACAAATCCATTTGCAAAGGTATTAACTGTATCATATTTTAATCGGGCCATTCGTAAACTAGATGAAACGCCCCCTTGAACTGCAAATTTACAATTATTAGGTTTGTAATAAGAAATTTTTTGTTCACAAATACCCTTATCTTCACAGTTTGAACAACCCTGACAGTTTGGTCTAAAAGCACCTGGTTGGACAAGATTTTCACATTTGGTTATTTTTTTATCTCCACCAAATTGGAAACTATTTTGGTCATAAGTTCTACATCTAGCACGCATATATTCCCTATTTGACTGATAATATTTAGGTTTACTCGAATTTTTATTTATAGTGCTTGGATAGCGAACTCGTTGTCTAGCTTTTTTTTCAGGATCACAAACAGAAACACATTTCTCTAATTTAAATTGATTTGGGGGACACTGATTAATAAAATCTGAATAATCAGCAAAAGTTTGAGGAGCAAAGTGCCCTATTTGATTGTTAATATCATCTTTAGGACGATAAGTTATATTTACTTCAGGAACAACTATCTGATTATCACAAGGATTACATGTAATAGTTGAGGGAACAACAGTAGTGCCTCCGGGGATCTCAAAAGTTCCCTCTAAAGTCTTTGAATTGGAAAAACCATGATTTTCATAAACTGGAACTCTTTGTTTACGCCACTGTTTAAGTGGTCTTGCACTAAATTCATTCCCTGGATAGGCAATATTTGGTTCTCCATTAGCCGCCGGTTGCATATTACTGGGGATAGTTTCCTTTTTAATGATAACATCTTGATTTGGAATATATTTCCAATTAGATCCAGTTCTTTTATTTACTATATCACTTGTTGTAAAATTCATCATAATTATATTTTGTTTAGAAAATAAAACCTCATAATAATATAATTATGTATTTCGCTATTTTATTTAGTATTATTTTGCTTTTTTTACTTTTATTTTTAAATCATTCTAAACCTGAAAAAATTATTGAGTCTTTAACTCAACCTAAATATCAACCTTATCCCGATAATAATCCTATGATATTAGCTGAAAAAAATGCTGCAAATATAGAATTTTTAAAAAGTCGCTTAAATCAGTTGGCAATTCAAAGGTCAGAATTTGATTCTTTAGAAGATAAAGTTTCTAAAAATACTGATGCTATTAAACAAATGAGTCAATTAGCTACTCAACATATAACAAGTTCAACAGGAGTTTCTGCTGCATCAGGAACTCCACCTTCTATTAAAAAACTTAGTTCAATTAGTCAAAACGCTGGTAATTATGTAAATCCAATTACATCTACAACCACTCACGTAACACCTAGTCGCCCTGACCCAACTGCGCCATTAAATTAAATACAATACATTTTCTTATCATCATCACTTTTAAAAATATATTCCTTTTCTTCTACATTATAGGCATTATGTTCTTGATGTATAAAATCATGCATATCACATAATGTGTGTATATTTTTGCTTCTCTCTTCCCAGTTTTTTAAAGATTGTTTTTCCTTTTCAGAAATAGAAATTTTTGATTCAGTTTCTAAAAACTCAAGTTTAAATATATCTAATGGGTAGAGAGAGAAAACCTTTTTAAATATAGACTTAGTTCTTGGCATATGAAAATCACTTGTAATTATAAGCAAATTACGTAAATTTTTTGGTATTGCGTGGTGTAAAAGAGCAGCATAAGCATTTCCAATCGTATCAAAACTCCATGATTCTTTCAAGATTTGAGATTTAGGAACTCCTTTTTTAATTAAATAATTAGCCATAATTGTGCATTCATCAACTGGAAACCCTTTTTTATCTAGTGCCGGTAATTTATGAGGAGTTCCCCGACTTAATGTAATTAAATATTTTGTATTCTTTATGCGTTGAATACCAGCGTTTAATCTATTGTGCACCCATTCTGGCAAGGTATGTTGATCAATATATGATCCTCCTAATATAAGAATAGCGTCATACATGCTCAATAAAATATATATATAATGTATACTTATGTCTAACTTTTTTACAGAAATAGAAAATGATGTAGGACAAGTTGAAGAGAATCTTCTAGGCCCCTCATATAAATATTATCAAAAAGTTTCTACACCAGGTCAAATGGGTATGAGTAGTGAAGGTAGTTTGGGTGCTCTTGTAAAAGATGCGGCAGGTTTAATTAACTATGTTGAATTATTAGTTTCTGGTACAGGTCCAGGATCAACAACTGGACAGCCATTAGGTAATCAGTTTTTTTTAAAAACAGGTGCAAAATGCAAAGACATTAAAACTGGAAATTTAGAAACTCGTAATTTATATATTAATAATATTCCTACTGGACAAATTCCATTTATTTCTTCAGGATTAGGAATGGATTTTCCTTCTTTTAAAGGTTTGATTCCAGCTGTCTTACAAGATATGGAAGATTTAAATCCATTTGATATGTTTAAAGGGTTTTTAGAGGGGTCAACACCTGCTTGTCAAGAATTGACTATGGAAACTACCCCTAGTTCAATTAATAAAAATGCTTCTCGGCAAACAGAATTTGTAACCGTAAGTGATATTAAATCGATGGATCCATGTATTTTTTCATTAAATAATTATGTTAATCCTGTGACAAAAGAAAAATGTAAAGAAGCATTTTCAAACATGAACTATTTAAAAAAAAATGACCCTGTATTAAATCTCTATGTTCTTCTTCTTTCTCTATTAGGATTTTATATATTATACCGAGCTTTGCAAAAAAAAATTAGTTAAAATATTTAATTAATTCTAAAACTATTAATACAGAATTAATTAAATTTAAAATAGATGTTAACTAAAGTAGCGATTGTAACTGGAATTACTGGACAAGATGGGTCCTATTTAGCTGAATTATTATTAGAAAAAAATTACAAGGTTTTTGGAATTATGAGAAGATCATCTAATATCAATACTCTTAGAATTGAACATCTTTTCCATCATGAAGATTTATACTTACGGTATGGAGATTTAACCGACTCCATTTATTTTTCAAATATATTAAATGAGATTGATAAAAAATTTAATGAAATTGAAGTGATTGAAATTTATAATTTGGCTGCTATGAGTCATGTGAAAATTTCATTCGAACTACCAGAATATACAGCAAATGTGGATGGGTTAGGAGTATTACGAATTTTAGAAAGTATTAGAAATTTTAGATTAAAAGATAAATGTAAATTTTATCAAGCATCTACATCGGAATTATATGGTTTAGTCCAAGAGGTCCCTCAAAAAGAGACAACTCCTTTTTACCCACGATCACCATACGGCGTAGCAAAACTGTATGCTTATTGGATATGTAAAAATTATAGAGAAGCCTATAATTTATTTATAACTAATGGAATTTTATTTAATCATGAAAGTCCCCGCAGAGGTCATAATTTTGTTACTCGTAAAATTACACGAGGTCTTAAAATGATATTATCAGGGGAAAGAGATAAACTAGTGTTAGGAAATATCGAAGCAAAACGGGATTGGGGTCATGCTAAGGACTATGTATATGGTATGTGGTTGATGTTGCAACAAGAAGAAGCAGATGATTATATTTTGGCTACAAATGAATATCATAGTGTCCGCGAATTTGTAGAATGTTCATTTAGAGAGAGAGGGATTGTATTAGGATGGAAAGGTGAAGGAATAAACGAGGTAGGATATGATAAAAATAGTGGAAAAGAATATGTTTTTATTTCTGAAAAATATTATAGACCCACAGAAGTTGAAGAATTGTTAGGAGATGCGAGTAAGGCTAAAAATAAATTAGGATGGGAACCAACTATCTCATTTAAACAGTTAGTTAAGGAGATGGTAAATTCTGAATAAATTATATATATTTATTATAAAGTTAATGATTCTAGAAAAAAATAATATGAAAGGTGGAAGACCAATTGGTGGTGGAGGTTGGGGATGTGTATTTTATCCGTCGATTCAAACGCAAAGTTTTAGACGAGAGCAAAGAGGTTATGTAAGTAAAGTTATGACAGTAAGCGAATATAATGAAGAAGTAACTAAATTAAGAAGAGTTAGAGATAATTTAACTCGTATATTTGGAAGTGAAGTAAACACATATTTTTCAATCCAATTTGAAGAAGCTGGGCAACCTACTAATTTTACAAGAGAGGATTTGGTTAATTTGAGAGATATTTGTAAATCTCAGTTAGCAGATATTATAGAAACTCGTAATTTTACTCTTTTGAGGGTATTAAATTTACCTCATGAAGGACTGTCCCTATTAAAATACTTTAATAATTCTCAATTGGCATTACCTGCACCTGATTTTGAAAGTTTAGTAGGTCGATTAAGTGTGGGTTTAGAGCAATTATTACTTCAAGGCATATTAAGAATGAATTATAATGGAGTCTTCCACTGCGATATAAAAGCCGATAATATAATGCAACAACAATCTCTTAATCCAATTCAACCTAAACTTATAGATTGGGGATTAGCAAATTTACCATGTGTAACGGCAGTAAGATTTAATCAACTTTTTAATTATCAGACGAATTATTCATTTAATTTACCAATAGGTTTTTGTATAATGAATCAACCAGTAATTAATGCAATAAACAGAGAATTTTCAACTCGAGATTTGTCTAATAATAATGTCTTGGAGGAAACAGTTTTACGGTGGGTTATAGATAATTATTTGAATGCACGTGGTAATTTCATTAGAGAAACATTTCATGAACGCAGTGTCCAAGCTGAATTAATTAGAAATGGTTTTAATGAACAAAGAATGAATGAATCATGGGCATTAGTTCAAATGCGGACTCTAAATAATGCTCAGTTAGATTCGATATTTTCAGCATCATCATTTCGTAGAAGAGCAAGAGATAATGGATTAAATGAATCATTTTATAAAGCATTATGTGTTAATTTTGCTATGTTTATTACTGAATTTTATGAAACAAGCCGTAGAAGTTTTAACTGGGAAAGAGCTAGAGATGCATTACGACAAACAATTGATATTTTTGGTTTATTTAGTTGTTACCTTGAAGTATCTTTACCTTCATTACCAAGTAATTCAACAGTTAGAGAAAGAATTATATATATCTTACAAAATTTATATTTTAATCCTCTCCTTAGTTATTCATTAACACCTCAAATGGTTCAAACAGAATTACGTCAAATTAGAGATGCATCTAATCCACAAAGACAACGTCAAATAGCAATAGGTAGAGCCCAAGTAGCTGCACCATTACCTAGGGCACACCAAATGACAGGAAGTTTTGTTGGACTTGGATCAACTAGACCGGCTGGCGGTCCACAACCCGCTAGGAGACAACAAGCGCCTCAACCAGTAACAGGAAGTTTTATTGGTCAAGGGACGGTAAATCTAGTAAGAGGACTTGATCGAGCGCGTGATTCACATCAAGTTGCAGAAACTAGAAGAAGGGGACGACTTGGTCGAGCGCGTGATTCACATCAAGTGGCACAAACTAGAGGAATAGGAAGAGATGGAAATGGCACATTACGTCGTCTTTTACAACAACAACAGCAACAGCAACAACGTGCCCAAGTAGTTCCACCTGATCCAGTAGCAGACCGACGACGACGTCGACGTCCCCAAGTAGTTCAACCAGCCCCACCACAACTACCACCACCACCCCAACCAAGAATACAACGTCCCCAAATAGTTCAACCTGCTCCAATTAGACCACAACAACAGCAACAAGGTGCCCCTGTAGTTCAACCACCACAACAACAGCAACAAGGTGCCCCAGTAGTTCAACCTGCTCCAATTAGAGTAGTTCGACCTAGGACAACAAGAGACTCAGCTTTTACAAGAAGAGCTTTAGGAATTCCGGAACAACCTGACATAAATAATCCAGGTGGTGAGTGGTTTGATCCAATAGAGGGTAGGTATAAAAGTGATTTACAAGATTATCGGGATAATTATTCAAGCACTTTGAACCCTGCCGAATACTTCTCGGTAAAAACAGGAAGAGATATAAGTAGAAGAGATGTTCAAGATGCTATCAGGCATGCACGAAGAGAGGGAGTAAGAGGAGAAGAATTTAACCATATAAGACGGATATTGAATGAAGGAAACTATCAAAAAACACCTATGGCTCAATATACATATGAATCAACTCTCCATAGTGATCCAGAATTACACGCCAAATATCTTCGTGAACGACTAGGAAGAAGTGATATAGGAAGAAGAACTGCGAATGATGCATTAATTCAAGGTGATAGTGATCAAGAAGCGATGCGGTTAATTAGAGAAAATAAAGTCGATAAAACACCAATCGGTATTCAAGAATCTTTACAAAAGGTGGCGAGAGACCCTAAAGCTTTTTTAACAAAAGCTCAAAAAGCTATAGAAAGAACATATTTAGGAAAAGGTGGGAAAAAAACAAAAAAAATGAAAAAAAATAAAAAGAAAACACGAAAAATGAAAAAAAAAACTAAACATTAAAAATCTTTTTCTTTTTCCTCATCAGCTAAATAATTATGTATAAGAGTTTCATCACTTTTATTATTTATTTCACCAGCCAAATGACTGGTTTGATAAAGTTGTCGCAATACATCATGGGGAGCATTACTTCCAGCTTTAATCATGTTGTGTTTTCTTAAATATTCTTTTACTTCTTCTATGGGTATTTTTTTCAAAGAACTCATTTCTTCTTGAATCTTTTTGCGTGTTTTTTTATTTTTTAAAAATACACTTACTTTATTTTTATTTTTTCCAAGTGAATATTTTTTTTTAACTTGCTGAATTAATTCTTTAGGTTTAGACACAAAATTAGGTCTGTTTTTTTGTGTCTTTTTATGCCACTGTCTAAATGTAGGTTTATTACCTCGTTTCAATATACCATAGGGAGGTTCTGTTTTAATATTAGGTGCCATAGGGACAGGAGTTGAATGAATTGGTTCAGACACTATCGGATTTGGAATTTCTACAGGAATACTCGGTTCTACAGGAACTATCGGTTCTACAGGAACTATCGGTTCTACAGGAACACTCGGTTCAACCGGAACCTCTGGAAGAGTTGGAACATAAACTTCTGGTGTTGAAACATCAACCTCTTGTGGAATAGGTTTGTAGGGTGGAACATGTAATTGATTATTTGCAGCAAATTCAACCTTTTCATGATTAGAAGTGGAAGAGGAAGGTTTAATTGTTAATTTTGTTCCTTCCCCACTTTGAATTGAAGAAGGTTTATTTGGTTTTGCTAACTCGTTTGGTAATTCAGAATGAATTTTTAATTTTTTTTTTTTTGATAATGCTAATAAATATTCCATATGGTCACTAAATGTATCATCATTATTTTTAATGGTCTTATTATGTTTTGACGCATGATTTTTTATTTTATTCATTAATTGTTTTTTTAAAGGATTCGCTCTTTGTGTTGGTCTTGGTTTCTTTTGTTTCTTTTCTTTTTTTCTACCTTTATCATTTGATACCTTAAAAAGTTCGGGATTAATAGAGATTGTTTTTTTAACGTTAGGATCGGCCATTTTGATTACTTATGTATACATAAAATTAGGTTGCTTTTCTTTCTCATTTGCCGCATTATTATTATTATGTTTACTAAATTTCTCGAAGCCATTTTCTAAATCTTTCTTTGATAAGATATGTTTATTCTCTCTTTTTCCAAATATACGCCTAAAATGACATATCTTGCATTTTGAAAAGAAATTTTCTACATCTCTCCCATAATTTTTAAAATGGTCCATCTTTCCTTCAAACCATTCGACACAATCTAATTCTTCCTCTAATATCCATCGAGCATCTTTAATTTTTTTTTCAAAAATTTTAGCTAATTCAGTAGGTGAATATTCCTTTATTTCAAATTGCCATGCAAATCTTGATTCAAGACCAGGGTTATAACTAAAAAAACATTTCTTCAGTTCATCTCTATAACCTGCAATAATAACCATTAATTCCTTCTTATGATCACTAAGTAATTCACAAAGCGTATCTAAAGCTTCTTTTGAAAAACTATCTCTTTTTTCCTCATTTCCTAAAGCATATGCTTCATCAATAAAAATAACACCTCCTAAATTTTCTTCAATTAATTTTCTTGTCTTAATAGCTGTTTGTCCTAAATACCCTGCCACAAAATCACTACGTGTAACCTTAATAAATGTTCCTTTGTTTAAAATACCTAATTTTGTATAAATTTGCCCCAATAATTTTGCAATCTCTGTTTTTCCTGTTCCAGGTGGACCATATAGAACAGTATGTAAATAATCATCGTCTTTTTCATGAATAAAATAAATTAATTGATCAAGTAAATTTTCTTTTAGTTCATCTAAACCAATAAAATCATTTAATTTTTCTAAATACGGCTTAATTTTATGAAGACCCTCAATATTTATGTCATATTTTAAGTCCTCATGAAGAGGGTAATCATGAATTAATTTTAACATATCATCCAAAGATTGAATGTCTGCCTCAATTTTTATTCTTTTTTTTCTTGCTTTAACAGTTGGTCTCTTTTTTTTACGCAAGAATCCCTCATTACATTTATCTAAATCGTCATAAGGCCTAAATCGTTGTTCATAATGAGGTGGAAAGAAATCATTATATAAATCATCTGAAATTTCTTTAACTTTAGTTACTTGAATTAACTTATTAATTGACCGATTTTTTGATTGATCTTTATCCAAGGCCTTAACTAACCGATCCATAGATGTTATCTACCTATAGTTAAATATTATATCTTTAACACAATAATTGAAATAGAATATAGAGAAAAAAGCTTAGAATAATATTAACCATGGACTTCAAAGGAGAGCACGATCTGCGTGACATTAAAAGCCAAATTTCTAGTTTATCTTGGGATATAATAGAAACTTATTTTAAACAGTGTCATTTGGAGCGACTTGTTCGCCATCAATTGGAGTCTTACAATCATTTTATAAGTTATGACATACAAAGAACAATTCAAATGTTTAATCCAGTAAATGTATCAACTGAATTAGACGATGCTGAAAATACGAAAGTGGATACTACAATTTATTTTACAAATTTTAAGATTTTGCGTCCTCAAATCTTTGAAAATAATGGTTCATCAAAAATTATGTATCCAAATGAGGCTCGTTTGCGGAATTTTACCTATAGTTCGCAGATGACAGTTGATGTTAATATTACCTATGAAATTTCAGCTGGTGAAAAAAGCCAAACTATTACAAAAACTATTCCAAATATTAATATTGGTAAAATTCCTATTATGTTGAATTCTTCCCTTTGTTCACTCAAGCATAGTTCGTCGGAACCCGTTGTTCATGATGAATGTCCCTATGATACAGGTGGATATTTCATTATTAATGGATCCGAGAAAACAGTAATTGCACAAGAAAGAGCAGCAGAAAATCAAATTTATTGTTTTAATACCAAGAAAAACACAAAGTGGTCATGGATTGCCGAAATTCGATCGGTGCCAGACTTTAAGCAAATTTCACCTAAGGTCATTAATATGATGATTTCCTCAAAAACTACGGAGAACGGAAATGGAATTTATATTGATCTTCCAAAAATTAAACAGCCTATTCCACTCTTTACTTTATTTAAAGCTTTGGGTATTACCCGTGATAAGGAGATTTGCGAATATATTCTTCTTGACATACATGATAATGATGGAAAGTTTTTGAGGCTATTGAAAGCCTCGATTGTCGATAGTAATTCAATTTTGACCCAACAAGAAGCATTTGACTATATTATGTCTCATGTCCAATTTACTGCTTACAAAAATACAACAGCAACTCAAGATAAAAAAATTGCTTACACTCAAGAAATCATTACTACCGATCTGTTTCCTCATTGTAGAACCGAAAGAGAAAAATTGTATATGCTTGGTTTGATGTGCCTAAAATTGATTAAAACATCAATTGGTATTTTGCAAGAATCTGATAGAGATTCGTATGAGAATAAACGTCTAGATACGTGCGGTATTCTTTTGAATAACTTGTTTCGTAATAATTTCAATAAAATGGTAAAAGACATGCAAAAACATATTCGCCGTGAAGTAATTAATGGCTCTTGGAAGACTAATATGGATTATGAAAGTATCGTTAATTTGACTAATATTTATAAAATAATAAAAGCTTCTACGATTGAAAACGGTTTTAAAAGAGCTCTTGCTACAGGAGATTTTGGAATTGCCAATACAAAAAGTAATAAAGTAGGTGTTGCTCAAGTTCTTAACCGTCTTACATATATCTCAACTCTTAGTCATTTGCGGCGCATAAACACACCTATTGATAAGAGTGGGAAGCTTATTCCGCCTAGAAAGTTGCACAATAGCACATGGGGTTTTGTATGCCCAGCTGAAACCCCAGAGGGGCATTCGGTAGGTGTTGTCAAGAATTTGAGTTATCTTACGAACATTACTCTTCCTTCTTCAAGTGAGGCTATTTACTCTTATTTGGAAGGTAATTTTACACCTATCTCAGATAAACTGTGCGCGGAAGATTTATACAATAAAGTCAAGGTAATTGTGAATGGTAATTGGTGTGGTATTACTGAAGAACCTATGAAACTATATAAAGATCTAAAAAAGAAAAAGGAACAAGGAATAATTAATATATTCACTTCTATTACGTTTAATTTTCCTTCTATGGAAATTCATGTATGCACATCGGGAGGTAGACTTACACGTCCAGTTTATCGGGTAGAAAATTCAAATCTGCTATTTCAACCTGAAATAATGGAAAAGATCTCATCAAGAAAATTTAAGTGGGACGATTTATTGACTGATATTAAATTTGGAAGAGGGTTAATTGAATATATCGATCCATCTGAACAAAATGGTTCTCTTATTGCGATGAAATATAATAAAATCGATAATAATAGATATTCTCACTGTGAAATTCACCCAAGCACAATCTTTGGAATTTTAGCCTCTTGTATTCCCTTTCCAGAACATAATCAGTCTCCCAGAAATACGTATCAGTGTGCTATGGGAAAACAAGCTATGGGAATTTATACTACAAATCATAATATGCGAATGGATAAAACGGCATATGTTTTGTCCTACCCTATGAGACCTTTGGTGGATACACGAGTTATGAACTTTATTCATCTTCATAAGATTCCAAGTGGATGCCCTGTGATTGTCGCTATCATGAGTCATACTGGATATAATCAGGAAGATAGTATTCTCTTTAATAAAGGATCAGTAGATAGGGGTCTATTTCAAGCAACACTTTTTAAAACAGAAAAAGATGAAGACAAAAAGCTTTATGGAGATGCAGAAATTCGCTGTCGTCCAGATCCATCCAAAACTAAGGGAATGAAGTTTGGGAATTATGATAAAATTAATACCGATGGTGTCATCCCAGAAAACATGTTGGTAAGTGATAAAGATATAATTATGGCTAAAATTGTGCCAATTAAAGAAAATAGAAATGATCATATGAAGACTATTAAGTATGAGGATTTTAGTATCATTCATCGCACCAACGAAGATGTTTACGTAGATAAAAATTACCTTAATCGAAATGGAGATGGATATAATTTGTGTAAAGTTAAGCTTAGATCACTCAGAACACCATTTATTGGAGATAAATTCTCTTCAAGACATGGACAGAAGGGAACAATTGGAAATATTATTCCTGAAGAGGACATGCCTTATACACAAAATGGAGTAAAACCCGATATTATTATTAATCCTCATGCCATTCCAAGCCGTATGACAATCGCTCAACTTAAGGAAACCCTATTGGGAAAAGCACTTTTGGAATTGGGGTTGTTTGGTGATGGAACCAGCTTTGAGGAATTTAATATAAAAGATATTAGAAAACGCCTTTTGGAGGTTAATTATGAATGTAATGGAAATGAATTATTGTATAATGGTCTTACTGGAGAGCAAATGGAAACTTCTATCTTTATTGGCCCTTGCTTTTATCAGCGTTTGAAACATATGGTTGCTGATAAACAACATAGTCGGTCAATTGGTCCTATGGTAAATCTTACCCGTCAGCCGGCTGAAGGCCGTTCACGAGATGGTGGATTGCGCTTTGGAGAAATGGAGCGTGATTGTATGATTTCACACGGAGCTTCTAGATTTACGAAAGAACGGGTTTACGATGTATCTGATTCATTTAAGGCGCATGTTTGTAAGGATTGTGGGTCGATCGCAGCCTATAATAAAAAACATAACATTTATCACTGTAAGATGTGTGAAAACACTACGAATTTCGCAGAAGTGCATATACCTTATTCTTGTAAACTCTTGTTCCAAGAACTTATGACGATGAATATTGCGCCTAGAATTGTTACAGAGTAAAAAAAATATATTATAATAAGTATATATATAAGTAATGGCTTGTGGAAATTCTTCATGTCGATCTATGTTTTTTTCTAAAACGGTTCCAGGTGGAACTTATCCAAATGTTCCAGGTTCTTCAGTAGAACGTCCCTATCCAGCAATTGACTTTAGCGTTCATAGTCGCGATCGATTCCGATTACGTGAAGCATGGAATACCAATTCCTATGCTCAAGGAATAAAACCAAGAATGGGAACATTTAGAGTAATTAACAACGCTGGAGATATATTATCTCGTGTTAACTATACATGCGGAGGTCCAAATATGATTACAAATTCTAACCATACCCGTCTTATTTATAGCACAAACAGAGATGGCGGGCAGTCAAAAGCTGATTGTGATGGATCAGGAATACCTCCATCTACATGTAACGTTGAATATGTCTATGATTCATCAGATTTTACAAGATTTAAGCGCCTTCAAGCTGTAAATCGTGGATATGCTGGTTTAGGAACAAGTCAAGGTGATTACAGTAGTGGTGGTGCTAATAATGGAGCACAGGTTGCATGGAGACATGCACACGTCTATTAAGTATTTAATTTATTAATTTATTAATCTATTAATTTATTAATAAATTATATCTATACATATTAAATGTTACCTGAACAACAACTTATCCAAACGTCGACTGTTTTTCCATTCAAAAATGGATGTTATCAAAATAACGGTATTCTTAAAGGAAAAGGTGCTATGCCTGGCCACTTTTATCCTAGTTCTGTTGATAATATGTTTTCGATGAATCGTAATCTCTATTCAAGAACTGCAACAAATACAAAAATTGGTAATAAGCCAGTTTATATTCAAGATTCTTCGTTGAGAACTATGACTATGAGGTATAATGCAATTGGAAAAAGTAGTGAAAATGTTAAGGGTGGAAAATTAGCTTTTTCAGGCATAGATCGAAATGATGTATTTAGCGCCCTTGTGAAAGCACGCAGAATTGGAGCTGCTGCTCCAGCCAAAAAAGGTTATTATCCTCGTAATTAAAAATAATCACGGATTAATGTATTTAAATAGTCTTCAGCCGATGTTGCTTTAAATCTTAAATTAATCAAGGTCGCAGGTGAAACCACATCATCACGCATTTTTTTCCTAATTGCAATTGGAATTTTTTTTCCATAATAATGATGAACTATTTCTTCTATAATAGAAACGGACGCATTTTTCATCTCCAACGATAAATCAATTCTTCCTGGTCTAATCAAAGCGGGGTCTAATTTATCATAATGATTACTTGTTATAACCATAATTCTTCCTGGTGTTTCACGAATACCATCAATTACATTTAGAATAAAGGAAAGAGTCAATTGATCTCCTTCTTCCTTTTTCTCTAACAAAGAAACAAAATCACTTTTACAATTATCAGGATTCATGCCTTGTTTAATTGTATCCAATAATTCTTCTTTTGTTACTGCCTTCGATTCTTCCCCATTATCCTTTTTTTTTGACTGATTCACGTTAGTTCTTTCAATCACAAGATCACTCATACAATCTAAATCTTCAAAAACAATTATTTTTTTTTCAAATCCTATTTTTTCTTTGGCATTTTTGTGTGAATATTCGTGATCAAAAAAGCATTTATTAAATTGTGTTTGTGTTTTAATTTTGCTTAAAGGAATAACTATTAGGTGTCTTTTTAAATGATTAGCTATACATTTTATAATCGAAGTTTTGCCTGTTCCAGGAGGTCCATGTAAACCTATACCAAGAGTATGAGGATGACCTTCTTTATCATACCAATCTTTGTTATTCTCAAAAAAATCTATTTTATTTAAAAGCATTTCTTTCTCTTCAAAAAAAATTGTCTCAAATGTCCTACTTGAATTAAAACGACACTCTTCCCAAATTGGTTCTACTATTTCTCCTTCATTTTTATTCTTATAGCCCTGTAGAGAATAAATAAAAAGTTTATTATGTCTAGACAAATAAAGATCATCCATATATTTTTCTGTGATTGAATCAATAAAATTTTTTAAATCATCCACCTTTTTATTTTTTGAAAATAAACATATACGAATCGTTTCCATCTTAGTTGTTTTAGTATCTCCACGATTAGTTTTTTCTATTTCATCACTAAATTTAGTTACCTTACACCATATATCATTTTCCAATTTAAAACATGCAGACTGATCTACAATAAAAAAATCATTTGATGTTTTAAAATAATTACTGTCTTGTTCTTCGTCATATTCATCACGCGAATTTTCGCTCGCGGGATATTCTTTTATTGATGTAATGGATGGAGTCTTAGATTGAATATTTTGTATATGATGCCATAAAGATCTAAAACGAAGACTGAAAATATTTTGTGTTCTAGTTGTCCATCCCCCTAATGAAATAGTACGTAGACCCTCCATAGTTAATTTATTATACCGCAATAAGCTTACATAATCCAACGCATCAGTTGCATGTCTAATAAAATAAGAATATAATCGTGGTATATACATCATTATCATTGTTGAAATTAACATATCAATCACCTGACTACCTGTGCTTATCTGATTTAAAATGTTAACCCTTGTAAATAAATCCATACTTTCAGTAAGGGCTGCGTTCATTTACTATTCTTTATCTACCCTATTTTTCTTTTAAAATGTTTTTCTATACTATAATGTCTCCCTTTCGTAGTAATAGAGTTCATCCACGTGGATGCAGATGTAGAGGGTGTAAAAGACGCAGGAAACAGGACGAGATTGATGAGAAAAATGTTAGAAGAATGTCATTATCTCTTCTTCTCGCAGTTATTTTAATTGGAGCTTTTGTCTAACCTATAATTTTATAGTTTACTTGGTAATTGGACATGATTAAATTCTCCACTTTTCCAAACGGTTTCACCACCATCCAAATTAATAATATTACCTGTCATCCAGCTTGCATAATCACTTGTAAGATAGGTTGCCAAATTTGCTACTTCTTCTTTCTCTCCCATGCGTTTTATACATAGGTTTTGAATACCTTGTTCTTGAAATGTTCCATCAGGATCAAGACGAGAGAAGGCACCTTCGGTATAAATAGGGCCTAATGCGATTGAATTGAAACGCATACCATATTTAGACCATTCAGACGCTAAGGATTTAGTAAGATTGTTACATGCAGATTTGGCCATAGAAGATGGCACAACGTGAGAAGATCCTGTTTCAGCATAAGTAGTGCTAATATTTAGGAAAACACCTGATTTTTTTTCTTGAATCAACTTTTTTCCAAATTCATGCGTTACTGCAAACGTACCCTTTAGGACAATATCTAAAATAGAATTCCATGCATTTTGTGAAAGTTTTTCTGTAGGAAAGATAAAATTTCCGGCTGCATTATTAATAACAACATCTGGTAGTGCTTTTTTTTCAGTCAATTCATCCGCCATCGCTTCGACGCCTTTTAAATCGCGCACATCTAAAATTTTATATGAAATATTCTCATGTGTATCTGACGCTTCTTTTAGACGTTCTTCATTACGGCTACAAATTAATACATTCGCTCCCAGATTAGCATAAGATTGAGCTAAAGTTAGACCTATACCTGTAGCGCCGCCCGTAATTAAAACATTTTTTGATTGATAAGAATTGGATGGAAGCATGAGTGATTTAACAGCTTGGCGAATCATTTATAAAAGAATAAAGCAAGTTTGTATTAATATATTTTAAAAATTAATATATATTAATATTCTGTTTTATCAGATTGATATAAATTTTTAACTTTATTATATGTCCAAAATCCGGCTGCGTTTACTAAAACAGCCCTTGTAGCGCATGCTATATACCCTCTCCATAAACTACCTTTTTTAAAAGCATCGTAAAAACTGTAGTTTTTTTCAGGATAAGTCATCTGTCTCGTTTTAATAACATCAATTGGATATGTCATCGTCCAACTAGCTAGACCTGCACATCCTCCACTTAATAAAGGTCCATATCTCTCTTCCATGTTAAAATACACTCCCATGTAGAATGAATTAGAAATTGACTCTCTTGCAAATGTAGCGCAAAAACCATTTAAATTTAAAAAACGATTAAGAGAGATTGGTGTCGTTGGTTTTGTTTGATGATGTATTTTTCCTATATCAAAAAGAAATATAGATGGAGTAAGAATTGACCCAGTAATAAAACCACTTAAAAAATGAGATTGTGTTTCTTTATAAACTCTATGATTAATGTCAAACGTTGCTCCTGTTGCTAATAAATTAAAAGCAGTAGGGTAAGAAATACCTTTATAATAATACAAAATGTTTTTATGAAATGGTTGTTTATTTTGTTGAAGAATTTTGATTGTATCAATTGGGTGTCCTATAAGACTCTGGACAATTCCACTTGAACATCCAGCTATAAATTCCATTAATTTATATATATTAAATAAATTCTAATTGTTTTGCCATACGATTAATACTATAAAATAAAGTGCCAAACATTAGACTTACTGCCAAATATCCATTTGTTGAATAAGTTCCTGTGTCATTAAAAAGTGAGGGCAACTTAGTAAGTAAGAATTTTTTAAAAGCTTTTGATTGGAAACAATAGTAAAGAATTGCAAGCAAAATAGGAATCTTAATTTCTTCTAAAATATATTCGATGGATGTTTGTTTGTTTTTTTGGCGAGCCATTTGATTATCGATTTCTTCTTGTGTTGCATGGTTCTGAATATAATCAATTGGTGTTGCGTTTTCAGCGGATTCAGGTATGGAATTGGGTAAACTTTGAGGATCTTGAACCACTTGGGATGTCTGTTGTGGAATATCCTCAGCCAACCTAGTTAAACCCTGTTTTGATGCATTTTGAATTTCGGTCACCATAGAATTTAATTGTTTTGTATCAGCCATCGGAGGGATATTGGGTTTTGCATCTAAATCATTCTTATATGCAGTTGTTTCCATTTTTATATTATTTGGAATTTGTGGAGCTCCTCCATTTCCTGGAACCGAAGGATCGGTTGGTAAATTGCTTAATTCTGTTGCCATAAAAGTGGATTATCTATGTTTAAGGCTAGAATCTTTTGAGAGAAACATTACGTATTTCTAATTAATTAATTAGATGTTTCAAAATCTATCACTTTTGCTCCACCTGTTTTACATGATTGGTGTTGGTAAGCATATTCATAACATTTATCATTCATTTTAAAAGTTTTCCCTTCAATTTTATTTAAAGAAGGTCCTTTAAACTCATGATTTTCTCTTAATCTAAAAAGAGTTGCTAATCCAAAACCTAATAATATTGAAATAATAATGGAACTGTAGGGATTGTATAAAAGTCTTCTTATATACATATATAAATATGATAGAAAAATAATTATCTCATTCAATAGTATAATAAATAACTATGGGAGGAGGAAGTGGACCGAATTTAAGGAATAAAACCACATTTACTATTAACTTAACTTCAACTTTAATCAACGAATATAAAGAAAGTATCAGTGAGAGTATTACACAGCTACTTAAAAATCTAGAGGCCGGAGAGGTGATCATTTCTTTTAGAGATGAAGTGTATAAGATCGATGCCTTGACCGAGTTTCCGGTGAATGAGCAAATACTAATTAATATAATTACCGATTTTTATAATATCCAAACTTTAGGTGATGGTAGATTTATTATAGCGGAGATAAACGAAAGACCTTTAGAATACAAACACAAGATTATAATCGTGCCTACTTTTATAGAGAATAAGGAAATCGCAATTACTTATATTGACACAGAGAATGATAAAGACATCGTTCAAAGAACAGATTGGACTTCAAGACTGGGTGATAAAATACCTTACGATTTTTCTATCATTTTTGGAAAAAATGTCACGACAATCGGAGAAAACGCTTTCAGTTCAGCAACACTTCCAAGTGAAATGTACAATATTAGTATAAATATACCTGCGGGGTTAAAGGAGATCAGAAATAGGGCCTTTGAAAATAATTTTTTCAAAATGAGTTATTTGACATTTCCAGAGGGTTTCACGACAATCGGAAAAGACTCTTTCAGTAATTTTTACAGCTTAACCGGAATTAATCCAGATGATAAGGCCGTGTGTGAGGAAATCAACATTCCAAAGAGTCTTATTATACCACCCGGAGGTATATTTTTTAATTATGAAATTAAAGAAATTACTGTCAATGAAGAAAATCCTAACTACTTAAGTGATCAAGGAATACTTTTTAATAAGAATAAAACTATCTTAGTAAAATATCCATCTCTTAAAAACGAAAAGGAATATAATATTCCCGAGAGTGTTAATAAGATTGAAAATAGTGCATTCAGCTTGTGCTTAAACCTTAATTCAATTCTACTCCATCAAAATATCTTTAAGTTAGGCAGAGCTTCCTTTAGTTTCTGCGCATCACTCACTACTATTACCGTTCCTCCTGAGGTGACCATTATTGAGGCTAGTTGCTTTTATCAGTGCTTGTCACTCCAGTCAATTACACTTCCTTCAAATCTCATTCTTATAGATGAAATCTCTTTCGAAGGGTGCTCGTCACTTACAACAATCACCATTCCTGATACTGTGTTAGATATTGGACAGTGGGCATTTGGACTATGCACTTCACTTACAACAATCACTATCCCAGCTTTAGTGACAAGACTTAAACAGTCAACCTTCCAAAAATGCAGATCACTCAAGTCAATTTATTTTGCTAATGACATTAATCTTTCAACTATAGAGAAGGACGTATTCAACGAATGCAATTCGCTATCAGAAATCTCAATTCCTCCTACCGTGAATTCGATTGGGTTTAGATGTTTCACTAATTGCACCTCGCTAAAATCAATCACAATTCCAAATAGTGTGGAAATCATTAACTCCTATCTCTTTAATGGCTGCACCTCGCTCGAATCAATCAACCTACAAAACGGAGTGAAGGAGATCCTAAACGAAGCCTTCCTTGGCTGCACCTCGCTCAAATCGATTGACTTGCCAAACGGATTAATTGGCATCGGAGATGAAGCTTTTCGCAACTGCACATCGCTCCCCTCGATTATCATTCCTATATCGGTTGAAAGATTAAGTGGTTTCTCAATTTTCGAAAACTGCATTAACTTAGAAACAGTCACATTTAAAGACGGAAGGGATGAGGATCTTTTATTATATAACTCTCTTTTTAGGGGTTGCGTGGCATTAGCCGCAATTGATCTACCAGATAAGGTTTTGTTCAATAATGAAGATCTTGAAGAAAATGACATATCCACATTTGAAGGATGCACATCCTTAGCAAAGGTGACTGTCCGCGATTCCCGGGTAACAGAATATATGGGTAGTGTCTTTAAGGATGTCCCAGCGGTCCAAGCCG
>Ga0075476_10000354_pt1 | contig 20084 bp, 37 predicted proteins | sample DEB08_DNA_5_FD_76339 | JGI IMG/M metagenome (GOLD analysis project Ga0075476, IMG submission 76339) | Aqueous microbial communities from the Delaware River and Bay under freshwater to marine salinity gradient to study organic matter... | ecosystem: Environmental > Aquatic > Marine > Coastal ...
CCAACTGCTTTGCCAATATCAACATATACTTTTTTAATTGTAGTCCATATCCTTTATTAGTATGGAGTTTTGAAACAAATAAATTATGAGTAGTTTTTGTATTAACATCTAACCAATTCCATCCACATATTTCATTATCTAATATTAGTGTTATAAGCTTCCAACCACTATTAAATCTGGTTTTAGCATCTTCTATATCCCACATACCATCCCATTCAATCTCTGAATTAAATGTATCTATTCCTTTTTGTAATGCGATATAGTCTCCATTAAATAGGGAAATATTTGCAGGCTGAATTTCTGATGTTGGGGGGTTTTCTAAAAGATTGTATTCGAAATGAAGTTTGTGACCCATTAATTAAAACTTTATGTTTAATATAAATATTATAACCACATATTAATTAAGTGGTTGTTATAAAATATTTTTTTTATTACTAAACCCAATGTTTGTTGTTAATGTCCATCTTTCACTATCTGTAAGATTTGGTTGAGAACGATGCCAGATTGCAGAATCAAATATTAAAACATCCTCTTGTTTTACCTTAACCTCTTCCCATAACCAAGAATCATTAGTTTTTAAATATTTTTTTCTATGAGAATAATAAGGGTTTTTAAATTCAATATTACCACCATTTTTTGGTAACTCAATATAAAGACAAGCAACAACAACTGAATCATTGTGTGAGTGTTGTCTTACATAACCATCTTTACCATATCGAGAAAACCAAGCGTTTTGTATTTCTAATTCATATTCATTTGGGTATTTTAAATAATCGAATACAAATTTTTTACAAATTGGTTTAATAAAATTATAGTAGTTTTTTAATTCAGGGAGTTGATGTGTTGGTAAAATTTGATTTTCAAAAGAAGTAACTCCATTTTCTTCAAGATGATGTTGGTGTGGATGAGATACTAATTTTTCTGCTATTGGTTTTATAGTTGTCCAATCTAATTTATATTGAGATTTAACCGCAGAATTTTTAAATAAATGAATATTCATTACTTTGTTATATTTTTTATTTTTAATTTTGTTTCCCAATATTTTTTATTACCATACCAATGAAGTACTTCTTCTCCTTTTTTTATATCCTTGACAGCATAAAACTGAATAATTTTTTTATCAAGTATTTGTCTCCAAGTAGCATTATAATTATCAGAGTGATTGTAAATACAACCATACCCCAATGGTAAAACTTGTTCTATATCTCCACTCTCAGTTTTCCATTTAAATTTATAATCCATAAAGAGGTGGGGTAAAAATCCTTTCTTAAGTGGTATTTTTATAATATAGCAATCTTCTATGATTTCATCTTTCTTAATATCATCTGTTGCAAATACACCATATCCATGTATTGAGGAATCTCTTACTTCTAGTTTTTTTGGTTGTATAAGTTTCATTTATATTAATGTTGTGGTCTGATAAAAATCTTTTTCTGTTAGGAAAATTGTTAATGAGAATCGTTCTCCATCAATAACCTCGGTTACTTCATGAATATCTGAACTGCTGAATAAAGAATATGAACCAAGGTCTCTATTTTGTGGTTTATCCTTTACTATCAAATCACCTCCAATATAACTATTTGGATTTGATAGTTGGATTACAAGTGTTTTAACAATAACATCATTAGCGTACTTTGTAAAATCAGTATGTTTTTCAAAATAATCACCTTTAGAGTATTTAACTATTTTTACTGCTTGTTTAGTGATTGACTTAATATTAAGAATGTTAAGTTTTTTAAGAATGAATGATATTAAAGATTTGTTATAACAATCAATATAATGTGCACTTGCGTTTCTTTTTATTGATATTGTCTCATTGTTTGGAAGATTTACAACAAGCGGTTTATTTCCGTCTAATGCCGTATCCTTGTTATAAAAAGATTTAATATAATCACATTCTTCTTTAGTGAATATGATATTTTGCATAAAAGTTAATCTATGTGTTTTGCCTTGAAGTATGTTACAAAGTTAGATAAAGTAGTATTTATGTTTTGTTTTGTAGTATCATCTACTGATACTGTTCTTCTTGTATCAATATCTTCTTGTGAAAATGTCTTATATATTGTTACGCTCATTTTAACTCCTTTTATTTGTTATGTACTATAATTCCATTCGCGATATACGAACTCAAATCTTTTACAGTAATGTTATATACCTTTTCTGATGCATCGGAACGAACTACTTTAATAGATTCTATTTCTATCCACTCTCCATCATGAGATATAGAATCACCAACTTTTAATTCAAGTGGTTCTTGTTCTGATTTATATGGTTCTTGGTTAGAATCAGGTACAAGAGATTTCCATACAAATGGACCACCTTCAACAGTTTCATCAGCTGTAAGGAATGGATGTTCTGGTGTAAATTCTATACCAGTATCGTTAATTGTATAAAGAGATGGTTCATCTCCTAATGATTTACATGCTTCAGCGTGAGATGCAACTGTATGTGAACTATCTACTGCGATTACTTCTCCATCAGCTAAATCATCATTAGTACTATCCCATCCTTTTACAACATCACCTACAACGATATCTTCAATATTTTTTTCACTATCATCTGCCAATGTAATCTTAGTACCAGCCGCAAAACAAGTTGGACCTGGTAAGGATTTAATATTGTGTACCAATAAATCTTCTGCAAAGTATGTATGGTCATCTTTTACATCAATCAAGTGGAATACTTCAAATTCTCCGTCTAAAACTTCTCTTTCAGATAATTTTACTAACTCACCATTTTTGTTAAATAAAGAATCGCCAATTACTAATTCTTCAGCAGCTTTCCATCCACCATTTGTATATATCTTATGTCTTGGTGTTGATTTAATTTCTTCACCATTATCAGTAGTTAATTTAATTAACTTATTTTGAGTTGTAACTCTAATAGTTCCAACCTTTCCTGCTCCATATTCTTTCTTATCATTATTATATGTTAATAATATATCACTTGTGGTTATATCTTCAATATTTTTATAAGTACCATCTTCTAATAAAATTTTAGTTCCTGCAGGGAAACAGTTGTGAGTAATAATTTTTAAGTTGATATCACCATCCTTAAGAATAAATGTATCTGTACTTTCTAAATCTAAAATATATGTTTTATGGTCTCCTTCTAAAACTTGAATATCTTTTGATGAAATATTTACTAAACTACCTGTTGTATCAAGTAATTTATCATTAGAAATATCTAAATCATAAATATCTTTATATCTTAATTTGTCTCCAGCTGTATCGTATATTAAAAGGTGTTGGTTAGCTTGTGCTCTGAAAGTTGCTCCTGTATCTGTTTCTAATTCATAAATTAATTTTCTTGGTAAATCTTCTGATATTGAATTTACAAGTGCAGAAGATGTTGTATATGAACCAGATGGGAATGAACTACCTGGTGATGACCAGCTTGTAAACACATCTACTGAATCGGAATCGGGTGCTCCTTCTATATATGTTGATTTATATCTATTACCAACTACCGTGTCTTTTACTTTAACCGCAGTACCATCTTCATTTACAATTTCTTCTTCCTCAAATATACCACCATATCCATTAAATATTGGGAAGTTAGTTGCAAATTCATAATAGTGTTTTGTATCTACTAAGTTACTACTACCCGATGTGGTTAATGTAGTTGCTTTTTGTAATATAGCATCAACTTCAACAGTTGCAAGATTCATTAAACTTAAATCAGTACCATATATTATATTAAATGAACGAATTGAAGATGCAACAGATGCATCAGTATCATTGTAGTAGTTCATTACAATTGAACCACTCGCTGCACTACTACTAACAAAAGCATCAACTTTTTCAGTTATTGTACCACTTGATTGTAGTTTGTAAAACTTTAAAGAGTGTTTAGGGTTTTCAACATCTTTAACAACAACATCAGGTATATTAGATGCATTCTCACTTCTTAAAAGTGTATCAACTTGATGTTCAGATGTGTTTTGAAACATATTTGGTATAGAACCTGTATCGTTGTTATCGTAATATAATTTTAATAACTCATCATCTTGCTTACAATAAGTACTATCAAATATTGCAGATTCATCATATGCTAATCGTAATATAAATTTACTATCACTATCAGCAACAGAAGTAGGATATATAGTTGAGTATGCCTCAGGATGAGTTACATAACTACCTGTAAATCCATTTACTGCTAAACTCTGTGATAATTCACTTACGAAATTATCGTGAACAACACTTTTATAAATTACATTTACTTCATCAATATTACTAGATGAAATTAGATTAAAAAATTCGGTGAAATCAGTATTGTGCAATGCACCACTTGTAAAGGCAGTATCTGTGTTAAATTCTAATAATCTTAAGTTATCAGAACTGTCTTTTACAAAATCAGCTGAGAATAAAGTACCTTTCATAAATAAGCTTCCTATCGTTTTACTTATATAAATATACTATTTTATATTTTCAATAAATTTTAAAGGATATTAATTTTTTATCTGCGGAGAGAGAGGGATTCGAACCCCCGGATGCTTTCACATCGCTGGTTTTCAAGACCAGTGCATTCGACCGCTCTGCCATCTCTCCTACCAAGGTATCTACTATTGTTCGATAACCTTTTCTACAACTTCAGGAGTTGGTGTTTCCAATTCGGTAGTATCTGCATTTATCAAACCTTCTAACTTTACCGAATTTGAATCTGTTACAACTTCTTCTGTCATTTGTTTTTTACAAACATCACATACTTTTTTATCTTTCTTTTTGTCAGTACAACTAACAAAGATTGATGTTATAAAAAATAATACTAATAGATTTTTCATAATTAATTAATTTAAATTAGTGGAGGATATCGGAGTCGAACCGATGACCTCTTCGGTGCAAGCGAAGCGCTCTAGCCAGCTGAGCTAATCCCCCTAACTATCGTTCAATTTAATATCTTACATATTCATTCTTAATCTGTAAGATTCTTCTTCCATTTTTTCGATTCGTTTTATCAACTCTTGGTTGGTAGGTGGAATCATACCTTTTAATTTAGATTCTAATTTATCTAATCTTGAATCAATAAGAGAATGAACATCCTTATCTAATTCAGTAATGTTACTAGCTAACATTTCAGCATCAGTATCTACTCTATGGTGTATATCTCTATCGAGATTTCTTACCATTCTTTCAGTATCCTCTATATAGGATTCTAAATAATTTAATCGCTTTTTTCCATTAAGTACACCATTCACCGAATACCCCAAAAGGAATATAAAGATTGATGAGAATGCACCTATTACAATATAAAGTGTTTCCATAATTTTATTTTTATTTAATTAAACAATATTTCAATGAACAATAGTTGTAGCCCCTAGGAGAATCGAACTCCTCTTTCTAGGATGAAAACCTAACGTCCTAACCGATAGACGAAGGGGCCAAGAGTTTCTTTTCAGAATATCTAAATGAGTATTTCAATAGATAACTGAAAAAGAAATCTCCAGCAATAGAGTTAAGAAAGAATGGTAGTGCCATTGTATAACATAATAGAATTCCTTCTATTGTTTTTGGATAACCACCCATTAACCAAACTCCAAAGTTGGTAATAATAAAAAAGATAAGTGATGAAATAAACACATTCTTAACCCTTATCTTTTTCCAATAAGTTCCTAATATACTAATAAGGAAGAAAGAACCATACACCCAATAAGAGATACCATAGAAACCTAAATACACATCAGATAATCCCATTGCTATTAAAGGTAAAGAGATACCTAACCACTTATTTTTAAATGTTGTTCCACCAAATAAAGCAAGTGCTGTTATTGGTGTAAAGTTTGGTGGATGTGGTAACAACCTTACCAATACCGCCATAATAACAAATCCTATAAGTAGTAGTTCTCTTTTATTCATCTTCATAATTTGTCCAATCTTTTTTTGATTTACCTTTACGAGAATAATCCTTTTTTGATTTGTGAACTTTCTCAGTAGTTTTCTTACCTATGTGATGAGATGCCTCACCATAGGTCATATCATCCCAACTTAACTTCTCTTGATGTAGGCTCTTTCTCTTCTGTTTCTTCATCACTTACCAATTCCATTAATGTGTTACTTCTATGTCTTAAGTATTGTTGTTCTGTCCATTCTGGTGTTCTATCAGTTATGAACTCAATATGATAAATAGTTTGTGATTGAGATTTTTCTTCTGTTATTTTATATATTAGTTTTCTCATTACCAATTACCATTATCATGTAGGGATTGAAAATGCCCTGTCTTTCTATACTCTTCGTTTTTGTGACCAAGTTCAACCCAATCATCTCCATACTTTTCTCTTGAATCAGAATAGATTTTTCTATCGTGGTATCCATCTTCTAATAAAAGGTCTTGTAGTTCATCTTCACCGTAAACTTCTTTATTAGTTTCAATGAATTCATCTTGGTTATCCCAATCGTAAACATTCGCTTGTAGATAATCCCAAAGTTCTTCTGATGTATTTCCCTCATATGGAGGTTCACATTTTCTTAGTTTGTCAACATCAACCTCAATCGGTTCTGCTGTTGCTTCCCATAAGGTGTATTTCTCACACCTTCTTACATAAAATTTTTCACTCATTGTTTTTAATTTAAATTTATTTTTACAAATATACGAATAATTTTTGAATTATCCAAATTTTTTATAATATTTTTTGACTTTTTGTTTCGTAGAAATCGTTTTTGGTTATAATATTATACTCTTTAATGTGGTTTATGATACATTCAGAAATGTGTTTATGTCCAGCTGAATTAAAATGTCCATCTGAAACATTTAAACTAGCATCTAATTGGAACCCATTATGAAGTTGGAGAAGATGTTCAAATCCATTTTGTAAACCAAACTTAACTACATATTTATTTCCAAGAAGTTCTTTTACTCCATCACCTAATTCAGGTAACCAAGATAGTATAACAATTTTAATCCATTTATATTTCTTTTCAAAAGATTTAATAACTAATTCAAGTTCCTTTGCATCGGTGGGAATTGCACTATCTACATTATAATGTGAAGTTTTAATATGTCTACTAGAATGTGTAAGTTGAATTACAATTAAATCTAAGTGTTCTGGTATTATAAATTGACTAAGATTATTTAAGATATGATATATGTTCCCATTACTTCCACCATTTCCAAACTTACCAATATGATATGATTCATTAAAGTACTCTGAAACTAATCTTGGAAAATGATGCTTTACACGATAATCATATAAATCGATAGGTAATTTTTCATTGGAATGTTTTGGTGGAATTAATTTGTTTATATCTTTAGATGACCATCCTTTAGATTTTAACACTTCCCACTCAAGTCCCTGTCCCCAAGTAAATGAATCTCCCAAAAATAAAATCATATTATATCTTTCTTTATATTATTTGGTAATGTTTTTAAATAATTATATATATCAGTTTCTTCAGATAATACATCTGATAATATACTTTGATATTTAGGTTCTTTTAATTTTGCCTCTACCAATTCATTAAGTTCTACATTTCTCCAAGAGGTTTTATATTCTGTACTCTTTATGGTTTTTTTGATATTTCTATACTTGTCCAAAACCTTTGGGTTACTTTGATATTTTTTAAAAACCTGCTCTACATCCATTTCTCCTATATCAAGTAATTTAACTTTACTAACATCTAAAATATCTTCTTTAAAAATTTGATATAAGTTTGATAAATATAATCTTGTATGATTTAAGTTTACAACCTTTTCTTTATCTTCAACAAATGTTTTTAGGAAATCATCTAAAAGTAATTTTAGTAATTTTATTTCTAATGGCTTAAATACATGAGATGATGGTATTGTTGCCCAATCCCAATCTACACTTTGTATATCTATAAAATCATAAATCTCTTTTGGATTATCAAAGTTATCTTCTATTATTTTAGAGTAATCTTTCTTTTTTAAAAAGTATTCATGTGAACCATCGTATCTATCAAATGAAGATATAAATTCTTGATATAATCCACTAACAGTTCTTTTATAGGGATTTCTATAAAGCAGTATAATATCTCTATCTGATGTTTTATTAAAAGCTTCTTCAATTACTTGAACTCCTTCTTCAAAGTTATAATCAATACTTGATTTATCATTAATTACTATTTCTAAATTATTCTTAAGTTTATCTGTGGTAGGTGAGTAATTGTAATGAAATGCTTTTCCAAAATATGCCTGAGTCATTCTTGATGCTACTTTGGGGAATGTACTAACAATACACTTATCATTATACCACAAATCACCACTTATTTTATAATTTGTTTCCATATTTTATTTCATATAAAATTGTACGAACAATATTGAAACACAAAGACCCATTTGAATCCAAACTTTTCTTGTCATTTCTTGGTCAAAGAACCATTGTGTTAATACTGCATATACCATCATTCCTACTACAAATCCTAAGAATCTATTAGCCCATACCGAACCACCAAAACCATTTACTCCTAATTGAGTTGATTTAAGGAATAACCAAGTGATTGGAATAGAAGCTAAATACCAACCCCACCATTCAGGCCCAAGTTTTGGGTATTTGAATTGAAGATTGTGTTGTAACCAAGCTCCTCCTTGTGCAAAGATGAATAAGAAAGAGGCCATTAGTATTAGTTTAATGTTGATGTTATTTGGGTTAATTTCCATTATAATTTTGTTCTTGTTAATTTTCCGTTTATTAGTTTAAATGAATTCCATCCTTGTTGAGTACTATACCAATCAGATGAAGCTTCTATGAGTAATTCTTTATTACCATCATTATCAATATCCCAACTCTTTATAAGGCCGGAATTGTTTGCAAAACCTTCATTTTGATTTCCCTCAAATAATTCTTCGGTTTTGTTTGTAAATACATTATCATTATTTTGAAAGTAGTTAATAGAAAAATACATATCATCTCCACTATTAACTCCATATGTTGATGTGAATAAATCATAATCACCATCATTATCCCAATCAGTAATTGATACATCAAACATACAATCATAGTTTCTACTTTCTTCTATTGTAGTTAATGTTACAGGATTATCACTATCAAAGTATGGATACTCAGGTTTTCCATAAACAATAACACCAATATCATTCCAACGATAATCAGGGTCTGCGTTTACATTGTTTGAGTTACCACCTGAATTTGATGTTATTAAATCTAAATAACCATCTTGATTTATATCAAAAACAGTAGATGAACATATGAATCCATTCTCATAAATGAAAGGTGTTTCTTTTTGAAAGCTTAAATCACCTTGATTAATCCATAATCTTATTTCAACAGTACCAGCAATGATATCAATTAATCCGTCTCCATTTACATCACCAAGAGTTCCACCATGATAAAACCATTGGTTACCACCAGCTTGATATGGTTCTATTTCAATAGGAAAATATCTTTTAGATGTTTCATCATATATGAAAGCATATATACCACCTGCGGGGCCATCGTTTCTTCCTTCAAAATAATATCCTGTATCATCGGAAATAAAAATTACAAAATCAGTATCTCCATCATTGTCGATATCTCCTTGAGTTATCTTTCTTCCACCACTTGGTATTCTTTTTCCATTTGGTAGTATTTCAGATATAACATCTTTTCTTCGTTTCCATTGTGTTACTCCACCAACCGTTCCTTTATTTTCAATTATAAAAGTTTGAAAGAATTGTGAATTTGGAACATCATCGTGAAAATCCGATTGTGCATGAAAGAATACATCTTGGTCACCATCATTACCATAATCAAAGTAAGTCATTGTACCCATAGCTTGAGCATCCGAGGTTCCACCATTTCCGTATAATTCTCTATGACCATACCAACCATCATTCCATTCGTGATTTTGAAATGAGGTTTTGTATTGTGATATAGGGGATAGTTCTGGCACTACTACTTCGTTATTAACTTCATCTTCAATATCTATAATATCTTCCTTCTCACACGAGGTTGATAATGTTAATAATAAAAATCCTAAAATTAGGATACAATAATTTCTCCAATGTTCCATGATGGTATATAATATTTAAAGTTATGTTTTACTAATATTTCGTTTATGATTTTATCTTGTAATGATTTAGAATTGCCGGTAATGATTCTACATTGAAAACCAAAACCCTTTTGGGATTCCCTTAACACAAAATCCTCAGTTGCGAATATCGCTTCATCGTGGGTAAACCCATGCAAATCTATTTCATTCATAAGTTACACTAATATACGAAAAATATTTGATATATCCAAATTTTTTAACATTTATTTTTGTTAATAACTTTTTTTTCATTTTTTTTAAAACTCGTATAGTTATATACTCCAGACACTCCAGACAACTTAAAACAAGACAATTTAAAAAGAAAGTAAATAACCTACTACTAAGACACTAAGACCGTGTCGGTTTTTTAAAAATTTTTTAAGGTCGTTCATTTAAAGATTTTTTTAAAGTCGAAGAATAAGTTTTTCAGTCGAAATTTTTTCCCTTTCTTTTTATTGATAGTATTCTCAGATGATATGCTTGTATCCAAAATATCAAAACATTTAAAGACATTAAAGGTAAAGACCATATACCTACTGCATAGACAAACCATAGAGTGGCAGCTACCATACCCCATACCCTTAACTTAAACATATCTTTTTGGAGAAATTGTATTACCACAGTAAGGTTACTAATCCAGCCTAGGATTTCTAACCAATGAGTTCTTATTAATTCTTCTAGTGGATTCATTTACAACAACCTTTAGTTGAGGTAAAGGGTAAGAATGGTTTTACCGCTTTCCATATCCTTTGGAGTATCTGAGTAACCCTACTCTCCTTATGGGTATGAGTTTTATCTCTTTCTGTATTAAGAGATAAGTACCAATCGTTTAATCCTTCTTCTAGTGTTTTATCTTTATTGTTATAATCGTACATAGTATCTGTATTATAGTTTATATCTGTATTATTATTAATATGTGGCCGTTCTTTATTATTATACTTACCGAAATTCTTTTACTATCAAATTAAGGGGTCGTTTTTTTATCGGAATTGTTTATCGGAATATATTTTATTGTTGAGGTATTCCTCCCTCATATTGTTTAACTTAATCTTTTCTTGTGTGGTATAAAATTGTTTGGCCTTCATCTCGGATAAAAAGGATAACTTCACATCCGCTCCATAGCTATCCGAGGATGATAATCTTTTTCCATAAAATCTTTGTAGGATTGATATCCCCTTATAGTGATGCTCTTCAAATTGATATTCAAACGGCTTGAATCCTTTTGTTCCACTCATAACTTATTAATCATTTAATTTTTCTTTTCTATCTCTTTTAACCAACCCCACATCAACCCATTAGTAATTCTATTCTTTATAGTTCTCCAATCCCCAACCTTTTCACAATGTAGGAAATCTATAAGAAGCTGATTGGCTCTCCCATTATCTCCTTCATCGGTGATATGGGGGAGGATTTCATACCATATACCTTTATGTTGAAACTTAGGGTTCTTCATTCTATACCCATACGATGTTTTAAATTTTCATCTTTATATCCCATACCTTATCTATCTATACTATGTGAGCTCATTATAGGATTAGCTCGTTTACCGACAATCTTTAGATTGAAGATTTTTTTATTTTAACTGGCAAATCCAATGGGTCATTTGGCTTATATACTAAAGTTTCAAAGTTAATTTCTTCACCTTGTTCGTAAACCACTGCATTAATAATCGGGTCAAATATTCTTTTAAACCTGCACTTTTCATAATAATTAGTAATATCGTTTCTTTCTGTTATCCCTCTTTTCTCAAGTATAACATCCATCATCTGCATATACTGAACTTCACATAATCTTATAATAGCAGACCTACAATTTGTTCTATCAAATTTATGATTAAACTTTCCTTCGGTTGTCCATTCTCCTATTCCTATATGTGGTTCTCTATGCTTTTTATAATCTAATCCTTCTATCCACCTACACATTGTATCATAATCACCATAGATACCGGAATCATTTAAAAACTTTGGTGGAAAAAATTTTTCCCCATCATCTATACCATTTTTATAATGTTCTTCTATTGTTGGGGTGAATATTGTGTTTGGATTGTTTCTTATATTTTCTAAAATGTTTTTTTGATTGAAAAGGTGAAGTGAATCTAACCTCAACAAACATATAGCTTCGTAAGGCCTAGAATTGCTTTTTATTGATTCAAGACCAGTTTTCCAATGAAAAAACATCGAAGGTGATGTATCTTTTTTATTCCAAGTTCGTACCGTTTCAAAATCGTTTAAAAAAAGTTTTGTATCAGGATACTCTTTAAGAAATTCATTGAATGTGTTTCCTTCAGGGTCATCTACATCACAACTAAGTGTTAATCTGTGTTCTGATGCATCAATATCTTGGTTGGTTAATCCTTTTACGGCTCTCCACTTTAAATCTTGTTCATCCCATACTATCCACGCAGTATGTGATTCAAATGATTGAGTCCAAGTTGAAATATAAAAATCTACAAAAGAACCATCATTGTATTTCCAATTACGCCAAACAAATGGAAAATTTCTAATTTGTCCATATAGGATTATTGCTATTCTATCGTTCATTTAACTTTGTTTTTATTATACATTGTTTTAAAGTAACGATTGCATTTCTTATATGATTCAAGCATAATACTACACAATTCATATTCTTCTCTATCTTCGTTAAATTTTAATAATTCCATTATCCAATCACCTCCCCATTTATTATACAATAGATTTTCATCTTCCTTGTCTGACCATAGTAGGTAATCTTTTATAAACACTTGAGTTATGATTTCTAAATCTTCGGTGGTTGGTTTACCAAACATATCGGTAAACTCGATTGGGTCTAATGGTACTGCTTGATATTGAAACTTTTCTAAGTCATCGATAAACATTAATCGATGCGATTTCCTAACCCATTCTAGTCTTTCGTTATCTTTATCATCACCATCGTTATCTCCATTGTTAAAAAGACCATCATCATTGTTTTCGTAATCATCCCAATTAAAATCGCTCATATAGTTGTAAGTATTTAATTGTAAATATACGAAAAATAAATGAGAATACCAAGCTTAAATCAACTTAATTTCAACATCATCTTTCCTACCACCCTTTTTTAAATTCCATCTTTCAAACCACATTACCATTGCATACCTTGTACCTGCAGTAATTTTTTCTACCAAATGTTCCATATTAGAATCGAATACTAATACATTACCTTGGGTTTTATTAAATTGTACTTTTTCTTTTCTTTGTTTATCTTTGTAGATATAAAAATTACCTCCCTCATATTCTTCATTTAATTGAATCGATAAAGTATAAACTCTATTACCTTCAAGATTATCAGTATGTATTTTAAATTCGTGGCCTGTTTGATACCTAAGAAATGAAACTGATATTGGTAAAGAATATATTTCAAAAAGTTTTTGAAATTTCGGTAACAGTAAATTGTTTATATACTCATTATTAAATAATTTTACCTCATCAGATGTTCTGTACTCTGATATTTTTTTCGTTTTATTAGTATCTAAAGCTTTGTTTGGATTAGGATTGAGGTAAGTTACAATAGATTTACCCATATTATCTAAATCTATCATATCAATAATAGATTGACATTCTTGTTTGGTTAATAATACTTCTTGTTTTACCATTTTCCTAATGGACATTGTTAATTATCTCTATCTTCAAACTTTTCCTCTTTAGATTTGTTAAATCTGTTAACGATTGCAAAAACAAGAAGAACTCCACCAATAATTAGTATAGTCATGATTATTTAATTTTTTACCATTTTCCTAATGGACATTGTGAAGATGGGGATAATGTTTTAGCTGATATATTACATCCACATCCATTTTTTCTTTCATTTGTTATAACATGGTAACCATATATTTGAGGTGAACAAGTATTGCCATGTCTTAAAGAACAATCATCACAAAATTGTAATCTCTTTTTTGAGATTGCCTTTGTGACAGGGTCTACTGCGTTGAATTGGTCTTTAATTACATTACCCCAACCTTCTAATATTTGTTTTATCTGAGACACTATAGCTCCAACTTAAGTTGTTTACCAACTTTTTTTAACTTTTCTTTAAGAATTATAACTTCTTTTTTAGCAGCTTCTTGAGTCCAACCATCATTATAATTTGATGTTGCATTTAATTGAGCCTCAAATAGTTGACTTTCTAGGTGCTCTCGGTATTCGTTTACACCCCATTCTTTGTTTTTATCGTACATATTCATTTTTTTAAAATTTTTCTAACCCCCATTTGTTCATATATGATTCACTAATTGTGATTTCGTGTTCAGATACTCTATCACTATTGAAATCTTCCCAATATTTTTTTTCAACCATATCTATATATTCTTTTTTAAATTGTAAAAACTTACAATGTTTAGCAAATTTATCCCAAACAAAACAATATAAAATTTCGTTAGGATGATTTCCAAGTGATATTGATGGAAGATTGTGATGTTTTCTATCTTCTAATATTTTAGAAGCACCTTGATTGTATAATCTGTTGTATATTCCTGCACCTAATTTATCTAAAAGATAATTATCTATTCCGCCTCTTCTCCATCTTTTACAATTATGAAAAATAAATCTATCTAAATCAAGTAAATCCATTTTTGTTTTAAAAAATAAAGAAACATTTTCAATATCATTTTCTTTTTTTATGTATTTTGATGGACTATCTTTTAATTTGATATTGTTATTTTCATCATATTCATACACATGCTCATTATTTCTTTCCCATAGATAATTGCCTGTTTCTGTTTTGTAAAAATTACAGAGTTGTGCATTGATATTAGTAAAGTTATATTCAATATTGTTTTCTTTTAAAAATGATTGTGCTATGTAAATATAATTTAAATAACTTTCTATAAGTTCTTCGTGGGTATATAATTTCTCTTTTTTTGCTATTTCTTCAACACAAACTTTAAGATGAGTTTCAACTTCAAGTGTTTGTTCAAAATCCCATTCTGGTTCTCCATCTTGAGGTTTAAGTTTCCAATTTTTAATATGCCAAGGTATTTGTGATGCCGTAACATATAGTTGATTACCTATACTTCCTATTGTTATATCAGCATCTAATCTACCAATATCTAAAGTATGGTGTAAAAAGTTAATTATATCTGAGTTTACAAAACTCTCATTATCTTCAGAACCTTTATATACAACATCTTTCTTATCATTATCAAGTAAGAATATTTGTTGTTCTTGTGCGAATTTTTGTTTTCTTAATACTTTTAAAAGATGAGTTCTATCTATTAGTGAATTAGGTATCGTAGTTGTAGCTCGTTCCCACTCAGACCATTCAACAAAACAATATATGTTTTCAGGTTTTACTCCAAGGTCTAATAGTGTTTTAGTAACATATATTATAGAATCAGATTGCCACTTGGCTCCTGATGAGGATAATCCTAAACTTATTGATATAACATTATCCTTAATATGAAACTTTTTATTTAAGTCCCAATCATTATCAAAATTTGTATTGGTATATCTTGGGCCTCCACAAGGTAAAAACGAAGTATGTACTACTCCATAGGAACAACCTGTGGAGAGTACAAATTTATAATTATTAAGTTTATTCTTCATAATCGTTTCTAAACGCTTCTATAAATCCAATTATCCAAGCGGTTACTGTTACTGGCCAAAAGGCCCATAATCTAAATCTTAGACCATTGCCTAGTTTGCCATTCATTAAAAATTCGTGCAGTAATAACCACACAAGTCCAACTATTAAATAATAGTTGAGGTATGTTAATATACTATCCATCATATACTTCTGATTTAGGTGGTTCAGTTTCTTCAACTGAAATAATTTTTCTAATAGAATCCATTTTTGATAACAGCATACCAACTCCCTTTTCATCAGTAGCTGGTAAATCAAATGTGAATATCATTGGGTCTTTCTCATCATGAGTTTCCATTAACGCTGTTATTTTAAATAATTTATAATTCATATCTGTTCTTTACTAATTCTTCTGCTTGTTCACCCCAAAACATTCCTGCTTTTGGGCCTCCATTACACTTACCATCAGATTCACCTGGTATCTTTATCCATAAATATGCATCACATAACCTATGGTCTGTATCAGTTGTTGGTACTTCACCTAATCCTCTACCTGATGGATTACACCATTCTACTTCATTAGGCCCTTGTCCATTTCTTGAGGTATCGATAACAAATGGTAACCCATCTTGATATTTACTCAATCTCTTTGCCCACTTAATACATTCTTTGGTTGTTCTGTAATTACAAGTATTCATAGAAAATCCTCTAACTTTAGGATTTGAAACTTTATTTATCAGAACATTTGCATCTTTTGGAGCTAACCACATTGAGTGTCCTATATCTATATATACAATACCATTGCAATTATTTGTTAACAATTGTAAACTTTCTTTCATTAACTCTAATCTCCATTCCATATCTTCTTCAGATAAACTAACTGAGTGTGGTAGAGCATCTGGTTCGTATATGATTATTGGAGAATCATCACCAACTCCTCTTGCAAATCTTTCAATAAAATCTAAATATCCTTCTCTTGTTTTAGCTCCACCTTTTGAATATTGTCCTACATCTCTGTTTGGTATATTGTATATTACTAATACAGGTAGGTAAGGATGTGCTCTGTTTAACAATCTACGAATAGACTTCTCCATATGTTTCTTTGGTTTCTTTGGATTATCTCCATACCAAAAAGATTGTGGGTGTTTGAATATTTCCAATGCAAGTGGATACTTATCTTGGTAATTTTTTATTCTATTAAAGTCGTTAACCCAAAAAGGATATTCCATACTTATATTATTGATGTAGGTTTTACTTTTTCTTTATTAAAAAACACTTGTATTGTTTTTCTTATTGCTGTATCTTTGTTGGTGATTGTTGTTGAATGTGGTAATGTACTTTCTTGATATACTCCCATATTATATTTTGGTGTAACAGAAACAATATCATCACCATCAAAATACTGAAACAATCCACCCCAATTATAATTCCATTCTTTATTCAGATATATTGTCAATGCACTTGAATAGATACTATCACTATGCCAAGGAATATAAGAACCAGGTTTCCAATAATAGTAAAGTATAGATTCTATTCTATTTTTATTATTAACTAAATTAATATCTGATTTCAGTAATTCAAACTCTTTAGATTCTTTTGGTAATTCATATATTAAAACATCTTTACTATATTCAATAATGTTCTGGCCCCAAAATGTAGTAGAGGTTACTAAATTCGCTGATGTGAATATATCGGTGTTGTGTTTTTGTATTTTTACTAAAGTATCTTTCGATAAGATATTACTTATACTAATCATTTATTTCCAAGGTAACATTGTTAAACCTACTAAGTTCAAAAGGAATTCTAATATAATAACAAATACGAGACCACCTCCTATTTGCCATGCCCACCATTTCCAACCTTCTAAACTATCTGCCCATTTTCTAAATTTAGAGTTTCTTGCCTTTTCATACGCTCCACTCTTTTCACCTATCTTATTCGCCCAATAGTTTCCATCTAATATATCTTTAAGTTTAATTAAAGGCCAGAAGATAAAAGTTAGTACTTTATGTATCTTCGTATTTCTAATCCATATACTTAATAGTACTGCAAATATTAGAGTACCTATCGCTAATAAGTTTATAATTGTTTCTTCACTTAATTCCATATTCTACCAAGTTGTTATTATGTTTATAAATAGATAAAGGAATAAAATACCTAATAGCCCTAAAGGAATCATACATCCCAATATACCAGTTGTTATTTTTTCTTCTTCTATTTGTGATTTAGTTTTTTTCATCTTTCTCTATTATCTTATATATCTTGTTTGCAATATAATTATATCCTTTTTCGTTTGGATGATGACATACAGGAGATACATACTCTTTGTGATTTGGAAACTCGTTCCAATCAAATGATTCACTTAAAAAGTATTTAGATGGATATAACTTGTTTAGTTCTTTATAAGTTTGTATAGCAGTGGGTAACAAAATAAGATTCCAATTATTGTTCTCACATACTTGTTCGAACATCTTAATATAAAATACTTGTTCTCTTAAACCAGCTTCGTATGGATGCCCAACCCTATTAGTAATTTCTTCTGATAACTTAGTTCCATCTTGTAGAAGAATATCATCTATTATATAGTCCCTTTTCCAATCTCGGTACATATAGAAAGATACTCTACTTGCTTGTGGAAGTTGCCATATTATTAAAACTTCATAATCAGAGAAATCTTTATCAAGGCATGATTCAGAAAAGTGTTTAAGGTTACCCGAAGTCGAGCCTCCCATTTTACCCAAGTTGATTAGTTCATCATAATTTAATAAATTATAAAGAATTTTAGGCCAACCATATTCTTGGAACCTTTTTTTATATTTTTCTGGTATCATTCCCTTGCCTACGGACTTAATTTCTTCTTTGGTTATATCATCACCGTAACAACCAAGACCTTCAGTAAAAGAACACCCAAGTGTTATTAAGAGTTTTTTCTTTTCCATTGATTATATTCATCTGTTATCATATTAAGTATCTCTGCATGAGATTCAAAATAATATCCTTTTTCTAATATCTGAGATATTAGTTCTCGTACTGATAAAAATGTATCTTCATCGTATGAGTATTTATTTTCCTTTAACCAATTATCTATTTTCTTTAGATTCTTGATTGTTTCTTTATCTACAAATGTTGCGTGGTTATACATCTATCTCATTTTTTAATACACACTCTAAATGGTCTGTTCCACTTAGGTAATCATAATCAACTTGTGAAGTATCACCTAAACAATGTCTACAAACCCACTGTCCTGCATAAGTTTGGTCAAACCAAACATTTCTTATTTGATTTAATTTTTCTTGATGTTTGTCTGAATAACAACCTTCTGTAAGTGCGTTATCTATTATAGAAATGATTCCTTCTTTTTTTGTTATTGTAGGAGATTCTTCTACAAACTTTCTTAGATGTAGTAAACCTTTTGCTTGGTTTCTATCAAATACAATCATACTTAATTACATTGTTAAGAATAGTACCCAAACTATTAGTAAAAAAAAGAATATATCATCTTTCAATTCTTCCATAATTTTTAATATATTTTATTAGTTCTGTTATAATAACAATCAAGTAGCTCTTCTGCTACTTCTAATGAGATACGATTCTCATTGTACATTTTCCATATTAGTTTATTCATAATTTATAATTTTAAATATAAGTTTTAAACCTCGAACTCATTTTCGGTAACCTAAATAATATCAGCTCACATAGTAGTAAGGGTATAAAGACCAATACAATAGATAGTAAACCAGATAACTATAATCCATATAGTATAAGGGCTAATAAACCACTTCTTTAAAACTCTTAATATAAACTTACCCATAACCAATATATTAAAGACCAGAATAAGATAGTACCAAGGGTAACAATAAAGCAACCAAGCAGAGGTTGTCTCTCTATACCATTAATCTCATCTATTTTTTTATCTTCTTCTGATAACCACCATTTAAACATAACAATTTCTTTTTAAAATTTAAAACCTCGATTCCAATGAGCTCATAGTACGAGGTGCTCATATTTCTTTATTAACATACCATACTAACCATAGGGTTAGGATAGGGTATTTTTTCCATAGGGAAAAAAATTGACCTCCGTATAAAAACCACTCCGAGCCCCATTTAACAAAAAAAGTTTTTCTCAGTTACAAGAAACCTCCCGCTCCTCCAACTAATATACAAACTTTTTTTTAATTTTCCAAATCTTAGTCCACAATAACCACATCCTCTAATTGGGCCTTTACATACTTTTCCTTAGAATTTATCATTCTATTAGATTCGAACAATTCAATTTGTAAGAATGCTTTCTCTAAGTTGATGTATCTCTTACCTTCAAAATCACTTCTCAACTTTGGTGTCTTGGTTATAGTCACCATATTAGGGAATGCATCAGTTGGTGTGTTTTCTATTATACAATTTCTGTGTTTGTATATAGTAGTATTAATAGTATTACTCATATTATTTATTTTATGTTTATTATATAGGGTAGATGAGCTTGTAGTATTATTAGCTCATTTACCAACTTTCTTTTTTATTATACACAACCCATTATAGAGTCGATGTTCTTTAGAACTGTCTTACTCAT
>Ga0075476_10000355_pt1 | contig 20071 bp, 23 predicted proteins | sample DEB08_DNA_5_FD_76339 | JGI IMG/M metagenome (GOLD analysis project Ga0075476, IMG submission 76339) | Aqueous microbial communities from the Delaware River and Bay under freshwater to marine salinity gradient to study organic matter... | ecosystem: Environmental > Aquatic > Marine > Coastal ...
AACTGCTCAATTCAAGGGTGGCGAGGCGATTCGTTTCCGGGTGGGGGCGAGCGCAACTACTTCTCCGATAACTGGTAACTCAACAGGCGGCATCACATCTGCGGTTTATCCGTTTGGAAAAGTTTCATATTACAACAACAAAGGAACGAGCACTTATCTACACCTTGCTAATGTGGCAACGATCAATAGTGGACCTACAACTTCAAACGGAACGCTGTTCTTTGATAACCGTTGGATCAGAGGTCAGGCAAACGGATATATTGCTAAGATTACAAGCCTGGATGCGCTAAACGCTGATGTGATAAACTTCAAGACAGATTATTTCACGCCAACCAATACCTCGATATCTATTGATGGTAAATTTGGAAAACTGAATAATGTTCGTGATACTTCATATATCAGAGTTAATAACAGCGTAGACACTGAGTTTAATGTTCGTCGGAAAATTTATAGCTACAGCCAGGAGCAAGCAAATACTCAACTTTCTGATGGTAGTGCAGAAATTCGGATTAATTTCACTTCAAATAACAGATTAGCATCTCCAGTATTTGATACCCAAAGACTAAACCTAACTCTAATTGAAAACTTGGTGAATGCTAATAGCACTGTTGCAGCTTCCGAAACTAATGTGAAATCTGGTGGTCAAGCATCTGCTCGATATATCACAAGAAGGGTTGCTCTCAAAGAGGGACAAGATGCTGAAGATTTGAAAGTATTCTTGGATGCTTATATGCCACCAACAGCAGATATTCAAGTCTATTACAAAGTTCTTTCTAAGGATGATTCGGATACTTTCGAAGAAACGAAATGGCATCGGATGGCAAAAGATACTGCAAACACAGTTTTCTCGAGCAATGAAGCTAGAAATGACTTTAGAGAGCTTGAGTTTAGTGTCCCATCATATGGAACAGAAAACGCTGGTTTGTATGCTAATACAACATTCAACTCAACGGCAAATGTTCTTCACTATCGTAATAGTGATAATGTGATCTTCGATACATTCAAATATTTCGCAGTGAAGGTTGTAATGACTTCCTCGGATACAACTAATGTTCCTAGAATTAGAAACTTCAGAGCGATTGCGTTACAAAAATGACGAATGATGTAAAAGTAAAAGATGACTTCTATCTTGTCCGCGAGGAACATACAAGAGCTATTTTAAACACAGATAGCAGCTCTTTGGTTTCATATAAATCGGCAAGAATGAAAAGACAATCGATAGATGAGGCAATCGAAGATATAAATAATGTTAAAGAAGAACTGATAGAAATCAAGTTGATGTTAGCACAACTTGTAGAAAATAGGAGTTAGAAACGTGGCTCAAATAGCAACTGTCGCCCTAACAGATACATTTGACTCATGGCGCATACGAACGAACGGTGTAACAGACCGAATCAATCAATTCGCTGTGAATGAATCTGTCTTATACGCCAATACAATATACGCAAACGTCGCGCTGAATGCATCTGGAACAGCGACGGTAACTGGTTTACTGACTGCTTCTGGGCGAGCAACTGTCGGCACCAACTTTACTGTTTCAGGCAATACCACTCTCGGTGCATCTGGGAAAACAATCAATACAACTGGGACGTTCAACCACACTGGTTTATTTGATCTCACTGGCGGTGCTATTGTTTCTGCAAACTTAGATATCGCTGACAGTTCATACATCAATATTGGTAACGGTGATGATCTTCAGCTATATCATGATGGTAGTAATAGTTATATTGTAGATGCTGGTCCAGGAAATCTAAACTTACAAGCCGATAACAATGTCAATATTCTCAACAATGCTGGTACAGAATTTAAAGCCCAGTTTATTACAAATGGTGCTGTAAATCTTTTTTACGATAACAGCAAGAAATTCGAAACCAAAGCAGATGGTGTAGATATCACAGGCGAGCTGCAGACCGATACTCTTGATGTCGACAGCACTGCTGATTTCGCTGATAATATAACAATGAGCGGCAGCTCAAAAACACTGACTCTCAACAATAATATGCTTGATGAGTTTACTGAATTTGCTCGAGCTCTTGCGAACTCTGGAACATCAGTCACACTCGATACCAGTGATAATGTGCAGCAATATACATTAACTGGCAACGTGACATTTACTTTACCAGCTCTATCGACTTATCCATCAAACAGTGTCAAAACAATTACAATTATTGTTAAGCAAGATGGCACTGGTTCACGAACTGTAGATTTCAGTGCGACAGATGGCGTTTCTTACAATAATGCATCTAGCGCACCACAACCGACTACAGCCGCAACTAAAGTTTCAATGTACACCTGTGTTGGTGTTGTTGATCTTTCTGAGTGGTTTGTTTCATTGTCGTTCATTGATGATTAATAAGGAGGTTTGAAAATGGCGACCGATACTATCAGATATCATGAAGTTCGAATTTATGCGGAAGATGGTGTTGATGATATCACCGCAATTGAGGAACTTTTTGATACCAATAATGTTGAATATCAATCTATGGTATTTCCATCTGACGCAGTTGACGCATGCAAAGAGCCACTATTAACTTGGCCATTCGGCGATGCAGGAGTTCAAATGGATTCTATGGATTGGCCATGTATCATCTATAAAGATCGTAGATACGAAAATAGTGAAATGTTTTTGGATGTTTGTCATTTTGCACAAACATCTGATGATTTACAAAGTGATTTCTTTGACAAAGTAGAAACCACAGAATAATATAGGAAGAACAATGCCCCTTACAGCCTTCGCATTAATGACTGACCCTATTTTTCCTGGAGGGTCTACCACATTCAACTCTTCTGGAACATATACTGTTCCATATGGAGCGCGTGTAATTACGGTTACAGGCACTGGTGGTAACGGTCAGCCAGGTAACGCTGGAAATCCAGGCACGAATGGTGCTGCTGGTCCAGGTGGTGCTGGTGGTAATGCTGGAACTGCAGGTAATGCAGGAGCGCAAGGTCAACCTGGAAATCCAGGAAACGTAGGAACTGGTGGTCCTGGTGGTGCAAGAGGCAACGCAGGTAATTCAGGCGCAATCGGTAACTCGGGCAATCCAGGCACGAATGGTGCTGCTGGTCCAGGTGGTGCAGGAGGCAGCGCAGGAAATCCAGGAAACCCTGGCACCGGCGGCGGCGGCGGTGGCGGCGGCGGCGGCGGTGGCGGTCGCAGGTCCACTTTCCAGCAAGATAAAACTATCTACCGACCCAACGGTGGTCCAGGTGGCAGTGGTCAACCTGGTGGTGCTTCTGGCGGCACAGGCGGTGGCGGCGGTGGAGGCGGTCAGGGTTCTGGCTTTATTCAAGACAAAACTGCAAGCAATAATGGTCTTCCAGGTGGTAGTGGTAGTGCTGGAAATAATGGTTCTGCTGGTTCTGCTGGATCAGGCGCAGCTAATGGTCAACCAGGATTAGGAGGCGGCGCAGGAGCTAATGGAAATGCTGGAAATACAGGTGCAGCTGGTTCTGGAGCGAATCCAGGACAAGCTGGACTTCCTGGAGGGATAGCCAATAACGGAACAGCTGGTGGTGCTGGAAATAATGGTTCTGCTGGTTCTGCTGGACCAGCTGGCCAGCCAGGTCTTCCAGGAACAAACGGTGCAAATGGTACAGCAGGCTCATCAGGTTCCGCTGGGCAAGCGAGCACGTTTGGTGGTACTATTTCTTTTGCTGGTGGTGCTGGTGGACCTGGAGGGGCGCGCGGGAACGCAGGAAATCCAGGAACAGCTGGTAATGCAGGTCAAGCAGGTTTAGCTGGTAATGGCGGAACAGGTGGTGCTGGTGGTCCAGGAGGAATCAAAGGTAATAACGGTCAGCCAGGTAACGCTGGAAATCCAGGATCTAATGGAACTGGCGGTGCTGGTGGGGCACGCGGGAACGCAGGAAATCCAGGAACAGCTGGTAATCCAGGAAATGCAGGAACTAATGGAATTGCTGGAAACGCTGGCATTAGGGGAAATGGCGGTGGCGGTGGTACCAATACTGGTAGTACAGGTGGTGCTGGTTCTGGCGGCACAGGCGGCGGCAACCCAGGAGCTGGCGGTGCGCCTGGCTCGAACCCACAAGGACTCAATGGTGGAGGTGGCGGTGCTGGTGGTAGAGGTCAAGGTGGTGGTGCTGGAACTGCTGGTGCTTCTGGCAATCCTGGAACTGCTGGTGCTGGAGGATCAGGCGCAAACCCAGGTGGCGCTGGTCAACCAGGTAATGCAGGAGCTAATGGAAATGCTGGAACTGCTGGTGCGGCAGGAAGTGGTGCCCAACCTGGATTAGCAGGTCAGCCAGGTAATTCTGGCAATCCTGGAACTGCTGGTGCTTCTGGAACCGCTGGCAGTGCTGGTTCTGGTGCGAATCCAGGACAAGGTGGGCTCGCTGGTCAACCAGGATTGAGCGGAACATCTAGCCTCTCAACTGCTTTTGGTGCTACATATTCGGTCACGGTTGCCTCTGGTAAGTCTGTAACGGTATCGTTCGGAAGACAATAAACTCCATTGCCTTTTGGCAAATAATGCTATATAATGGTGATATTATTATTATGCGAGGCTGTGTATGTTCTTTCGTAAAGATCCAGAACCTATCATTGAATTCAAATGTCATCCTGAGCTTAAAGGTGTAATCCCTGAACCATACCCTGCAAGAAAACTTATGCCAAATTGGTATAAAAAACTTGAAATGTATCACAAAGTGGTTGATGATGATGGGGCTAGATACGAAGCTCCTACAATAAAAAGATGCCCGCCAGTCTTAGATGCATTGGTTGCTGGTTGGATTCTTCCCCTTGTTTGTTCGGTTGAATTTTCAATAAGGGATAATGGTTCGAGCCTTTCTTGGGTTTTAAATGGAATGCAATCGAACAAACCACCAAATTTTGCCGTTGCATACCACAGCCCACAACAACTCAAAGGGCATCCGATGCTTCCGAGATTGCCAGTGAAGTTTATTAATCATTGGCACATAAAGACACCTCCAGGTTGGTCATGCTTGTTTGTTCCTCCACTCAATCGTGAAGAAAAAAATATAGAACTCATATCTGGTATAGTTGATACAGATGTTTTTCATGAGTACATAAATTTTCCTGGATTCATTATTCCGAATGATATTGAATATCTAAAGTTGGAGCAGGGGTATCCTTTGGTTCAGGTCATACCGTTTAAGCGTGGGTTTGAAAAAGAAGCAAAAATATCTACTCTTTCTGTAGAAGATATCGCATGGATGGAAAAAGGAAGAGAAACTAGAGAAGTCAGAAATGTATCTCTTTATCGCGATGAACGTTGGACTAAAAAATGAAATATGATCCACCCTACTGGTTTTGGGATTCTACCGTTCCAGTTTCGGTTTGTAATTCTATAATTGAATATGGCAAATCATTCGAGTCTACACAAGCAACTGTTGGTTATGGTGAACAAGGTAGAGTCGACCCAAACATAAGAAAATCTAAAGTTTTTTTCTTCGAGGATATTCATTGGATAAATGGTATTTCAAATCAATATTGTGCATTAGCTAACAACTCTGCGTGGAACTTTGAAATATCTGGTCAGCAGTCTCCTCAGTTTACAATATATCGCCCTGGAGAATTTTACGATTTTCACACTGATGATAGCACTCATGCACCTGTTATGAGAAAACTGAGCGTCTCTATAAATCTTTCCGATCCAAATACATATGAGGGTGGTCAGTTTGAAATGGATTTTGGTGAGGGTCCATTTGTTTTAGAAGAAATGAACAGACAGGGAACAGTTATTGTATTTCCTTCTGAAACATTTCACCGTGTTACACCTGTGACAAAGGGTGTCCGTTATTCACTTGTAAATTGGTTTGAAGGACCAGGATTCAAATGATATCATTACATCAAGGAACAAATACATTAGATCTTCATCCAAAAGTTTTGGAAGTTTTGAAAGATTCGATAAATTCTGAAATGCCATATGGTTACTATGGAGAACCAAATGGAAGTAAAAAACTTCGTCAGAAAATATTGGATCACTATAAGATTGATTCGGAAAAATATGATATAATGTTGACGAGTGGTTCGTCTGCTGCTTTACATCTCATCATAGATAACTGTCGTTCAAAATATCAAAACTTCGTCGACACGATTCCAGGTTGGCCATGGCCAAGAACGATGGCAAAAGAACGTGGGTATTGGGGTCATCCTGTTTTGTCGAGAAAAATACTTCCCAAAGATATACCCAAATCTTCAGTTGTGTATTTAGTCAATGGTCACAATCCGACTGGACATGTTTATTCTGATGAAGAACGTTATGCTCTGCAGGAAGAGTGTAAAAACAAAGAAAGTATGATATTGCACGATATTGCATATTATGATTTTTTTGAAGAACCATATCCACTTTTATTGAACGATGACAATTTTTTGGTATTTTCATTTTCCAAGGGATCGGGTCTCGCTTCTCTTCGAATAGGGGGCTTCATTACCAGTAAAGAAAACATGAAAAATATTCCTACAGCAGGACCAAATAGACTTGGCATCAATATAATAGCAGAACGTGCTGCTATGGCATCCCTTGAATATTATGATGAATGGAAGCCAAAAAATATTCAAATTGTAAGGAAAAATCAAGATAGGATTCGCAAAGAGCTATCTCCTCTTGGCGTAAAGTTTCTTTGTCCAGATGCAATTCATAGAATAGTTTTGACTCTAGACGAGAAGATAGACACGACAGTTTTCAACGAAAAGTTGATTTCTGAAGGAGTTTCTCTCACTGATATTTCGTCGCCTGTTTTCGGATTATACTTCAATCCATCCGTAACAGCAAAGTACGAAATGGGAGTCAAGCATTTCGACGACCCACCATTTACGAACTCACTACAAGCAACTGCGGCAATCAGCGATGAGTGGTTGAATGGATTTCTAGAAAAGTTCAAGAAAGTGTACCAATCCTTATAAATAAGGGAAGAAATTTAATGTGCACTTTTGTTATTGCGAAAAATATTGATGAGCATAAAAATCTCCTAGAAGTTTCTAAACGAGGTGGACCAGACTTCACTCGAACTACACATTATGAGAGATGTACTGCAGTTCATAATTTATTACATCTGACAGGAGAAATGACAACTCAACCCTTTATCGAAGGGGATATGCATTATTTTTTGATGGGCGAGGTTTATAACTGGGACAAAGAAAATTGCCACAGTGAGCTTCATTTCATTTCTAAACTTCATCGGAAATACGGCGATCAGTTTATAGATCACATTGAAGGTGAGTTTCTGATCATTATTATCAACAATCATGCACAACAGTTTCAAATAGACTTTTATACAGACCCCTGGTCGACGAGGCAACTTTATTTTTCACCGAGTTGGTGTTTCAGCACGCTGCCTAGTAAAAATAGCACACGTTTGTTACATAATAGAAAATACAAATGGAAAGATAACGAGCTTCACGATCTCGGCAAAATATACGAATGGGATTTGAATCAGCATAAGGACAATTTCGATGACATCACTATTGCATTAGAAAATGCGATAGTTTCGAGGTGGCACGAAAAGAGTGTTTTGCTATTGAGTGGCGGTGTTGATAGCAGTACGATAGCAGCTTGTTTGCAAGATCACAACCTTCCTACAAAAATGATACATTTTAATTTTGGTGGCGTTGAAGATACTATATCTCTGAAACAGCTTGTTGAATATTGCAATATACATGATTTCATTGAACTTAAAATAGAAGAAACGCCGCCTGAGGAAACGCTATATAAATCTGTTGCGAAATATGTAAATGCGATTGGAAATCGTGTTATTCTTTCAGGTAATGAGGTTGATGGAGTTTGCGAAAACTATAGAAACAAACCAAGGGTTACGACAAAAAAACAGTTCAAAAAATTTCCAAGTGATTTAGATACGATCTTCCCTTGGTTTCATTTTGAAGAAAACAATGTGAGAAAAATATGTGATAACTGGGAAACAAGTTTTTTATATCACGGTGTGGAGGGGAGAAACTGTTTTTTAGATAAATATCTAATTCAAGAATTTTTATGGCTGACTCCGAAATTAAAAAATAAAAGATACAAGCATTTTATAAAAGATTATCTTGAAAACCGAAATTTACAATTACCAAATGCGCGAGTTGGGTTTAGGTCACACGCGAATCAGTTTCTCAGTTTAGAAGCATCGAGAGGTGTTTATCGGTGAAATCTATAATCGCATTTTTGACCAAGTTCAAGAAAGTGTATCAATCTTTATAAATAAGGGCAGAGGATCACTTAGGAGCGCGAAATGGCAAAAACACTTATAGAATTTTCTGGAGGGTTGTCGAGCACATATGTTCTTCACGACGTCCTAGCAAACACAGATGATGAGGTGGTCTGCATACACTTTGATCACTCTTATCACAGTGATAGATGGCAAAGAACAGTCAATGCTCCACTTCGCCCTGAGCTTCATCTATATCAGACGGAGCGATGCCGTAAAATTATCAAATGGTGTAATGATAATATTCGAAGCGTCACTATGATAACAAGGACTGCGGCTGGTCTAAATGAAACAGAAACAATTCTAGAATACCGTGCGCGCACATGTGCAAAATATGCTAATGACAACGGTTTCAATCGAGTTGTCAATGGTCTCAATTCGAGGAGGGTCGATATCCCTTGGCGGTTGACTGATATGACTAATGCTTCTCAGTCAATCATGCCTAGTGTTAACGCCGCATTTTCTTCTCAAATAGATGCTGGAAACTCCATAGCATATGAATATCATATTGTGGATAATAATGTTAACGTGGTTCAAAAAATTAATGCACTGCCTTCAGCATTGTATGATATTGTTGCAAAATGTGTTAATCCAGTTCTAGCAGCAAATGGTCATTATTCTATTTGCAAAACTTGTGACAAAGAAGCGTGGGTTGCATTTGCTGTTAATGCAGTAGATAGTGGATTAACAACTGCGGATAATTTTCCGACATGGTTTGTTTCTGATTTGGATGATAACCCAAATGTTACTTTCCCATTTTATAACGATGGCACACCAGTAAATGTCACAGTTAGAAAATTTGATTTAATAAACAACCAAGTTCGTCGTGAAATTGATTTGTCATCTAGCACATTCAGCATTTCTGCAAATTCTGCAGGATATCTTGCAAGTGTATCACCATCATCAAATTCTTATCAGAGGTGGAATGACGTTTCTGGTACAGAATTTGTCAGCAAATATATTAAAGTCCTGGACGATTATGTAGCATAATGAAATCATTGATTGCGTTCAGTTCTGGTTATGATTCTTTGTATATTGCCTGGAAATATCTTACTGAAACTGATAATGAAGTAACACTATGTTTCATGGATATGTCTCTAATTCCGTATCAGGAAGAAGTAGAACTTTATGTAAATCCATTTCAAAAATACAATGCAAAAAAATCTCATAAATGGATGAAAGAAAATTTAAGAGATCATGAACTAAAGATACAGTTCATAGATAAAATGGAACATAAGTATGATCATGCCAAGACTTTTGTAAAACTTGGTGCTCAGTGGATAAATGAAGGTTTGTATGATGAAGTTGTTCACGGTTCAAATGATTTGAGTTATAGAGGTGATTTCACTCTTAACAGAAATGTTGTTATGCAGCATCAATTTGATTCAATAGCGAAACGAGGTGTTCTAACTTTCCCTTTCAGAAAATGGAAAAAACATATTGCCAATCTTATGGATGAACTTCCAAAAGAAATGAGGCATCTTGTAGTTTCTTGTAACTCTGGAGATGTAGATGATCTGGGTAATTTCGTAGAATGCGGCAAATGTCATAAATGTTTTAGAAATAAAACTCTCGGAGACCAACTGAAAAACGGCTTCAGTCCAGAGGAGGCGATGGAAAATTATATGAATACAGAAAAAGCAAAAGCTATAAATGATTCATTTTTTGAGTCAAAGGATCGTTGGGGTTATTTTGATGAGGTGAAATGATATGAAATCATTGATTGCGTTCAGTTCTGGATATGATTCTCTGTATATTGCTTGGAAATATCTCACAGAAACAAACAATGACGTGACACTATTTTTCATGGACATGTCTTTACTACGAAAGCAAAAAGAGGTCGAGTCTTACATCGTTCCATTTCAGAAATACACAGCACTCGCATCACATAAATGGATGAAAGAAAATCTACGCGATCATAAGTTCAAAACGCATTTTGTCAAAAAAATGGATCATAAATGTGATCATGGGAAACAGTTTATTCGAATTACAGCAAAGTGGATAAATGAAGGTTTGTATGATGAAGTTGTTCATGGTTCTTCTGGGCTGTCGGTTATAGTAACGAGAACAGGTGTTATGAAAAAAGAGTTCGACTCATTAACAACGAGAGGTTCTCTCAGATTTCCTTTAGCTAAGGAAGAGTGGAATAAAAATACAGCTCACCTGATGATGGAACTTCCGAAAGAAATGAGGCATCTCGCCATTTCCTGTAATTTTGCAACGACAGACGACAAGGGCGGTTTCATTGAGTGCGGGTCATGTCATAAGTGTTTTAGAAAAGACTATATCCGACGCCAACTGAGAAACGGTTGCAGCCCAGAGGAAGCGATGGAAAATTATATGAATACAGAGCAAGCTAAAGAAATAAATGGTTTATTTTTTAGCACGAAAGACGCATGGGGTTATTATGACGGTTCGATAATCTTACGACCCGACGGCTCTTTGACGAACATGGTGAAATGAAATGAAAATATTTGTTCCTGCTAGTAGTGGATCTGACAGTTCATATCTTTTGTATAGAGTTTTATCGGATTATGATGGTGAAGTTGTTGCTAGGATTATGAGGTGCGATGCGACAACAGAAGATATGGAAAGAGTGAGACACGTTCATGCTTGGCTGAAATCAAATGTTAGGGATTTTGATTTCGGATATGCAGAGTATGAAAAAGATGTTTACGATGGTCGTATGCTACCAAATATGGAACACAACTTTGGGTTGATGGCAAATCATCATAAGTGTGATCTGATGATAACAGGTCACAATACATATAATTGGAGTCAATCTAATTGGTTTTTTCAAACTAATGATCCTATTGAAAAGTTCTATGAGAAGGATATGCCATATGCATACACACCACACTATACATTAAGGGATACGTGGGATGGACCGATTGAATGGGTTTTTATGAACAGGGAAACCAGACCTATTGGGCGATGGGAAATATGGGAAAATTTGCCAGATGAGTTAAAGGAAATTGTTTTTGTTTGTTCGTGTGGAGGTTGTATGAAATGTAAGCTCAGAAAATTTTATCGTAAAATGAAAGCAGAAGGATTCACAGCCGAGCAAATAGACGATGAAATACAAAAACAAGGAAAATATGGGAAATACTATTCCAGTGAAACTAATGTCGAAACAAGGCACGCTGCATATATAAATATGTGAGAATACGGATAACGGAGACCAAGATGGCTGCGATCAAATATGAAAACATTCGGTTGTTTACTAGGAGAGGTTCCTTCGAAGGACCACGAATTTCAGAGTTCCTAACTTCTAATAACATAGATTTCTTTGAGTCTGAAAGGTTAGATTCTGCAGAATCAGCCGCCGAATTATCTGTTCTTTCTCAGGTTTACGGTGACAGCATCACTTCTCTTCCTGTTTGCGCTTATGAGTCTGTCTATTTTGAATCCGGATCATTAAGACATGCGAACAATGAGTTTTCTATCACTGTCAGTGGATTTCCAGCTAATTTCGCGAACGCAGCAGTCAAAATTTCATAGGGACGATCATGGCAACTGTAGCAACATTTTTAAAACCAAATCTCAAATCGACTTATAATCTTTGGAAATTGCTTTCTGCTGGTGATACAGTCACATGTTATTATCTGTATCTTCCAAAACGAGCAGCCAACGAAGATTATGCAGTAAGTGCTTCTGTTGTTGGCGACACTATCGGAAATAGGTACAATGGCAGAACCAAAAAAGATGCTGCTCAAGCAATAGCAACTTGGTTAAATGATAATGTAGCGACGTTCACATACACAGTTTTAACATTAAGTGATTTTGATCCAGCCTGGTGCGGATCTCCTGATTTAGAATTGATTCACAAAGCCTCAGAAGGTTCGTTTGATAAAGTTGCGCTCTATCATACTGCAGAAGATTTTGACGAAGATCACATCCAACGTCGTAAAGCTGCCGCAAAAATATTTGCAGAAGAATATGATTTTGGTGCCACTCAATTAGTTTATCCGTTGCTTGATGCAAATCTTGGTAACGTAAACGCAGTTCAAGATCTACCAGCTGATTTGTTAGCTCTCATTAATGACCCCTGGATTTCAGTTCGGCAAGCATATGTTTCAGGCGGCACTTCTAATAATGAAGTGATTGCTATTGAAAAGTCATTCCATCAAGCAAACAACGCAACTTACTGTGGGAAAGAAGATGACGGTTGTTGGTTTGTTGACGGTCATCCTCAGTTTGGAAGTTACATTGAATGCAGTAAGACTGGATACAATTTCTTAACGATCCATCCCTATTTCAAATATCTAACAGTCTAAGATTATAAATAGCCTCAGAATTAACTTTCGGAGGCTCGAATGGCTGTTCCTACAACCAGAAATACGTTTAAGGACTATTGCCTTCGTCGACTAGGATACCCTGTTATCGATATCAACGTGGACGAGGAGCAGGTTCAAGATCGTATTGATGATGCTCTAGCAAAATTCCGCGATTATCATTACGACGGAACCGAACGTGTTCTGATTTCACATCAGGTTACTGCTACAGATAAAACAAACAGATACATCTCACTCGATGAGGATGTGATCGCTGTCACACGTGTAATGGATATCGGCGACGCGATCAATGGGTCAAATCTTTTCAATATCCGATACCAAATACACTTGAATGATTTGTTTGACTTTTCGAGCAGTTCGTATGTGAGCTATGTGATGGCAATGCGTCACGTCGAAACACTCGAAGAAATATTTGTAGGATCTAAGCCAATCAGATTCAACAGGCACCAAGACCGTTTATATATCGACATGAACTGGACCGATGATGTAAACACAGGCGAATATATTATTATTGATGGATATAAAACTATTGATCCAGATGTTTATGCTGATGTATGGAACGATCCTTGGCTAAAGAGGTATGGCACTGCTCTAATTAAACGGCAATGGGGTGAAAACCTCAAGAAGTTTGAGGGCATGCAGCTTCCAGGCGGGATACAATTCAACGGTCAAAAAATATGGGAAGAGGCATCCGACGAAATCAATAAGATTGAGGATGAGCTGATTAGTTCGCACAGCTTGCCTGTAATGGATATGATTGGATGATAGATGACCACAAATAAGTATTTCAACAACTTCACGTATGGGCGCGAGCAAGACACGCAAGATGACCTGATTGTCGAGGCAATCAAAATCTATGGTCAAGATGTCAAGTATATGCCACGCACACTCGTGAAGGAAGATGACTTATTTGGCGAGGATATTTTATCTAAGTTTGAAACTGCAGTCGACCTCGAAATGTATATCAAGAACACGACTGGGTTCGAAGGGGAAGGCGATTTCCTTTCCAAGTTTGGTTTAGAAATACGAGATCAGGTCACATTTACCGTTGCAAGGAAAAGATGGGATCAGATCAGAACAGAAAAACTTGTAGACGAGGTTGGTTTCACCTATCAAATCGAAACAGCAGACACTGGTGCCTATGCTAACTCTCACTCATTTCTTTTAGAATCGGGTTCAGCAAATGGGTACTCTATTACATCTAGTCGACCGAATGAAGGCGATCTTATTTTCTTCCCACTCAACGAAAAGCTCTACGAAATCAAGTTTGTGGAGCACGAAGAAATATTCTATCCCCACGGCAAACTTTATACATATGATCTAAGCTGCGAGTTGTTCCAGTACAGCAGTCAGCAACTAGATACTGGCAACACTTCGATAGATACTCTCGAGCTGACATACTCAGCCGATCAATTGATGTATCAGTTCACGCTAGAAAATGGCGACACGCTTTCTGGCGAAGATGGCGATTACATTATTCAAGAGTACAGGCTCGAAACTACAGACAACGCAGCGAACAACGAGTTCTTTACGCAGCAGTCGTTTGACTATATTGACTTCAGCGAAACGAATCCTTTCTCGGAGGTCGATAGATACTAATGTTTGGGTCGCAGTTTTATAATCAGTCGATTCGCAAATATGTTGTCATGTTCGGCAATATGTTCAATGACATTGTCGTTCAGCGTCTGAATAACTCAGGAACAGTTATACAGTCAATCGCTGTTCCTATTGCGTATGGACCGAAGGAAAAGTTCCTTGTTCGTATTAGTCAAGATCCGAGTTTAGATCGAGAGGTTGCGCTTCAACTTCCACGTATGGGATTTGAGGTTATCAGCTATACATACGATCCTGCTCGTAGATTGCAACAAACTATAAAGAATGCTGGCGTTTCGACTACAGATCCAACTGTAAAGAATTATCAGTACACACCTGTGCCATATAACCTCGGTGTAACTCTTTCTATTTTCGTACAAAACGCCGATGACGGTGCACAAATATTAGAACAAATCCTACCATATTTTGGTCCAGAGTGGACGAATACAGTAAATCTTGTTCCTGCTCTGAACCTCAAAATGGATATTCCAACAATTCTAAACGACGTAGCAGTTGAAGATACATACGAGGGAGACTTTGTTTCTCGCCGAGCTTTGATCTACACGCTGAACTTTACGATCAAAGGATACTTTTATGGACCTGTTCGCAGCTCCGGTCTTATCACAAGAGTTCAGGTTGACTTGGCATCGGCGAACGGTTTGGGTGATGTTACTTCTTCTGATATTAGTAGGACTGGTCGTTCTAGCAGGATAGTCATAGTTCCTGGTCAGTTTGCTAATGGATCACCAACAGCTAATTCGGCAGCATCAATTGATCGTTCTTTGATCAGTGCAAACAGCAACTTCGGGTTTGCTTCAAACACTTTCTTCTATACGGATGGATTGAAGTATAATCCGAAAACAGGCGGTGATTTATAATGATCACTGAAGCATATATGCTGCAGCTAATTCGTGATAGAAATATGGACGTCCTCAAGATAAAGGATAGTCGGCAAAAAAGCTGGGTTGAAATCCGTGGAAAAAAAGGTTATGAAATTGACGGTTATGATAAGAAAGATAAACTCCACCGCATTTTAGACCAAATTGGCAAGTCTGCTAATATGAGTGATCTCATGAATGGTAAACCTGTCAACATAAATCCAAAACATCCAGATGGGAAAAAAGCTCTGGGTGTGGTGAAAAGAATAATGGGTAAAAAATGAAAACACAACTTGAAAAGAACTTAGAAGATATGCTCAACCTCCCAGTCGAGGAGCAAATTGCAGACGAGCAGGTTCCTGTAGTTGTAAAGAATAATGACTATGAGTTTGCTCGCGAAAACCTTCATGACATAATCGGTAAAGGGTCGAAGGCTCTTGAAGAATTGTGTGATGTCGCGAACGCGAGCCAGCATCCACGTGCATACGAGGTTGTCAGCACACTCATAAAAACTCTCAGTGACGCAAACTCCAACTTGCTCGATATACAAAAGAAAAAGAAAGATATCGAAAAAGAGGATGACAAAGGTCCGAACAAGGTAACGAATAATCTATTTGTTGGAAGCACAGCAGATCTTCAAAAAATAATAAACCCAAGGAAAGTTATCGATGGCTGAAACATACCTTGGAAATCCCCTTCTCAAAGCTCCTGGTGTCCAAATTGATTTTAGTAAAGATGAAATTGAGGAATATGTTAAGTGCACAAAAGACGCAAAATACTTTATTGAAACATACATCAAGATCGTCAATGTAGACAAAGGTCTCGTTTCTTTCAATCTTTACGACTTCCAAGAAAAGATGGTTGAGACATTTGTCAATAATCGTTTCAGCATTTGTAAGCTGCCTCGGCAAAGTGGTAAATCGACTACAGTTGTCGGTTATATGCTTTGGAATATATTGTTCAACGATAATCAGAACTGTGCTATCCTAGCGAACAAAGGGCAACTCGCTCGTGATCTACTTGCTAAGATACAGCTTTCGTATGAAAATTTGCCGAAGTGGTTACAGCAAGGTGTTATAACCTGGAACAAAGGTAATATAGAGCTGGAAAACGGTTCGAAGGTCGTTGCAGCTTCTACCTCATCATCCGCAATTCGAGGTGGTTCGTACAACCTGATATTCCTAGACGAATTTGCGTTTGTTGGTATGAATTTGGCTGAAGAGTTCTTTGCATCTGTATATCCTACGATTTCTTCTGGTAGCACATCGAAAATCATCATCGTTTCAACGCCGAATGGTCTGAATCATTTCTATAAAATGTGGACCGATGCGATGGAGCAGCGCAGCAATTATGTTCCTATTGAGGTACACTGGCGCGACGTCCCTGGGCGCGATGATAAATGGCGCGATGAAACGATAAGAAATACCAGCGAAGATCAATTTCGTCAAGAATTTGAGTGTGAGTTTATCGGCAGCGTAAATACTCTAATTGCTCCGACGAAGCTCAGAAATCTCGTATATCACACACCCAAAAAAGAAGAATGGGGTTTAGACTACTATCGTGCACCAGAAAAAGATCATGCCTATGTTATTTCTGCGGATGTTTCCCATGGCGTTGGTTTAGATTATTCAGCATTTTGTGTATTCGATGTCACCCAACTTCCATATCGGCAGGTTGCCAAGTACAGAAATGCTGAAATATCGCCTATGCTATTGCCCGAAATTATACATAGATATGCAAGGTGGTATAACGATGCATATGTGCTTGTAGAAAGTAATGATATCGGCGGTACAGTTGCCGAGTCTTTACACACCGAACTTGAGTATGATAATATGCTGTCGACTGTCATGAAAGGCAGAGCTGGGCAGCAAATCAGTGGTGGTTTTGGTGGTGGCACAGCACTTGGCGTGCGTATGTCGAAACAAGTAAAAAGAATTGGCTGTCAGACATTAAAGGATATGATTGAGTCTGACAAGTTATTAGTACAGGATTTCGAAACAATCCAGGAACTGTCTACATTTGTAGCGAGGAGGCAGTCCTATGAAGCCGAAGAAGGCGCACATGATGATATTGTTATGACTATGGTAAGTTTCGCATGGCTCACGAGACAACCATTTTTTAGAGAATTGACAGATACAGATATAAGAGCAAGACTGGCAGAGGAAAAATATCATGCAATGTTAGATGATTTGACTCCTCCAGGATTTATTGATGATGGACAGAGTGACGAAGTATTAAGTATTGAACGTGGGAGAGCCGATTCGGGATTTTGGTCATCGGGTCTGTAAGACGTGATTTTTATAAATAATCTCGTGAAAAGAAAAACAGATAACTTTTAACAGGTTATAAGAGAAAGAAGAGGAGATTGAATTATGCCATTTCAGGTTTCTCCTGGCGTTAATGTCAGCGAAATTGACCTAACAACGGTGGTGCCTGCAGTAGCAACTACAACTGGTGCTATTGCAATGCAAGCCAAGTGGGGTCCGTCAAATATTCGGGTTCTCATAGATAGTGAGGACACTCTGGCAAGCCAGTTCGGTACGCCAAATGCAAATACAGCGTCAGACTTTTTCACCGCAGCGAACTTTCTCGCATACGGTAACTCATTACAAGTTGTTCGAGTCATAGCAAAAACAAGTGGAACTCAAGCACAAAATGCTATTGGTAACTCTGCTAACACCGCAGCAACTTTAATTGAAAACGATGACGACTACGAAGAAAATTACAGCACTGGTATCACTGGTGTCGGCGGTTGGGTTGCCAAGTATCCTGGTGAACTTGGTAATAACCTTCGCATTTCAGTTTGCCCAAGTGCATCAGCATACGAAAGCACACTAACAGGAAATGTCGCGTTTACGAATAACAGTGTTACGGTTACAGGTAACGGTTGTGCCTTTACAACCGAGTTGACTGTCGGTGATATCATCCTTTGTGGACCAGATCGGTTGCCTCGTAAGGTTGCAACTCTTCCCGATGATGATACTCTAACACTCAAAACTGTCTATGTTGGTAACAACGTTATCGCAAATACTACCGTTGGAACTTCACCAACTCGTCGTTGGGAATTTTTCAACGAGTTCGATGCTGCTCCTGGAACTTCAGACTTTGCTTCACAGTATGGTTCAAGCACCGACGAAATGCATATCGTTGTTGTTGATGAAGACGGTGGTATTGGAGGAACTGCAAACACAGTAATCGAAAGATTCAACAGTGTTTCGAAAGCGAGCGATGCAAAAACTGATGACGGCAGCAATAACTACTATGTTGATGTCATCAACAATACTTCACAGTGGGTTTGGTGGGCTGGTCACGTTGGTACGACAACCAACTGGGGTTCACGAGCCGAGCTTGGTAAGACGTTTGGTGCAGCTTCAACACCTAACGGGAACGTGTCCCTCGTATATGGAAAGGATGGTTCTTCAGTTGGTGACGGGGATTACATCAACGGTCTCAACCTATTCAAAGATCCAGAAGTTGTTGATGTTTCATTTATTCTAAACTCGGCAGGTGGTGCTACTCGCGCACTTCATATCATCGATAATATCGCTGAGTTCCGGAAAGATTGCCTTGCAATGATTTCACCAGAACGTTCTGATGTTGTTAACAACTCCAGTTACGTTGGGAAAGAAGTTGTAGATACAATTGCTTTCCGTGACAGCCTAAAATCAACATCTTATGGTGTTATGGATAGTGGTTGGAAGTATCAATACGACAAATACAACGATGTGTATCGATATGTTCCGCTCAATGGTGATACCGCTGGTCTCATGGTTCGCACCGATAATACTCGCGATCCTTGGTTCTCACCAGCTGGCTACAACCGTGGAATCATGAAGAACGCAATCAAACTAGCATACAATCCGAATAAAACTCAGCGAGATGAGCTCTACAAGAAGGGAATCAACCCTGTTATCACTCAGGCTGGTCAAGGAACCTTGCTCTTCGGTGATAAAACTATGCTCAGCAAGCCAAGCGCATTTGATCGGATTAACGTCCGTCGGTTGTTCATTGTTCTAGAAAAAGCAATTGCAACTGCTGCTAAGTTTTCTCTCTTCGAGTTCAACGATGAGTTTACTCGGGCACAGTTCAGAAACTTGGTCGAACCATTCCTGCGGGATGTTCAGGGTCGTCGCGGTATCTATGACTTCCGAGTCGTATGTGACGAATCCAATAACACTGGCGAAGTAATTGACCGAAACGAGTTTATTGGTGATATCTACATCAAGCCAGCTCGGTCAATCAACTTCATTCAACTCAACTTTGTTGCAGTTCGGACTGGTGTTGAATTTTCTGAGGTTGTAGGTCAGTTTTAGAGGCTAAATAGAGAGAAGAAGGAGACATAAGATATGGCTTTTAATGTAACAGAGTTTGCCTCAGCTGGTCTACCACTGGGCGGTGCTCGCCCCTCACTATTCAGTGTGACGGTCGACACCCCAGCTGGGGTTCCCGCAATCGGAGCAAGGATGGCTTTCACTTGCCGTGCCGCTCAGATACCTTCGAGTGTTCTGAGTGTCATTCCTCAGAGGTATTTTGGTCGCGAAGTCAAGATGGCTGGCACCAGAACCTTTGAACCATGGACAGTGACAGTGCTAAACGATGAGGACTTCGTAATCCGCAACGCTATGGAAACGTGGAGCAACCTTATCAATGCACATCAAGCAAACTTGCGAGATGGTGGTCTTTCAACACTAGCGAGCTATCGTACGACTGCTACAGTCAGCCAGTATAATAAAACTGGTGGCGTGATTCGTACATACGAGTTTGTCAACATTTTCCCAACTAATGTCGGAGCGATCGATCTCGACTGGGATAATGCTGATGCGATCGAAATTTTCCCTGTCGAGTTTCAGTATGATTATTGGCAGGTTGTTGCTCCTACGACGACTGGTACTTTCGCAGTCTAATAGAGCAGCGGTCGTTCGATCGGGGCACACGAAATTCGCTTGGGTGGAGACCGCTAAATATCCTTTGGCGGTCTCCATTTCTATTAGGAAGACAATATGGCAGTTGAATTATTTGGATTTAGAATCGGTCGCGCAAACGAAGAAGTAGAACGTGCGGAGCAGATTCCTTCTTTTACACCTCCTCCCAATGAGGATGGTGCGATTGAAGTTG
>Ga0075476_10000357_pt1 | contig 20055 bp, 23 predicted proteins | sample DEB08_DNA_5_FD_76339 | JGI IMG/M metagenome (GOLD analysis project Ga0075476, IMG submission 76339) | Aqueous microbial communities from the Delaware River and Bay under freshwater to marine salinity gradient to study organic matter... | ecosystem: Environmental > Aquatic > Marine > Coastal ...
TGGGTATATCCTGGTCAGCGAAGAGGCCAATGCCGTGTTTTTGTGACTTATCTAGTTTGTATTTTATGTGGATCATATGGCTCTATCATATCACCACAACATTCACGACGTTCAGACGTTCACAAAAAGACCCCTCACAGGGTTTGTATAGCAAGCAGGTTGGTATTAGCTCCGCGTGTACTGGACGACTTTAGAACTATTGACTGGGTAAATGAGTACCCTTTTCCTGGCATGACTCTCCAAGAAATCAAGCAACTGCTATCTGCGCCATAAAATTACCCTAATCAAGCCTGATCCTTTTTATTCTGATTTCGTGATTATTCGTCGTGTCCCTCGCTATAGTATCTATAAACTAGATAGCCTCTGTATAAAAAGAATGAGATCGTAATGATGGTAACGAAAGAAGCCCCTGAGGATTCAGCGGTTGAAAAGTCCCAATATAATGGCCAGCTTGCCACGATGATGAATACGGCAAGGCAAAACATCGCCCAAACTCTACCCCTTTTCAATCCAGAAACCCTCTTTTCTTTTGTTGTTTGTTCCTCTTCCATGTTATTTATTAGACACTATATAAACAAATAATCTATAAACCAGCCAAAAAGCGACAAGAGATCCCAAAAATACGACAGATAACCAGCGTCCCGCCGCTCCAATATCATCCCAGTACCATTGCTTAGTTATAATTGCCAAATTATCTTCCATGAGTTTTTCAAAAACCTCGGAGACCGAAAAGTTCGGCCTCGTAATATTCAAATTATCATAAGCAAATGAAACATCGTACCCGTTGATCACGCCGTCATTGTTTAGATCACTCCCGCTATTTATACCCAAAATATACTGGATGTAACCATCTGCCTTATTCACATATATCTTCCCGTCATTATTTTCGGCCGGATCTGTTCCTACAGAAATCATGTAATCTTTGACTACTTGCCTTCGGTCTGGATAGTCAGCTCTTTGATCCCCACAATTCAAGCCAAAATAATATGGGTTTTTTGTGTCTAGGCACTTTACTGGGACACCTCTAAGTTTGCTGAACCCAGGCTGAAATTCAAAGACTGGAATTTCTTTAGAGAAGGGAGACCAATCATCGACCACCCAGAAAGAGCCTAACGACAGCACTCCTAAAAAAGCGCCTACAAAGATCACTGTAAGTAGTCTATAGGCCCAATGCTTTTTGCCTAGTTTAGGGAACAAAAATTTTAGTACTTTCTTTTTATTCATGCTTGGTTATGTGTTTCAATTAATAATTACAGGCAACTCTCGCCTGTCTTTACTGGAGCCTTCTCTTTTCATGTCTCTATCATACCAAAAATGAACATCGTGAACGTTGTGAACGTCACACAGAGAGCTCCGCTGCCTGAGCAGGGTTTTAAATCTAAGCATGGATATTGTTGTTTAAAGACTCTTTTAAACTGTTTAAATCTTCAGCCTCAGTCTAGGGTTGTATCCAGAACAGGCTACTTGGCCAGCAGATAGATTGTGGGCTTGCATGAGTGTTGAAGAATAAAAAAAGCAGAGTATAGTTATTTTATGAAAGAGACAACGCCCCCAGGGATGTATTTGTTGATAGGAGGTCTTATTGTCTTCATAGGCATGACCTTTTTTGGTAATAATATAACCAGTTTGATACAGGGCTCACCTAAAGGTTCAGGGCAACATAGTTCAGTTAAAAAATATGCTGTGAGTCCGATAGTATACAGAGACGAGATCACTTGCACATATCCGCAAGTAGTGTCAGCAACTTATGATGGATCTGAAATTTCTCATGAGCTCAATAAGCCAGAGACCAACCCTATCGTTACAACGTACGCTGGCTTAGATCAGGAACTTGCGGTGGCCAGGTCAATAGATGCGACTCAGACCATATCAGAAGTTGATCTTGTAAAAATATATGAAGACCAGTCTCAGATTGTTTTAATTGAAGGGCTGAACGGCGTCTACACGACTGTTCATACATTATATCCAGACGAGGGGATATCTTTCTATTCCAAGCAACTCTCCATTTTCGGTCTTAGTTTTAGTGCTTCGACCGCACTCGGGACATGTAAGTAAGCTTTGTTTTTAATTTAATGCTCGTCGGTGTATCTTGATGTTCTGCTCTATGTAAGGGATATATAACGTTCACAACGTGCATGAAAGTAGTATGCATGACCATATTCCGTCATAGAGAATTCCTAATAATAAATTGTTGGCACATTGGGTGGTTGAATTTTGTTTTCAAATTTATCTGTAGTTTTGTCGTCCATCTTGTGAAGCTCAGACCATTGCTTGTCAGTTAGCAACGATTCTCTGTTTTTTGTGAGTTCGTAAGTGTATTGTGTGCTCCATTTCTGAAAAAGCTTTTCTCCTTTTATTTTTTTTAATAAATATCTTCGGTCGGCAAGTAGAAAAGCGCTTAGTATTCCTAAAAAGATGAGTATGTAGATCATGTGGCGTATGGTTGAATTAGATTTTGCCTTTGTGGATTACAAGGTGGTCCTTGTATTTTTTTAAAGCCCTTTCATGGGCTTTTTGTAGCTTATTAACACGAGAAAATGCCCCCTGACTCCTCGCTATGGCAAGGCCTGTTATGAAACTAACCAGTGTCACCAGCGCTCTGCGGCGGATGGTGGTGTCTTCAATTAGTTCTGTGTAATAATTTTCGGCCATAGATGCATCTAGGTCTGGTGGTTCTGGTATTTTTGAGACTTTCATCATCTCAAAAAAGATATCCGCCTGATCGTTATAACCACCAAGGACGTAGAAATTTATCGTTACAGCGACCCATTGTACTAGTGCAAATGCGATAGAAATCACAACACCAATTAATATTCCCGAAAACAAGTCTACGTCAAGTATCAAGGAGGCAATTGTGCCCGCTCCGAGGGCCTGAAGGGCTAATATTAGCCAGACTGAGCGTTGTTGTTTATTGGCGGCTTGCTGTAGTGAGGAAGTTTCTTCTTGAGATAGAGAAACATTCGTTTCGCTGTGATCTGCTCTGTCTTTTTCTAAAAAAAATTGAACGTCTCGCTTTAGGGACTTGGCGTTTCCTAGTAGGTATTTTTCAGACCAATTTGCATTTTTTTCTTGCAGGAAAACCTCTTTTTCTATTCGCTCACATTCCTTCCAGAGCTCTTCGGAGTCTTTGTCGATAGGGAAAATTGAATACCCTTTCTCGGTCTCTTTTAAAGTAAGATTTTTGGCCTGAGCACTGTCTCTTATTGCTATTTTAGCTTTAATTAGATACTCATCGATACGCTCTTTTAGATTACTAAGATGGAGTTTGTATTGGCTGTCTGTAAGATTATTTCCGTCTGCCCACAGGGTAAAGAATTTGACTGCCCCCTCTGGTACAGGATGCCAGAGAAGGCTTTTAGATAGATCTGCTTTTGTGGTGCCAAGCAATGTGTCGCTTTCTAGTGTTTCTCCGCCCTTAACAAGGTACTCTTCAGGGGGGCGGGTAACTTTTTCTCTGAGTTTTTGTTCCAGAATGATTCCGGAAGAATCGCTTTGCTTAATACTGTATTCGTAAACCTCTGTGATATAAAAAACATCCTCTTTGAGACTGGTTGATACGGTAAGAGTTTGTGAGGTGATATCGATGTCGACATCAGAACTGGACCACTCCGAGTCTAAGTGAAGAGATGGGCCCACGTTATCGATTTCAAATTCGTCGTACATTTTGCTGAGTTTGTAGAGGTTTGCTCTTTTAAGACTTTAAATATAAGCTCAGTATATACAACGTTCACGACGTTCACAACGTGCATGGAGGTATCATTATGATTAGAGAAAAAAAGCACATTGATATGGATTTCTACGAGTATTTTTCTGCTGAGAACGTGACTCAGTCGAAGAAAAAGGTTCAGTCCTACGTAGGCAAGCTTGCTGTTGACAAGGGTTTTTTAAAAAAAATTGAATATTTATCCAAAAAGTACCCTAAAGAAAGAGGGGCTTCTTTTTGGGGGGAGGTTTCGGAATTGTGTCTCGAGTATGGAATTGACCCTGTCCTTAATGGGGACCAGATTGTTTTAAGGTTTGTTGATGGTGACGAAGATATTGATTTTGCGCCAAATATTTATGTGCGAGATTTCCTTGAGGAAGATCAAGATCCTGTAAGTAGGCCTACCCAAGACCATTTAGATGAAGCATATCCAGTGGCCATTTCACTGAGCCCGTATACCACCAGGAACGATTTGGTTGATTACGTGGAGACCATGTGGGCTTCTTGGATTAAGCCACAGCTTGATGCGTACAAAGGCGACGGGGTTGAGCTGGGGGGTAATAGGGTTAATCGAAAAACCCAGGAAAGAGACAGCTTTATTTGTAAAAATAAGCAGTTGCATCCCGCAAAAATCATAAAATTACTTCGAGAGACTTTTGGGGAAGAGGCAGACACGCTATATAAGTATCAGCCAATGGAGCCAAACTACGTAAGAGAAATTATTCGTAAAAAGTGCGGAAATAACTAGGGGGCACTTAAAAATCTATATTGAAAGCTAAAGAAATTCTAACCTGAAGACATAACCTTCGGGTTTTATTAATTGGCTAGAAATTAAATGATACTAAACTACATCCCCCTAGACGATACGGAAAACTATTTTTACACCGATAATATTTGGTTCGCAGCTGCGATGAAGACTAAGGACATTCATTACGAATCCTTCGACAAGCCTGGCGACATCGCCATCTTTATCTACGAAAGAAGCCCTTTTATTGAAGACTGCTGGGACTTTTTTCAGCGTAATCAGTTAAAGGTCGACGTGCTCTCGCTCGCTGAGGCTTATAAGAACATTCACCGCTGGATTAATTCCTAAGTAGCTAATGTTGTCGGACCAGCTGATAACTGAATTCATGTCTATCTACCAAGAAGAAATTGGCGAAGAGCTAGATCGCGAAATGGCAATTTCTCATGGAATGGATTTGGTCCGACTCCTGGCAGCAGTAAAGCAAATTAAAGTAAAGAAAAACTATGAACCAAACACAAACCATTAGCTCGTTCGTTAATGAGCAGACTGTCGTCGAGATGGTATTCGACCCAACCCTCAACAAGACCAGTTTTGCTGTATATGACGGGCAGGAAGTCCACTATCAAGACGCTTACGACTTTCAAGACCAAAACCTAACACCAATACATCCACACAATGACCTCTTGCAGAAGCGTGTTGTGTTGTTTCCTTCGGAGGCATCTGACTATGGCGAGGAGAGTAATTTAATCAACAAAATACAAGACTTTGTGCATCGCTATGTGCATGTATCGGACGAGTTCGAGAAGCTGGTCCCGTACTACGTACTTTTGACGTGGGCCTATGACAAGTTTCAGGAGCTGCCATATCTTCGTGTTATTGGTGACTATGGAAGTGGGAAAACACGCTTCCTTCAGGCCGTGGGGTCTTTGTGCTACAAGCCCATCTTTACGGCGGGCGCAACCACAACCGCTCCGATTTTTCGCCTGATTGACCGCCTGCGCGGAACCCTCATTATGGACGAGGCAGATTTCCGACATAGCGACATGTCTTCGGACATTATAAAAATTCTCAATTCAGGCTACGCGAAGGGCTTCCCTGTGATTCGCTGTGAGGGTAAGGGGGTCTTTGAAGAAAGAACCTTTGAGGTATTTGGTCCGAAGATTTTGGCAACGCGAGAGACCTTTACGGACCAGGCTCTCGAGAGTCGGTTTCTGGTAGAGCATATGGGCAGAAGCAAGATTCGGCGTGGTATTCCGCGGAACCTAACAGAAGATTTTCATCGTGAAGCGCGAGACATCCGCAACATGCTCCTCATGTGGCGCTTTAGAAACCATGCTAAGCCCGTAGACTTAGACCGCCTGCCCGATCTTGGTCTGCACCCTAGGCTTGAGCAGATCAGTTCTCCTTTGCTGTCGATTATCGAGTCCGAATCAGTCCGTGACCAATTAATGCAATTGATGAAATGGTATAACCAGGAGCTTTTGGATGATAGAGGGATGTCGTGGGAGTCTCAGGTGCTGGAGGCGATTGTGGCGCTCTATAAAGCTCATGGAAAGCTTGAGTACACAGTGAATGAAATAACGGCCCAAGTGAATGAAAGCCTTGATTTTAGCGATGACAAATTTCAGGCTCGCCGGGTCGGGTGGATTCTGCGAACCAAGCTCCATCTCAAAACCAGGAAAAGAAGCTCGGGTTATTGTCTGTCGCTGTCAGAGCAGAAAGAGAAGTTTATCTTTAAATGTGAGCGGTATGGCGTTGAAAGCCCGTTCCAAAATGATGAACGTCTGAACGTCGTGAACGTCATAGAAGACTAGCTATGGGAATAATCGAGAACGGCAGGGAATTTAGTTTGAAGTTCTTAAAAAAGCATGGCCACCTGAGCCAGTCATGGTCTAGTGGTGGCATTAAGTGGACTGATGGATGGGGCAACGAGGCCGATATCCGCTTTGTGGTTCGCTTAGATTTGCCAAATGATCCCCATGTCCGCCTGGTCTACAAAATACGCCCTAAGGGCACCACAGAGTGGCGAGACATAGATTATAAGGTCAGTCTAGAGTCGATTCCTTGCCATTTTGGCGGTCAAAAGTGGTTTTTTCGATGTGGGCTATATAAGAACGGTCAGTATTGTGGCCGTCGGGTTCGGTCGCTCTTTACCGCGGGTGACTATTTTGGGTGTCGTCACTGTGCGAGTCTTGTTTACTACTCCCAGACACGTCCCGGCAACACAAGCCACGGATGGATGTGTCGTCACTTTGATGCTGAAGAGTATTACGAAAAAAATGTCAGACGTGAATTCTACCGAGGCAGGCCGACAAAGCGGTATCAAACATACCTCAACAAGCTTCAGCGAAATGGCCAGCGCCTACCCGACATACATCGATTAAGAGACGAATTATTGCTATAGTGATATCGGTACACAAAAGTTTTAGTAGCTTGAGCCCAATGGGGGGCGACGCAGCTTTTGTGTACCAACTTAAGCTACTACGCGTCGTCCCCCTTTGATATGCATCATTATGAATGAGGACAGAAAATACATTCTCTATGTTCGGAAATCTTCCGAATCAGAGGACAAGCAAATGGCGTCCATCGATGACCAGCTCGCAGAAATGGGGCGTGTCGCCAAGAATTTAGATCTTAAGGTTGTCGAGACTATTACGGAGTCAAAATCTGCCAAGCAGCCAGGAAGGCAGGGGTTTAATCGGATGCTGCAGCTGATTATGGAAGGCAAAGCAGACGCCATTCTGTGTTGGAAGCTGAATCGCCTTGCTAGAAATCCTGTTGATGGTGGTCAGATAAGCTGGCTTTTGCAGCAAAATACCATCAAGCACATACAGACCTATAGTCGTGAATATCGGCCATCAGATAATGTCCTTATGATGCAGGTGGAGTTTGGAATGGCAAATCAATTTATTGTTGATCTCAGTAGTGATACCCGGCGTGGCATGCGCCAAAAAGCTGAGCGAGGATGGTATCCTGCTTCGAACTTGCCGCCAGGGTATGCGCACAAACACTCCAAGCGGCGGCCTGGAGACGGCCCTGATATTGTCTGCGATGAGCAGTTCCCAATCATGGAGGTTTTATGGCAAAAAATGCTTTCTGGTCAATATACGCTCACTGAGCTCGCGAAAGAGGGCAAGCGAATGGGCCTAAGGAGCAACAACGGCAAGCCATATGCCAGAAGTGCATACAATCGATTTTTTACAAATGAATTCTACTGTGGCTACTACTACTGGAAGGATATCCAAGGTATCAAAGTGCGCCACGAAGGTAAGCACAAGCCGATTGTTACAGAAGAAGAATACAATCGAGTGCAGAAGTTGTTAGGTAAATTTGGTAAGCCGACTAGGGTGGTCAGTTATAACTATCCGCTCAAGGGGATGCATTGTGGTGAGTGTGGGTGCAGCGTGACGGCTGAACATAAGCATCAGGCTATTTGTACGGGCTGTAAACACAAATTTTCTATTAAAAATAGGGCAGACTGCCCCGTGTGTGGTCTAGATTTATCAGATATGAAGAGCCCATCCGTAATTGATAAAACTTACTATCACTGCACAAAGAGGCGAGGTAAGTGTTCACAAAAAGGACTGACGAGTGAAGATTTAGAGAGGCAGATTATCAAGGTTTTGGAGTCCTTCTCTCTATCTGAGCGTTTTTATGATTGGGCTTGTAAAGCATTGCGATATCTGCATAAAAACGAGACAGGCTATCAACAAAAGGAGGTGGCGACCTTGAAAAAAAGGGAATCAGAACTTTTGGAACGTTTAGACCGCCTGGTGGTAATGAGGGCAGATGGTGAAATAACAGCATCAGATCTCAATCGATTTAGAGGGGAAACGAATGCATCTTTGACTGAAGTCCGTAAAGAGCTCGGTCAAGTTCACGAGCGGGCCGTTGATTGGGTAGGTATAGCAAACGAGTACCTTGAATTTGCCAAAGAGGTTAAAGAACGATTCGAAAATGGCGGAGATCTCGAGAAGCGAGAGATACTAAATTTCCTGGGTTCGAACCTGGCTCTCAAAGACAAAAAACTAGCATTTTCAATGCCACATCACTTCAGAGTCTTTAAATCGACCTGGGACACGTTGAAAGACGAAAAAGAATGGTTCGAACGTAAAAAAGCCTTTGATAAACAAGGCTCTTCTACGGAAATATTAGTACCGATTTCTGTTGGGCTCCGCCCGCTTTTCCTCGCTCGCACCAGTATTATGGCTGGAGAGTCAGTAGTTCTCAACTAAAATACCGTCACTGTCGACAATGACGTCAATGACGGTATTTAATCTGTATTCTATTTGGTACCCCCATGCATCCTGTGAGTATGAGTCACGTAATGGATTGTTTAGTTGTTTTTGATGTGTGACTATCTAGGACTTTTGAGCAACAATCACTGCTTCAAGGAGGGTTCGCCAGGTTAGTTGTGCATTTACAAAGCCAGCTTCTTCTAGTTTTTGTATAAACTCACCCTCAATCAACCGAATCTCCTCAGAATCATCGACTGCATAGTGTTCAACCCACTCATTTTTCAAGTCTGTTTTTCCAATAGAGTCATAGACATCATATTTCTTAATTTGCTCATCGTATGCTGCACGATATTCTTGCTCATCATCGTGAGCTATTTTGTCAGCGTTAATCAACAGTCCACCCGACTTCACAACTCGCCCAATCTGCGTGATAAGTTTATTACGGTATTCGTGCTTGAAATTATGGAGCGTGTAGGCAGTAACCACTGCTTCGTAGGCTCCATCCTCTAAGTTAGACAAATACTCAAGAGCGTCAGAGGCGATATATTCAATGTTATCGCTAATACCTTTGCTTTTAGCCTGCTCCTGCATCCCAGCCTCAAGGTCTAGGGCAGTAATTTCTGCATTGGGTAAGGCTTTTACAATTTCAGAGGTCGTAAGCCCTGTACCTGAACCAATCTCGAGTATCTTTATGCTTGAATCAGCGTCAAACTTTTTTAGTAGCTCAATCCCAACTTGTTCTTGAAACTCATCATGATGAGGAACTGCCATTTTTAGAAGGTCATACTCTTCGGCAATCTTGTTATCATCACTAAATAAATCTTCTCTTTTTTGCTCTTCGCTCATAATTATAATTCTAAATTAAACTGCTAATTCCCATAACTCTTCAAAGAAACGAAGGTATGCTTCGGCAATGTTCTCGTTCTTTACTTGAATAATTGTTGGCTCTTCATCAAAAATCTGCGTAATCACTGTATCTCCAAATACGTTGTAATTGGCTGGGTTCTGAATCTGCCGAGGCATCTTTTTGAAGAGGTTATATTCTGGGTGTACTTTGAGGAGTCTTTTATCAATGTCTCCTTGCTCGTATGTAACCATTTTCCAGACAATACCTTTTTCGATACGCATCTTTTCGTATTGTTCATAAAAATCGCCCATTGGGCCATACCATTGGTCGCCAACAGCCCCTGCAACATAGATAACTGAGTTCTCTGGTAGTCTTCGCATAAGTCCAATGTGATACGCCTGGAATTGCTCAATACCACGGAACACCTCGATGTTCTCATCTCTTTTGGCTAAGTCTAGGATGAACGAGCGAATCTCCTTATTACCCTGATTCATAAAGAACTTGGCAGTGGGTTCATTTGCAATTACTGCACCATCTTTCAGGAAGACGATTCTGTCAGCAACTGACAGAGCGAAGGAGAGATGATGTGTCACGATGAGCATCGTATATCCATCTTTTGATAACGCACGAATGAGGTCCAGCACACTTTTTGTAAGTTCTGGGTCAAGTGCAGAAGTAATCTCATCAAGAAACAGCACGTCAGGCTTATTGATAACCGCTCTCAGGAGAGCCACACGCTGCCTTTGTCCACCAGATAGTTCGCTTGGATATGAGTCTGCGTACCCCTTTAATCCAAAACGATTCAAGAGCGAGCGAGCTTCTTTCTCTAGGCTGTTCTTACTACGACCACTGTTTAGTGATGGAGCTAGAGTTAGATTTTCAAGCACGGTCATATGCGGCCACAAGGTATACGTCTGCGACACGTAGTTGTAGCTCGTATCCTTGTTATCAAAGGCAACGCTACCCCCTGTGGCAGGCTCAAGACCTGCAAGTACACGCAAGAAGGTACTTTTCCCAGAACCACTTTTTCCTAGAACACAGACAATTTCACCTTTAGACATCTCAAAATTAACAGCACGTAGTGCTTTCTTTTTCCCTGTTACTCCAGAGTATGTTTTTGTGAGGTTATTCGTACTAAACATAGACCATTGAGTATTTATTTTTAAGGTGTCGGATAACAAGGTGAAGTGGCACTAGAATAATCAGGAAGAAGAGTACAAGTAGTGAGTACACAGAGATGGGGTCATAAATCATTGCGTTGATTGATTGAGCAACCCTGAATAACTCAGGTACGGAGATAAGGCTCGCAAATAACGTGTATTCCAGCATGGTTGCTTGTGTAAGGAGGATGTTTGGTGAGGTTCGTCTTGCAAGAATGGGTAGCTCGATGTGCTTAACAACCTGCTTAGGGTTCATGCCCAAGGTTATACCTGCCTCTCTGTATGATTTGGGTAGCAACTCAAGGTCAGACTGAACAATATGAGCAACTGCAACAAGATTCACAAACCCTAGAGCAATCACGGTGGTCCAGAAAGGATCAATAACAACACCTAGAATTCCCTGCAATGGAAAGTGCAACCAAAACAGAAGGACAAGGACTGGGACAACTTTGGTCAAAAACTTGAGACCAGAGACTGTCTTGTTTAGGGCTTTTGAATAACGTCCACCCAAAACCCCTAGACCTACCCCTAGCGGGATTCCAATAATCATGATGGCACCCAAAAGAGCAAGGGTGTTAAGAAACCCTTTTAGTAAAAGTTCATGATGCTGTATCAGAACTTCCAACATGATATTAGTTGAGCTGGTAGTGGGTGCTTACCCCGTGCTTTTCGAGAATAGACTCAATGGTTCCATCTCGCATTAGCTTACGTAATGCTTGATTCCAATCACTCAGCAACTCACCATCATCCTTACTGAATGCAAAGCTATTTCCGAATGAACGAACAGGAGTATCTCCAAGGCGTTCAATCGTATTGGGTTGTGATGCAAGGAAGTCTTCTGCGGCAGATGGCTCATTAAAGGAAACATCAGCTTTATCCTGAACGACGTTCAGGAATACTTCTGCGTAAGACGCCAATTGAGGGAGTGTGTTTAATTGTGCCTCTGGATAATCCTCTTGGGCAATAAATACAGCCAGCTCTCCATCAACTGCACTGATTCGTACTTCACTTGAGTTGAGTGCCTCCAGATTGTCTCCAGAAAAACGATTCTCTCCAGCTTTAACATACGGATACAAGACACTATTCATTGGTGCGTTTGAGAAGGTTGCCACTTTTTCTCGTGCTTCATTTGGCCACATCTGCGTACCAAGTACGTCATATCGATTGGTATTCAATCCTTCAAGGGCGGTACCCCAGCCAACTTCCTCGGTCCAGTCAATTTGTACCCCCATCTCTTCTCCGATTGCCTGAACAATATCGTATGAGACACCTGAAAGGTCTCCGTTACCAGAGCGTTCCATAAGTGGAGGATAAATAATATAACCAGCTCGAATACTTTCTTGAGGTACCCCCACCTCATCGGCTGGTTTATTCTTTCCTGTAAGCAGTACGATTACTACGACCACAACTGCAAGCAGGATTATTGCTAATAGTGTTTTTTTCATATCATTTTTCTGTTTAATCTAATAACCTAGGACGAATAACCTCTAAATCCTTATGCTATAATAACATTTTTTGCGGGAATCCTTAATAATTTCGGCAAAATCCGTATACTTTAAGGTATGGGACGATATTATTACAACACCAAGCAAGAGGCTGATTATCTCAAGCAGGTGGACACTTCCTTTTTGAACAAACATGAGTATTTCCAAGGCTTCAAACGTGGCACGATAAGCTGGGGAGAAGACGGAGATAGTGGTAGTATTTCAGTTGAAGTAAACACCCTGTCAAATAGCACCCCCTATGCTCGATTCATGTATACCCAGACAGATCATGAGGGAGAGAAAGAGAGTTATGACTACAAGACACCACTGACCTCTACTCCTTGCAACTACGGTGGTAAGCGTTGGTGGTTCCGATGCCCTTTGGCTCGTGACGGGGTACCCTGTGGTCGCCGAGTTGGAACCTTATATCTAGGGAATCCTTATTTTGGTTGTCGCCACTGCTTAGATTTAACCTATAAGTCACGTAATAAATCACGTCCTCGTGGGGTTTTAGGTCTTTATTTCGAATACTTTGACCTAGCACAGAAACTTGAAGAGATTGGACCAAAATTACGTACCATTCGGTATGCAGGTAAACCCACCAAACGATTTATGAAATACCTACAGCTCCAAGACAGAGCTGAGCAACTTGCCCAGATCGTAACGATGAGCAAGCTGTAGCAATTATTAGATAAAAGATGAAATGATATGAAAACCAAAGAAATAAGAGAGCGACTTGGTTCGCTTACACCGAAAAACTTCCTGCACTTGTATGAGATATTTTTTAATATCTATGAAAAGCAGCAAATGAACTTCAATTCAAGTCAGGTTGTAATTGATATTATTCCGATGGAGATTCGTTTTCCGAGACTACTCCCACAACTAGCCCCAAATACAGCAAACACATACTGCACAAACCGAATTGACTCCCTTCGTTTCTTAGTTGCATCAGGTGCAATTGAAGATTTTGAGATTATAAACCGTTTTGGTGGTCAACGGGGTTGGAATATGGACTCTCGTATTGGAGTTGCTTTTAATCCCAAGTCATTTGATAAGTATCGTCATATCCTTGCAGAGGTTTACGACATCAGGACAAGTATCGGAGAGACTGTTGCATCTGATTACCATGCCTCGGTTACTTTTGAGGCAGAGAAAGGTATCGTTTTGAGGACTGTACATGGAAGCACGCCAATTACAGAACGGGTTGCGAAAATCCTACAACCTCTAACCACTAGCCATGATAAGGATGGGGTATATAAGCCTGTGTCTTCAAAATCCCTAGAGGATGCTTTTGTAAGTAAGGATGCGATGAGAACAGCTTTAAGTGAAGCACGAAACCTGATCGAGGGAATCGGAGTAATTGAGAACAAGCCTAAGCTCCACTATACGTTTTCGTTATCAAAAGAATCCTAGTAAGCATTTTTGACCAAAGTGTAGATATAACCCTATAAAATATAGGGTTTACTGATATTACAGAATGGTCATTTTTGACCTATGGTAAACAGAAAATATGGACGCTAGACTCAAGGCGTCTGAAAGACACCCGCCGCAGAGGCGGTTTTTTCTTTTGGGCGAATTATCAGCTAAATCGAAATGTATATGACATGCAACACGATACCTCTCAACGATACGGATAACTACCTCTACAGCAGCGACATTGCGTTTGTTGCGTATTTGCTGGTCGAACAGCAGGAGTATGTATCCATCGACAAACCACCCCGCAGTAGTCGGGCTACTTTTGTTTTCAAAAGGAATCCAGAGTTGAACAAGCTCGAAAAAGACTACCTGTCGGACCGTGCAAGGGTCTCACCGACGGCATTTTTCAATACCATCAAGACCCTCAAGGCAAAGGTGTACAACCTCTAAAAGCAGAACCCAACATGATTATTCCAGAAACCAAAATCTCAGAGCTGAAAAAGCTATACCAAAACGAATACGGTATAGAGCTTTGTGATGCCGATACACATGAGTTTGGTTCCTGGATGATTGGTGTACTGCAAGCGGTTTATGAACCGAATTATAAGCAAAATAAAAAACACTCTGACAGTGCTGTGACGGCAACAAATACAGAGTGAATTAAGTCAAAATCTCTATGAAATATAACGGTATTATACCAAAAACCAATGGTGACATCGAGCATTTGAGGTCACTTTTGGAGACAACTATCGCATACACGAAGCGTGGCATGCCAATCGTCCCACTTGGTTATAACGAGAACCAGAACAATTACAAGAAGCCTTTGGGTCAATGGCAGAAAAACCCAGATGCAGTTATTCGAACCGAAGAGCAAGCCATTGCAGTGTTCAAGAAATACCAGCATCAAATCTTCGGCATCGCCACTATAACTGGCGAGCAGTCAGGATTTACCATCTTGGATGATGATGACCCACAACGAGAAAAGAAGCTTGGTGTGCCATCTACCCCCACTGTAAAGACAGGGCGTGGCGTTCAATACTATTTCAAGTACGACCCAAGTATTAAAAATGGACCACACCCAACGATTGAAAAAGTAGATGTCCTTAGCGGCAACCTGGCAATCCTCCCTCCATCAAAACACCATCTCGGAAAGCAGTATCAATGGTTCGAAATGTGCAGTTTAGATGACATGGAGGCAGTAGATTTTCCAGAAAAGTTGCGACCACCACAAAAGAAATACTCCCCTAGTAAAGATATGTGGACCGTGACTGTCTATGAAGGTTCTCGAAATAACATTGCAGCAAAAGTATGCGGTTATCTGCATCGGATTAGCAAAGACAAAGAAGAAGTGCGGCAAAAATTATCAGAATGGAATGAAAAGATGTGCCAACCCTCACTTGAAGCAGACGAACTGGAACAGGTGCTGGAAAGCATCACAAGTTATCCCATTGAGGATAGTGAGCAAGAAGTGACAACACTTCGAGACAAGTTCTATCGCCGCCTGGTTACCGAACAAGACATGACATTATTCTGTGACGGCAATGACGAGACTTTTGTTCGTTTTCAGCAGAAGGGTCACTACGAAGTGTGGGGTACCCAGTCAAAGAAGTTCGAACACTGGCTCAAGCATAAATACTGGAAGATGTTCGACAAGATTCCATCGAACGATGTTGTGGGTGGAGTTCAGGACCTTATGAGTGCCAAGGCAATGTTTGAAGGAGAACAACATAATCTAGCAGTCCGTTCAGCTCAGGCAGAGAACGGCTCAATCCTATATGACCTCTGTGACGAAGAATGGCGAGCTATTCGCATCACGCCGTCTGGCTGGGATATTCTCTCTGATCCAGGCATTGCATTCCGTCGCTATAAAGCATCGTCAGCACAAGTAACACCAGAACGAAATGGCGATATTCGGCTCGTTCTCAAGTACGTGAATCTTGCCAATGAGGTTCAAGAGATTCTGTTTCTGGTTATTCTGGTTGCTTACTTTATCCCCGATATGGAGTACGTCATCTCGTACTACTATGGTCCTCAAGGTTCAGCCAAGTCTAGTGCGGGTCGAGTGTTACGAAACATCATCGACCCAGCTCGAACTGATATTTCCAAGTTCCCAAGTAACTCCGACAACTTCATCCAACAGATTACTCAGCATCACCTCTCAGCTTTCGATAACATCTCTGGTATTACCTATAAACAATCGGATGATTTGTGTCGTGCAGCGACGGGTGGAAGCCTCTTTAAGCGGAAGCTATACAGTGACGATGACCAGGTATTCTTCACGTTCAAGCGACCTATTGTGGTAAATGGAATCAACCTAGATGCTGTGCGTGCAGACCTTCTGGACCGCTGTATTCTATTCAAGCTAGAACGAATCCCTCGTGATAAACGTAAAGGCACGCAGGAGCTAAAATCTGGCTTTGAGAGCGACTTACCAAAGATTCTAGGTGGATGTCTCGATTCACTAGCACAGGCAATGAAATTACGAGAAAAAGACACAAAGCCCATTGGTGATGTTGGTCGTATGGCAGAGTTTGAGATTTGGGGTCGTTACATCGCAGAAGCTATTGGTATCCCTAAAGAGAAGTTCATTCAAGCAGTACGTATCAACCGTGAGAATCAGGTGTACGAGGCAGTCAGCTCTGACCCTATTGGTGAATCAATCATTCAGCTTGCCGAAGAAGAGCGATACTGGAAAGGGACTCCACAAAAGCTGTTTAATAAGCTCAATGATATTTACGGAAAGACCTTTGACGATGGTAATTCATTTAATAGCACCAAGGTCGCCAAGAGTGCCTCAGCCATGATGCGTAAACTCAATATCCTCAGTACTCCGCTCAAGGAACTAGGGGTCCAGGTGGTTACATCACGACGAGCCAATGCTCGTTCAGTCGAAATTACTAGCATTGATGGGCGCTCCTAGTAGAGGGTCCATTTAATCCTGGTATTTGGTAAAATGTACTTACGAAATACCTGATATGTATATGAAAAACAATCAAAATAATCAAAACAACATCAAGTACGTTATCTACGCACGAAAGTCCACCGATACGGAAGATAAACAGATGGCATCTATTGATGACCAGGTACGAGAAATGCAGGGTGTAGCAGATAGGCTTGGATTAAACGTGGTAGACATCATTACTGAGGCTCGTTCAGCAAAAGAACCTGGTCGCCCAGGATTCAACCAGATGAAGGAACGAATCAGTAAAGGTGAGTTCCGAGGCATTCTCTGCTGGAAACCAAACCGTCTTGCCCGAAACATGACAGATGGAGGGAATCTTATCGATATGCTCAGTGCGGGGATTATCCAACACATCCAAACCTATGGTCGCTCATACTATCCAACTGATAACGTGATTATGTTAGCGGTAGAGTTTGGTATGGCGAATCAATTCGTTAAAGACCTGTCAGTAGATACCAAGCGAGGACTGCGTAACAAGGCACTTCGTGGTTGGTATTCAGCTAGCCAGCTTCCGATTGGATACAAGCACAACACTGGATTCAAGCCTGGTGAACCTGAGATTATCAATGACTCAGAACGATTCGAAAAAGTACGAGAGCTGTGGCGAATGTTCTTAACTGGCAACTATACTGTTATGGAAATGGTGGCAGTTGCTCGCGACCAGCTCATGCTTCGCAATCCACACGGACGTCCATATTCTAAAACCACAATCTACAATCTATTCAATCGAGAGTTCTATGCTGGGTACTATTTCTGGTCTGATGAGGCTGGAGCCAAGGTTCGTATCAAGGGTAACCACCAGCCAATGATTACCGAGGAGGACTTTGAAAAAGCTCAGGTATTGCTAGGTAAACGTGCAAAACCAACTCGCAATGTAAAGCATGACCATCCATACCGAGGCATCATGCAGTGCGGTGAATGCAGTTGTGCAATGACAATGGAACATAAGCTCCAGGTGAAATGCACTGTGTGTCGCAACAAGTTCTCTGCAAAGAATCGCACCGACTGTCCAAAGTGTCATACTGACATTTCAGAGATGAAGAACCCGACCATCATCGACAAAACATATGCTCGGTGTACAAAAAAGAAAGGACCATGCTCACAAAAGTACGTAACAGTAGATAATCTTGAACAACAGGTACAAGAGCAACTCCGTAAGATTGAAATACCTCAAGCCTTTCATGAATGGGCAATGAGTGTGTTTGAAATAATGCACGAAGAAGAAACAACTACTCAAAAGAAATTGATTACCCAAACCAGCAAGCGTGAGACTGAATTGGTGGAGATGTCTAAAAACTACATCCGTATGTTTGCTTCTGGGAAAATCAATCAGGAGCAGTTGGATGAGTTCAGTAAAGAAGTGGACGACGAGCTAGCATTGGTCCGTGCTCAGCAAAAGCAAACACATACTCGTATTGTTGATTGGTTCAAGACTGCATCACATTACCTGAACTTCGCCAATAACGCAGTGGACCGATTCAATAACGGCACCACAAAGGAACGTGAGGCGATTCTGCGGGCATTTGGCTCGAACCAGGTCATTATGGACAAAAAGCTAGTAATTACACTACCGAAAGCATATCTGTTGATGAAAGAGGGTTATGTAGCAATAAGTAGTCAATCAGAATGGCTCGAACCAGAAAAAGCCCTTGTGGTACAAGGACTTTCTGGTGAATCTGATGACCAGATTCCAACTTGGCTCCCTGTACTAGACAAGTTCCGAACTTTGGATTGGAGGGGAATAGAGTTGAAATTGGAATTATTTAACTTTTTCCCAAAAGAAATAAGTTTGGTTCGGTTATGACGTGCAGGGTCAGTTCCTTGTTATCGCCAGGGGCGACTATAGTTTGTTTCAAAATAATCCACAATACTTTCCATTATTTTTATCACCACCTTGGTTCTTTCGTTTGTAAAGACGAGACGCTCGTCTCTTTGAAAGTTTCCATGATAATTCTTAATGTGTACCCTGTTTCGAAAATGACCCATTTTATCTAGGCTTTCGTAAAGAGTTTCATTGCTTCCTAGTAGTTTAAATTCACTGTAAAAAGCGACAACTTCTCTATAGCTAAGATTTCGTAGTTTCCTATATGAAAGAGTATTCCCCTCTGAGTCGGTGCGTTTCTTTTTTGAGGTTTTTTTATCCAGCTCTTCTTTAATAAGTTTTTTTGTCTCGTGGTTAATACCCTCAGGGAAATGGTCTGTCGCATCCCATAAACGGGCCACGAGGTCGATCAGAACGGCTTCAATTATGGATATTGCAGTGACGGCTATGGGCTTGTTGAGTAGTCCTGATTCGTTTTTTTCTATAAGACAACTAAGTATCTGGTGGTTATATTTGATGTTGTCACCGATCTTGAATTCCCAAATAAATTTCGCCACCTGATCCATTAGTTGATCTGTCTGCTTTGTTTGTATGTGCATGCCTTGATTTTATATACCTATGGTGATGGTTGGGGGGGTGAGTAAAGTGCTTCTGCCTAAACCTTCAGGTTAAAGCTATTTTTTTGCTGATATGCATGCAATCGTTCAATAAAGTTCTTCCGCTGTCTTCCGCTGCTTTTTTTTGATTCCATAAAAGATTTTATATTCTGCCTAAGCGTGGCTGATGCTCTGTCAAACAAAAAAAGTATCAAAAAGAAACTGAAAACTACTGTCGGGTTGGAGACAGAAAAATCGCCAAATGGCCACCGGGAATATAGAAAAAAAGACAGCGGAGTAAGTATGCACAACAAAAGAAGAAGCATATTTTTTGACACGTAAAAGTGCTTAAAGAAGGGGTCTAGGGATTCTTTATCCTCTTCGAAATTCTTTTGTCCTCGGCCAATGTTATACATTTCGACCTCAGTCTCGAAGCTGTTGTAGCGCCCGTCGTTTAGTAAAAAGAAGGTTTTTAAAAGAAACACGGCCGCCTTTTTTAGTTTTTTCTCCCAAAAGAGAGGGTCGGACATATGATTTTTTACCAAAGTATCAACAAATTCATTTAGAGTAAGTTCTTTTTTGCTACTAGGGTGAAGAATCCTCTGCTTTTCTTCGCTAAATACAAATTCTTTATCTCCGGTATTGGAGACAAAGTTTGTGATTTTTTTATAGTTAGGCCTATCTACCAGAATATACCTGACGTGCCCCTCTTTGATCTTCTCTTTTTCTGGAATTGTCATGTCTACAGAGTAAAAAAGTCCTCGATCAAGGATTGCCACCTTAATGAACATAACCCTCCCGTCTTCTTTGTAGGCGGTCCCTTCTGGATACTCCCTCACAAGAGAGAAACCTGTTTCTTCGTCAAAGGGCGTTAGGACTAAGTCTGAGGGCTGTTTTGTGTATAGTTGTCTAAAATCTGTAGAATTCATTGCGGTTCGACGGGCGCCTATCTTTCAGTAATTATTTTCTTGATATCGGTCAGTAGTTCACTGTTTTGCTCAATGGCGTCAGACAGTCTTTCATTTGCCGCAGCCTCCTCCTTGTTGTAATTAGGGGCTATGTATGTGGTTATTGTGATAAAC